>Ga0247817_10000070_pt1 | contig 102821 bp, 93 predicted proteins | sample UWRJL212509R1_FD_178010 | JGI IMG/M metagenome (GOLD analysis project Ga0247817, IMG submission 178010) | Plant litter microbial communities from Arlington Agricultural Research Station in Wisconsin, United States - UWRJ-L212-509R-1 | ecosystem: Environmental > Terrestrial > Plant litter >... | reverse complement strand
CGGAACGGGTGTGAATTCTTACTTCTGGCGTACAACACAGCAACAAGAAATCGACCTTATCGAAGAACATGGCGACGAACTGGAAGCTTATGAGTTCAAGTGGAATAAAAAGGAGAAGGTACGCTTTTCACAGACCTTCACTGACAATTATATCAACGCTAAGACACTGGCGATTTCACCTGATAACATTGAGGCGATTTTATTGTAGCGGATGGATATTTCGCTCAAGACAAGAGTTGTAAATTATACTAATTCTTTGTTAGTATATGATACCTTAGAGAATATATAGATTGTTAAATTTTATTAATTATTTGTATCCGTCCGGCAGAACTATATTTCAATAAATCTGTATAGTTCGTAATCTTGTTCATGAAAAATGAGACAGAAAAATGCGTGAGTTGTACGATCAGTGGTAAACGAAAGGTATAAGCAAATAGGTTTTTTGCAATCAGATGGTATGGGATACCTTAATTTCAATTACTGGGTTAAAAAAATCTGCCGCAAGAATTCCGCTTCTATTGTATCGGCATGTAGGTTCAGCCAGATACCGGTTCAACAACCGGAGGTATTTGAACAAACCTAACAGGCGCTGGCCGCCATTACTTTTCCATAGGGAGCACGTATAGGGCTGTTAGGATTTCTTGACGAAGCTCATTCTTTAATATGCTGGCTCTATCTCCCAGCTGCCGGTACTTTTGGTACCGGAGTCCAACCGACATGCGCTTTGGCCGCGGTGGCGGACCGCATTTACAGCATGGCTGGCCTTGTCCGCAATTAATTGGGTTTTGATCCGTCAAGTGGTGATGTTTTCGTTTTTCTGGACAAGCTGCTTGATCGGATTCGTCTGCTCCAGTGGGATCGGGATGGGTTTGCGATGTATGTCAAAAAGCTGGAACAAGGTACTTTCGAATGGCCAAAGGAGAATATGTATCCATTACCAGCCAGCAGTTGACACTTCTTCTGCAAGGTGGTAATGCTAGATTCTACTCAGCTTAGAAAACGTTATTAGCACTCAAAATAGGTCAAATAAAGATGTAGAAAAATCTATTAAAAGAGCCATATAACGTTGTTTAGATAGTTTTTATGCCTTTCTTCGGTAATGGAAGATACAGGAATGGACTATAAATTACTGTATGACCGGACCGCCAAAACGGCAGACACTTGCTGCACATCAAAAGGTAGTCGCTGAAAAAGATGAACAGATCCAGGCTCTCAACTTCGAGCTTGATAAAATACAAGCGGTATATTTTCGGTAAAAAGAATGAGAAATTAGCCAGCGTACTACACGGATGTAAACCAGATTGATCTCTTTGAGCTTGAACAACTCAGCAGCAACAAGAAGAACTTTCACAGCAAGCAGCTAATTTTGTGAAAGAAAAAGTTCCTGCAAAAAAAACGCGAAAAAGGGGACCGGAATGCAGTCCCATCGCAGTGGATGACTGGCGTACCTTGCAAACCACCTTGTGGTGCAATTACAAAAATATTGTCAAAAGAAGAGAATCAAACCCTGAAAGTGCTTTTGAATGTGCAGCAGCAGGTCAGTCAGATAAGTAGGCGGAGCAATAGTAGCATCAGAATTATAAGCGTTGTTTTTAACGTTTTTGATGGAAACTAAGCGTTTCTATAATGCCTGAATAACCATACGTTCCCCAGCAAAACTTATCTACTTTTTGTGACTTATTGATGTCATTGCTGTCTTATTTGAAAATAAGACAGCATGGTAAATTTATATGAACGTATAACACATACCAAAGAAATCGGTATTTTGTGGTATGCTGTAATTTCGGAGCATATTCCAAAGATTCTAAATCTTTGCCCTGGAATTACTGATGATGAAATTGGTTTCGAGCATTTTCGGATACACGAAAACGGGGATGGCGAGATTTATATACAAATAAGGGATTATGAAATCAGATTAAGGGTTGCAAAAGACAAATGGTGGTGGAATTGATTTACCAGCTTAGCCTTCTCACGGATAAAGTCCACGTCTCCAATGTTCTGTTGTGAATTGATCTTCCCTTATTTTTTAAGTCCGTTGAATTGATTGCTCAGGCGCCAGGCACATTCAAAATTACCTGGTGAAATCGGAGGAGGTATTTGCAGGCTTTGAAAGCGTTAATTTTATTCCTGGTAGCAATCCTGATAAAAATGATATAGAGATTATCACAGTTAAGCAACCCGTCGAACATATTTTCACTCAATCTCAAAACTTTTGATCTATTAACCGCGCTACCTTCTTGGTGAATGAATTTATGTTGGAATTGTATTTGGTGGACATAGTCAGCTTCTTCCATAAGTAGTTATGCTAAACCAATCTCTTTAATCTATTGTATCAAAAACAGATTATATGCTTATAGCCAAAGATGTCTTCCAAAAAACACTCCAATTCGACGAAATAAAGAAGTATTTTAATGAAGACGAGATCATGTTATTAAAGCGGGAGTTTGTGACGACCACGAAAAGCTTGAATCACCAACGCAGCTTTTTTATGTGTTGAGACAGGTTACGATGGCCATGTACATGGCAAAGTTCTCAGTAGACGTTGACAGGCAAGGTAATTTTCCCTTTAATTCGGAAGAGTTTTTTATAAGACAGCTTGAGAACAACGGGTTCGAAGTCTCTGACTCTTATTTTTACTTAAACCCCAAATTGCATCTTTCCCGGATCCGTGTTTTTCGGAGTTTGATCTGTTGAACGCTTTGGAGTTGGTTAATACAAATTCTTTTGCCTTTTAGATTAAAGCGGCGGAATATGTGTTATCTAAATTGACAATATCTGTAAAGGTTACAATTCCTTCTTGCATTGTTAATTGAGCAAAACATATGCACGGGAAGAACAAAATGAGGGTAAATAGTATTTTCAAGATATATGAAGGTTTGTAAAAACTCAACGTAGCAATTTGTTTCGGGAAAATCAGGAAATCTTATTTAACGGTTACTTAACTTTGGGAGTACTTTAAAATAGGCGGCAGTGAGCAATCAGAACTACATTTACACAATTTGTACTAGCAACACTATCATTTCCCGCTTGGACACGGTTAATGGAGGATATAGTCATAATTTGTACACAGAAGGGGTTTTTCTGTATTTCGACGCTGAAACGGATTCCATGACATTTATGTTTGATTTGAGGAAGAATTTGAGGGTGAAAAATAAGCAAGCGAACGATTATCAAGATGCTGTTTGGTTCTCGGAAGATTCAAAATTATTTAATTCTATTCAAATCGCTCTTGTAAAGATTCCGAAGCTTCAGACGTATTCAAAATATCTTAAAACTTCGCAAACATTTGTTCAAATTATACACTCACTATCTGGAGACAAAATAGTAGTTCCCGTTGCAATTAGTGTGGAAATGGGAATTTTACATTTATCAATAATTACAAATCAGTAAAGACCGAAATGGAAAGAGAAAATGTAAAAAGACGTAGGGAGAGAAAAAGAGAAATGGCAGATCCAGTGGAGAGGTGTATTAAAGTTGACCGGAAAACACGAGATTAATTTCAGAAAAAGTATCCAGGAAGAGTCAGTCACATGCTGAAATATTTCCTAGGGAAAGCGATAAAGAAAAACGCTATAATGATTTTTGAAATAAGCTGAATCGTTCCCGGGGTATTACTTGCCATTTTGCACTATAAAAATGATTTCAAAGTCAAGACAACAATTCTCCCGTCTTTGACAGCCTCTTCCAGAAAAGCACGCAGCATATTACTCGTTTCCCCGGCGAACATATCGGCAACCTTATCATTATCACGCAACTCTCGTTCTATTTTAAAGGTCAAGGTAACTGGATCTTCGAATCTCTTTTTTCGGCCAGCACCTTTCTTATTTTTGATGAAGCTTACAGTTTCATTATTGACTGCTAAATCGTCCATTTGATTGGATTTAAGGCGTTGGAATAACCTTATTTTATTTATGATTGGACACTTTGGAATACAAATATGAAAGACTCCAACTGAATTTCCAAAGCAATAAATTGCCTCATTAGCCTATGACTTAGAATATCAAAAGACTAGCCATATCGAAAAATAACCATAACTATCCTTGACCTAATTTCCTTGTTGGTCTTAATATCTTTCCATTTTTCTTGTACTAGGTTTACATATTCAATATCAGCAAATGATTCCGGGCAGATGTCGTTGATATGTTGAAAAACTAAACGAGTTTGAGAGACATCGTATATTATTTCATAATTAAAAGCAATAGATTCTGTTATTTTTTTGCCGGATAATAAGTTTATGATTTAAAGTAGATCAAAACGGAAAAAGGATCTTCTATTTATATTTAAAATGCTGATTATCAATGAAAAAATATTTTGTTAGACATTGACAAAATACGGGTACTTCCAAAATTCTAATAGCAACTTGATTTTTAACTTAATAGTTGGGCATGTAAAAGGAATTTTGAAAATCTATCGCGATTTTCAAATCCACATAAGGATTGAAATCTTCAATTATTCAGCCCCATTATAATAGGATGTATGTTGGATACTACTTTTCTCGGTTGTATTCTAAATTCACAAATTATAACATTATTAAAGTTTTTAAATATTCTACCTCTGAATCGAACTGTTATGCCTACGCTTCAAATTCCTGAAAAATTATCTGGATTTCCCGGTTTATTGAGAAAAATTGATTGGATACTAACAAGATCTACTGTTGGTATGTATCATTGGACACATTTACAATATTCACTTGATAGTACTGGTGTAAAAAATGAATTGTATAACGGTACGGAAGAAGGGCGGCGAATTCTCAAAAAAGGAGAACTTGATTTTATTGCCGGTGGAGTGACATTTCACATTGATGATAAATATAGCACTTCCCAGCCAGGGGCAATTAACGGACCTAATTCACAATTTCGGTCAGGAAATAGTCGAAATATATTTACAATAAATTTTGAAGATGGTGTTGATTCCAATTTTACCGATACAGTATTAACTGTGACCGCACAATATGGTTGAGATTTCCTTACATAACTAATACAAAAGAAAGCAATTATTGAACAGATTTTGCTGTTATTTCGGGCATGAATTCTTTCACGTTTCAATTTAAAGCGTAACCGCTCTTTAGGATGCTTTTAAAGTTCTTCCAAGAATTTCAACTAAAGAATAGTAATCTCAGTTCGTTGATTTTTATGAGATTACTATTCTTTAGGTTAAAATGAGTAGAAACTATTCATGGATTTATTTTTAGTTAGAAATTCCCTCCTAAAAATAAATAAGCATGGATAAAGATGAGCTAGAAATCAAGCGTTTTCAGTTGGAACAAGAAGTGAAAATTGGAGAGCTTGACTTAAAACGAAAAGAGCTTGATTTAAAGATTCAGGAACAAAAAAGCAAAACATTTGCGACTCCTCTAGTCCTTTCTGTTATCGGAGCTGCCCTTACAATAATCACAGGAATTGTTCTTAAATTCTTTGAAAGCAGAGCAACAAATTTGCTTGAAGATCGCAAATTTCAGTCCACGCTTCTCCTCAAGGCTGCTGAGGCTAAAAATTATGATGAATTTTCTGCGATGCTTCTTGTATTCCAACGAAATGGATTATTACAATTGGATTCTTCCAAAATCTATGATTTTAGAAAGCAAAAATTTGTTGCGGAGAAACTTGATAAAACCGAGAGTTCTCTAGTGAAAAATGGCCGGATTGATAATGTGAATCAACCAGTTTGGGTTATTGTAACTGGAACTAATGCGAATTTAGCAGATGCTAGATCTGCTATTCAAATGAATAAAAGCAAAGGATTTTCAAAAATTGAAATTTTACGAAAGGGTGAAAGGTTTATGAATTTTCACGGACGATATAATTCATATGAAACAGCTGTTTCGGAGCTTTTTGATGTTAAAGAAAAAATTAATAAGTCTTCCTATATAGCAAGATTTGATGTTTGGTGTGCCGGTGCCAAGTTTGACACCTTACAACAAGTATATTATTGTAAGTAGTAGGCATTAGTGATATAATTGACGGATTATCAGATATACCAGTTTTCCTTGTAAAAGGCAGCTTTGTTGTTATCATAACCTCTTAATAACATTAAGTTTGATTAGGGGTTCAATCAGCTGCGTGAATAGTTATCACGCTTAATAAAGCCACCCATACGTACTAAAATCGTTATCGTACAGGAAATCAATTGAGGCATCAATAAATTCCGGCTCGGTTCCAATCTGATCTTTACAAGCTTCGATAAACGTATTACGCTCGTCTGGTGAAAATTTTACGACTTTGTAATCCAACACTTTTTCAGATTCGGAATTTATCAATTTTAAAGTAAAATATAGTATCGGAGACTTCATCCAATCATCGGAACACCTGCTGTATTTAGCGTAATTTATTCCTATAAAAAAATTTTGTTCTGGAACCGAAAAGTAAAAGGCAATAATAGGAACCTGGTTTATTACAAACAACTGGCATGAAGCCAATTCTTCACCCCATGGATTTGCCGTCTCTTTAGTAAATACATCAACATCCCATGTAAGAGAAGTAGGGGTAATCCGAATGTTATTCAGGACGTTTTCCATGACTAGAACAAGGTTGCCTGTATTGGTTCAGTTGGTACTGCTTTTAGCTCTATATGACTGCGATCCGTAAATTCCATTACTGAAATTTTTGGATTCAGCCAGGCTTCGTGCTCTTCCGGACTTAAAACTACAAGCATTCGTTCCCCTTCGTTCTTTATCTGCTTCATAAGTTCGTTTCCTTCCGTCGTGCAGATCGTGTAACAGTAAGTTGTAAATCCGGTTACTGGATCCCGCCATTCATTGAACAAGCCAGCGCAGCAGAAAACGGAATCATCCGGCTTTGTTACCAGGTATTTGGTCTTCTTACATTTGGGGTTATTGACATCTGCCCATTGCCATTCATACATACCATCCATCGGAATCAGGCAGCGGTTATTGATCTTGGTTTTAAACGAGGCTTTTTCTGTCAATTCTTCAATCCGGGCATTGAGACAATTATTTCTTGCTCTGATCGCGTCTTTGGTAGTCTTCCCTTTGCCATTATAGGTTAAATAATCCGCCAATAAACCCCATTCATAAAACTGAATAATTTCCCGTTCATCCCAACGGACAATTGGATAAGCCGGATTCGTAAAGCCGTTAAACTCTATTTGCGGAACAAAAGTATCCGGCTCCAGGAACTCCGCTTTCAAAGTATTGGCAACGGAAACAGCATCTGCCGTAAGTTTGGTATGATAGCACATATAGTAAGTGTTTTATTTCAAGGCTTTATTTAAAAATGGTTTTATATCAAAACCGACGTTAGGAAATTCAATTGTGTACAAGTTTTGAAGTTCATGTACAAACTGCATACCCACGAAGCTATCTTCGTCATCCTCACCGTTTTCTGCCCCGTCTTTGGATTTATACTCATCCAGGACAATTTCTGTTCCATCAATTAGCCAATTGTCGCTATCCTTTTTTTTAACCTGATAACCTAAATGGCTAAAAACGGGCATGCCATCAATGTCCCAAACCTCGCTCGAATCTCCAACTTTTAATTCAAGCGTTCCACTGCCAACATATTCTTTTAAGGTAGTATAGTCGTGCAGAAACAGTTCTTGGTTTACAAAGTCTCCCGTTGCTGTTTCCTTAAAACCCCAGTCCAGCGGATTAAAGGTAGCAGCACTAAAATCATCCTTTTCTACGTGGAAACTTTCGCCTGTACGCAGCGAACGAAGTGAAGTAACTTGTCCGCTTTCGCCTATCCCATCTATAATATAATATGAGCCGATGGTTTTTATATCTAGCATGAAGCTACTCACGATGTTGCCGACTCTGTAATTTGAGTAAATAGACATAATATTGAGTGTTCTGAAATAAGCTAACTATTTCGCGTGAATTGTTATGATTTCATCCAACCGCGTTGTGTAACGCGGAGACAGTCTTTCCTGCTTCATCTTCCAGGTCCTGCCAAGATCCTGAGAGGCAAGTTTTATCTTCTGATTCCCCAACGCTTTATTTAACTGATCCACTACGGCAAAAAGTGGGCCATGGCGTTGATCCGAGTTTTCAAATATCATGCGCTGCCCGTAATTAGCCGGTGTTATCTCCATGGCTATAACCCCAGCTTTCTTATAACCATACCCGAATTTAAAAATTTTTCTTAAACCTTCGGTTGCAAATTTTGCGAGCTCAATTCCGGAATTTGTTGGATAGGGCAATTTGATGACAACATTCTTGGCGTACTGTGGCTGATCTTCACGAAACGAATTAGTGTGAACAAACACCATTATCTCGTTGCAGCAGGAATCTTGCATACGAAGCTTTTCAGCACAGGTAACTGCAAAGGTGATTACACGCTCATGAACATCAGAGAATTCAGTATAGTTTTTATCAAATGACCGGGTGGTGGCTATGTTTTGTTTTTTCTTTTCTTCTTCCAGTTCAAGTCTGCGCTTTCCGGCCAGCTCGTGCTGCAGGCGCAGTCCAACAATCGACATATTCTTCTGAACCCATCCCTGGTTCATTTTCGTAAAATCCAGAGCTGTATAAACACCTAACGCATTCAACCTTTTTGCGTGTTGGCGGCCAATGCCCCAAACGTCCTCGATTCTTGTCCACTTGATTGCCTTCTCTAATTTAAAATCATTATCTATCACATGAACGCCACCGGTAACTGCCTGATACTTTTTGGCAATTTTGTTGGCAACTTTCGCCAGAGCCTTCGTGGGAGCGAACCCGACGCTAATAGGAATGCCTGTTCCTTTGGTCACCTGTTGCCGCATTTGCTCCCCCAGCTTTTGAAGATCGAAATGTCCGAATCCATCAAAGCAAAGAAATGCCTCATCTATTGAATACACCTCGACGGATGGGCAAAATGTTCTCAAGATGTCCATGACCCGGCTACACATATCGCCGTATAATGCATAATTTGAAGAAAAAACTTTGATGCCTTTTTCTTCAAAGTCCTTTTCGAATGTAAAAGCCGGGGCTCCCATTGTAATCCCCAGCGCTTTCGCTTCATTGGACCTGGCTATAACACATCCATCGTTATTACTCAAAACCACGATCGGCACACCATTAAGTTCTGGGCGAAATACCCGTTCACAGCTGGCGTAAAAGTTGTTGCAGTCAATAAGTGCGAACATGAGTGAAGAATTTAATTACGCTTATCACTATTCCCCAAATCACAAGGTCATTGTCCTGCGTTGTTTTAATAGGTGGGTAATTTTCATTCTCTGCTATCAACCAGCACGCTTCTTTTTCGATCCGGATACGTTTTACAGTGAATTCACCATCGATAAAACAAACAGCAATATCCCCGGTTTTGCATTTAAGACTCTTATCGACAACCATGAGATCTCCGTCATCGATGCCGGCACCTTTCATACTATCACCTTTTACCCGACCAAAGAAAGTTGTTGAAGGGTTTTTTACGATTTCCTTAGAAAGATCAATACTCGTATCAATAAAGTCCGCAGCGGGACTCGGGAATCCGGCGCTAATGCCGGGCATGACAGGTAGTACTATATGTTCTAACTCATAGAACGTGTAGAAATCGATCTCTTTGGATCGGAAAAGTGGTAATGCTTCCATGTTGATGTCGTTTTTTACACAAAGGTCAACTGGAGAAGAGCACATTATCAAATTAAAAATGGAATATTTCCATTCGTATGGAATAAATCCAAATTCATTATTGTGAAAGTAATACTCGGGGTTTCTCTTTTAATTTTACTTTTCTAAGAAATATAGCTTTTCTATTTATCAACAATTTTACCTTTACAGATTTTAGACCCTATTACTAATCATAATGAGCAAACACGACGAAGAATTAAAAGAGATGTTGGAATTTTTCAAAACGGCTAAGTTCCCTGAAACTCCTTTCAAGCTAAATGCATACTTAGAAGTTCATAACATAAACGGAATTATAGAGAAGACGGTCGCGGATATTCAGAATTATAAAGGTTCGGAAGTCGTATTGGATTCACTGTTCAAGCATCTAAGGGAATTGAAAGCGATTGCTCAATTATCTACACATTAGATAATTGAGCAATAAAAGTACTCCCTGAAATATATGACTGAAAAAAGAATAAGAGGTTTGGGTAAATTGGTCATAATATCCATGCTTTAATTTTTTGGCGGCCTGCGGCTCAGCAACTCCTAATAATTAAAATAGGCATAAAGGCCTTGTACCAATAATAGAATCTTGCCTCAACGCCGCATTCATTGCAAGACTGGTGCGATTGATAGGTAGCTAACCTTTTACCATGTATTGTCATAAACTTTGAAATGAGGCCGCCAATAAGCTAAAATTCCTGATATGGTACTCCGCTCTTTACGCAGGCATAAACTCTATGTATAAGCTTGTTCCGAATTGCGTTTAAGACAGACATTTTATTTTTACCTTCGGCTACTTTTCGAATATAATATTTCCCAAGAAATGAATTTGGCATATTTGGAAATCCCATTGAAGCCATATGGAGCATTGCTTTCACTTCTTTATTACCAAGGTGTGATACCTTTGTTCTCCCAGATACGCTGGTTCCAGATCTATACTCAAACGGAGCTACACCGCAGAATGACGCGAATTTTTTAGCTGTGGTAATATCGAGAAACTCATTTGTATAAGTAATGAATTGAATGCCTATTATCTGACCAATTCGCGGAACGGAGGTTACGATCTCCATTAGTGCATTCAACCTGTCGTCAGATTTAATAATCTTGATCATCGCTTTTTCGATTCGATCAATATCTCGCATTACTGAATTTTGACTTTCCAAATAGTAGGACTCATTTAACTTCTTTTTCGCGGGAGTTAAATAGTACGAATTTATCTTTTCTGGATTAATCAGCATCTTTTTAACTTTTATAAGCTTCCTTCTGGTGGCGAACAATATTCTCAATTCTTCCACGCAAGCCCTTGGCGGTTGCCAAAGTCGTAAAATATTAAAATGTTTTTCTGCGTATTGTGCAATTCTGATAGCGTCAACTTTGTCGTTCTTTCCACGTTGCAGCCCAAGAGACCTTTTAATTTGAAGCGGAGATTCCAGGTAGACAGATATATTCTTCTTCACTAATACATTCAAGAGAAACGTCGAATAAATCCCCATGTGCTCAGCACAAAAAATAACATCCCTGTTTTTGATACGATACTCAACCTTTATAGCTTTCAAAAATTCCAGAATTGACTTTTCCGAGTTGGCAATCTTAAAAGAGAGCGGCTGTTTTTTGCCAGCAAGAAGGGCAATGTCCAGAGTGAGTTTGGAGATATCTACCCCCACAAAGAATTTAGGCACCATAAGTTACTAGGTGTTTGATTAACTAAATTCCATGAGGTACGATTGAAGAAATAAAGATGGGTAAATAAAAAGCAATTCAAAAGCACCAACCGAATATTTTTCACTTTCTGATTGGTCAGCTGGATTCGTATCGAAGTATTGTTGACTGGCGATATGATGGTGTCTTTAACCATATCAAAGATAATTTAAATTCGAAACCACTCTTTCTCTACATTGATAAACAAATTGCTGGAAAGTGAGTTTTACGAAACGACGGAATTATTCTTGTCCACTGTAAATGACGAAGTGTCAAAAATAAAACAGCAGCCGGAGTGGAAACTAAAGACCAAATGATTAGAGACATCAAAAGTGATGTCTCTAAGGAGGACTTGGCTAATCAAAAACAAAAACTGATTAATAGTCAGAATATTTTTTCCACCTTTAAGTTATATTTTACCTTTTTGATAATTTCATACACTTGGTTACATTGCGATATTGCAACCTCCGTCTATCAAATTATGTTCAAAAAACCTTTTTCATTTGAAGGCCGTATTGGCCGAACAGAGTATTGTATTTCCTATTTCGGATATTTTCTGATCCTATGTTTTTTAAATCTTGCAGCTTTGGACAACGGTTGGGCGAGCATTCTCTTGCTTCTCCTTGCAATACCAATGATTTGGTTTGTTGTGGCCCAAGGAGCAAAAAGGTGCCACGACCGAGGTAATAGCGGATGGTACCAGCTTCTGCCAGGATATTTTATTTGGCTTGCTTTCGCTTCAGGCGATACCGGTGATAATGAGTATGGTCCAAGTCCAAAACAGTCAGTTGAGCTACCGGCTTGAAATTATCGCCGTGATCTTTACTAAATTGATTGCAAGTATTAAAACAGTAAACTATCAAATCGGATCAAACTTATTTAGATGTAACTTAATTGTCGATGCGTAGTCTCAATAAAAAAGAACGGGAATTCTGTAAAATTATCCTCAGCATAGATATTCTCTTAGATAACCTTATTGCGGAACTGTTTTAAAACATGAGTTTCCACTGATAGGTGAAGATATTGGAGCCGTACCGGTATTAAAAGAACTTATCAGCAACGGTCATAAGCTTGTACTTTTCACGATGAGGAGTGATGTCGAGGATCCAGATTCTGAGAATATGGAGATTATTTGCCGGCCGAGAAAGTATTTGACGGATGCCGTACAATGGTTTTCGGATAACGATATTCTGCTTTACGGGATCCAGAAGAATCCAACACAACACATTTGGACCATCTCTCCGAAAGCTTACGGAAATCTGATCATTGATGATGCAGGCTTGGGAATTCCGCAGGTTGCACAGTTGAATATTTTGACAACTGGCGGCAGTTTATTGAAGGAGTAGAGTTTAAATTTGCTAGTAATCAGAGGATTGCAGACAGCGTATTCAACACTTTGTAAGTTAGCAATATCCCATGATGATCTTTTTAGGAATTAAGAATTAATGTTACGTTGAATCTTATGTGTTCTGACTGAAACTGTAATAGCATGACATTTAAGGAAATTTCTGAGGGGTATAAGAAAAACGCAAAAATGCGGGCTGAATTAGGGAGTAAGTTGGTTTTGCACAATTCTCCTGATTTTACAGGGATAAAATCGGTTCAATTAAAGAGTCAAGAGGTAGCAAAGGGAGTTCAAGAAGTATTATCATCCTATAAAAATCAACTTGATATTCTTAAAGAAGGCACTAGCATTTCTGAATTATCAGTTCTATATAACAACTCCTTAAATAAGGTTGCCAGCAACTTTGTGAATGCCTTGAGTGAAGTTTCCAAATCATGGATGGGTTTGGCTGCTGCGCATTCAGTGCCGAATGGATTTATTGAGGCACTAAACGAAAGTTCTAGAAAGCTTCCTGGGGCGGTTTTAAATTTAGCTGACAATGGATGGTATATAAGTAGAGACATTACTCCAGGTGAGGTTATTCATTTATCAGATCTACTTGAAATAGGTAATTTTGTTGAAGTTCATGAGTATTTGATTCGCCATTCAGAGTCTGATCTTGAGGATACAATATCACTATTGACTAGGAGGCACCCGGATCGAAAGGCTATTTTTGATGAAATTAGCGCTTGCTACAAACATAAGTTAACAAATTTGTTTGGGTGATGTGAATAATCTGCTATTGCGATAATATCCTATGTAATTCCAGGTTAACAAAATAGTGATTGCCTCCTATACTCTTCATTTCAACTATTCCCATATCTGTTAACTTTTTTAAATACAGGCGCGCTGTATTTTCTGCAAAAATGCCTTTTTCGGTAAAGTGCCGCACTTTTGTGAATGGGTTGGTAAATATCACTTCTACAAGTGCCTCTGGACGGGCTATGTCTGTTTCAGTTCTTACCGCATCCAGTATTGCATCCCTTGTAGAGATGATGTCGTTTATCTTATAGTAGGTGTCATTGGATGTTACCTCTACTGCCTTAAGCATATAGATAATCCATTTTTTCCAGGAGGCTCTCTGGGTGACTCCTGCGAGCGCAGCATAATAGTCTTCCTTATGTTCCAGGATATACTTGCTTAGAAATAGAATTGGAAGGTCCAGCATTCCTTTTTCAACAAGATAGTGGATATTGAAAATTCTTCTCGTCCTGCCATTTCCATCTCTAAAGGGGTGAATAGCTTCAAACTGAAGGTGTCCTATGGCCATTTTGATCAAAGGATCAATATTAAATTGATGATCGTCATTCATAAATGTCAACAGATTATCAATTTTGGCCTCAATAATTCCTGCCCCTCGTGGAGGCGTGTAAACGGCGGTCCCGGCATTTGGTCCTGTTCCCCCCTGCTTAATATATATTTGCGCAAAAGGCTTACGGATGCCATCATTCTCTCCTGTAATTTTCTTATAGATTAACTCAAGGTACTCTCTGCTGAATGTTGGGGACTGTTTTAAATGATAATACCCTTCCCATAAAGATTCCCGATAATGTAAAATTTCTTTAGATGGTCCCTGTTGAACCTGATTAGGATTATCACTAAATGCCTTGTATAGCTCGTCATCCGTTGTGAAAATATTTTCTACTGCACTAGACGCTTTGGCTTCTTGTAGACTAATTGTATTAATTAACATTCCCTGATTGGGTATAGCTGCGCTTCTACCTTGAAGCCGTGCAATCGCAGCCTTTGAGTTTGCTAATTGTTCATAGACGTCTAAGTCTCTATAATGTTCCTCTCCGATTGGGAGTTCCGGGAGGCCATTCCAAGGTTAACTCCGGTCAGGATTAATAGTATAAGACATAGGGTGGTAACATTAGTTTATAAATCCAGTCGGGTAACAAATTTACTTAAAATGATCTAACATTAAAAATTAATTATTTTAATGTTAGCTAGGTAATTTGACCTTAAATTTAATCTATGTAAAAGGCCTAACCTTAAAATTTCATGATTTTAAGGTTAGGCTAGTAGGTCAGCATCATAACATAGGTCATACGGATAGCAAACATCAATTAATGACTATTTTAAATGTTAGCTAAAGGGAATATGTTCATTTGCACTGAGTGTTAAGGGGAGTGTATGAGTAACACAATTATTAGATTGCGGCGTTAGCCAGTAAAGCCCCTGATGAAAAGATGATAATATGGTAGTTTTTCTACAAAAGCAAATTTCAACAAGTAGATTAAATGCCTCCCCGTATTGTTCAGATTCTATGGGCACATAGATCCAAAATCTTTCATAAAGCTCCCAAATTCTCCATCCCACGCATCAGAAAATCTATTAAACATATGTTCGTTCTACTCGCTTGTTCGTGTTCAGTGAACAAGTCGAAATAATGAACGATTAAATTATTTTAAAAATTGACCCGAAAGATAACTCTTGAAATCCAGTGCTGATATCTGTTAGTTGTCAGGGCCTAAGTGAGATCCCAGAAGTGAAATTTTTACGATAATTGGATGATATTATGGAGGTATTGTATCCAATTGTCCTACCTATTAACAATTCAAGTGAAGTTTCTCAACGAGTTGAAAAAAATGCTCGTGAATAAAAATACATCAATGCTCTCACTTTTAACTATGCTAATAAACAAATTTGTATTGCACATTGTATTGCACATAAATGAAAAAGGACTTAACGAAATTCGATAAGTCCTTGATTTTCAAGTGGGCCCACCTGGAATCGAACCAGGCACCTACTGATTATGAGTCAGTTGCTCTAACCGAATGAGCTATAGGCCCCTATACTTTTTTAATTTTGCCAGTGACCTACTGATTACAAGTCAGTTGCTCCACATACTAAGGCAAAATTTTATCCCGCTGTTAATACTTCGGAGTGCAAAATTAGTCAAAGAGATTAAATCTCCAAACGATTATGATAAGATTTCATTCTTTTCTGCGTTCGTAGTTTACTATTTTTGTTAAAAAAGTACGTTTTGAACAAAAGAAAAATAATCAACGACCCGGTTTACGGCTTTATAACAATCTCTTCGGATCTTCTTTTTGATCTTGTTGAGCATCCGTATTTTCAACGTTTAAGAAGGATTAAGCAATTAGGATTGGCTGATTTTGTCTATCCGGGAGCTCTTCATACGCGATTTCACCATGCTTTGGGTGCCATGCATTTAATGAGCCAGGCTTTACGGGCTTTGCAGGAAAAGGGACATCTGATATGGGAGCCGGAGTTGGAAGCCGCACAGGCGGCCATTCTTTTACATGATTTGGGGCATGGTCCATTTTCTCATGTACTTGAAAAAGTATTAATGCCCGGTGTGGCCCATGAGTCGGTCACGTTGGCCATGATGAAAGAATTGAACCGCCAGATGGATGGAAGGTTGGACATTGCCATTCAAATGTTCGAAGGGGTATATCCCCGGAAATTTTTCCATCAGATGATTTCCAGCCAGCTTGATATGGATCGGATGGATTATCTGAACCGGGATAGTTTTTACACCGGTGTTATTGAAGGATCCATCGGTGCCGACCGCCTGATAAAAATGTTTGACATCAGTCAGGATCAGCTTGTCATTGAGGAAAAAGGATTGTTGAGTATTGAGAATTTTCTACATGCACGGCGCTTAATGTATTGGCAGGTTTATTTGCACAAAACTTTATTGAGTGCCCAGGCTATGCTGACACAAATTCTCGGCCGTGCCCGCGAACTGACTGCCAAAGGAGAAAAATTATTTGCTACACCTGATTTTTTTCGGTTCCTGGAGAAGAAATTTTCTTTGGCCGATTTTGAATTTAATCCGGATTTATTAGAATCTTTCAACAATTTAGATGATAACGACGTATGGGCTTCTGTCAAGGGATGGACCAAACATCCGGATCCCGTACTGTCTACTTTATGTAAAGCTTTGCTGGATAGGCATTTATTTAAAATTAGTTTTTTTGATACCGTTCCCGGAGAAAAAATTTTAAATCCTTTACGTGAAAAACTTTTGTCGGAAGGGATAAGTGAAAGTGAGTTGTCATACTTTTTAGTAACTGGTGAAACCACGAATTGGGCATATGAAAAGGAACAGGATCCCATAAAGGTCAAAATGAAAGATGGTATTTTGCTGGATATTGCCGATGCTTCGGACATTCCCACGATCGAAGCGCTCACGAAGATTGTCCGCAAGTATTATGTATGTTGGGGTAAAAATGTATCTTTGCGTGGTTAGTCAGGATGTCAATTCTTTCACCAACAAAAAGAAGCATTTTTTAGAATTCGCTTTATTACTTACTAAGACGTTACCAGAAATTAGCCGAAATATGAAATTTACTGTCAGCGAGATTGCAAAGATGCTTGATGGAACTACCGTTGGTGATGATACAGTTACAATTAATTCGGCTGCAAAAATTGAAGAGGGGCAGCCAGGTTGTATTTCTTTTCTTGCCAACAGTAAATACGAACCCTATATCTATACTACACAGTCTTCGGCCGTAATTGTCAATAAGGATTTTACTCCCAAACAAGATATCAGTGCTACATTGATCTATGTAGAGAATGCTTACACTGCCTTTACAATACTTCTTGAAGAATATCAGAAACGTATTGCAACAGGGAAATATGGCATTGAACAACCTAGTTTTATTGGCGAAAACAGCATCATGGGCGACCATGGTTATCGTGGTGCATTTTCTTATATTGGCCGCAATTGCAAGATTGGGAATGGCGTGAAAATTTATCCGAATACATATGTCGGCGATTTTGTGGAGATTGGGGATAATTCGATTATCCATCCAGGTGTGCGGGTTTATGATAATACGGTTATCGGAAAAAATTGCTGCATTTTTGCAAACACAGTTATTGGAAGCGACGGTTTTGGGTTTGCCCCGCAAAAAGACGGTTCGTACAAGACTATACCACAATTGGGTAATGTCGTGATCGAAGATGATGTCAGCATTGGCTCCAATACAACGATCGATTGTGCAACCATGGGTTCTACAATTATCAGAAAAGGAGTGAAAATTGATAACCTTGTTCAGATTGCACATAATGTAGAGATTGGAAAAAATACCGTAATTGCAGCACAGGCAGGAATTTCAGGTTCTGCTCGAATTGGGGAACAGTGCATAATTGCCGGCCAGGTTGGCATTGTAGGCCATATTTCTCTGGCAAATAATACCAAAGTGGGTGCTCAGTCAGGTATCGGGAAATCAATTAAAAAAGAAGGATTATCGCTTTCCGGCTCACCAGCGAGAGATTTAACCGAACATTTGAGATCAATGGCATTAACAAGAAGGTTGCCGCAACTCGAAGAAAGGTTGAAAGAACTTGAAAGGAAACGGGAGGTTTCAGAACATTAATTAAAAAAAGGAATTAGATATAGAGCTGGAAAACAGCTCATTTTTTGGCAAAACGCAAAGCCCCGCAGCCTTTTAGTAGATTAGGAGAATATAATGAACGAAAAACAACAGACCATAAAAAAATCCGTATCAGTTACGGGAGTGGGTTTACACACAGGTGTGGTAGCTACGATGACATTTGTTCCTGCTGCAGCGAATCACGGTTATAAATTTCAGCGCGTTGATTTACCAAATCAGCCGATTGTGGATGCAGACGTGGATAACGTAGTAGATCTGTCACGTGGGACAACCATCGAGCAGAATGGCGCACGTATTCATACCGTTGAACATACACTTGCGGCACTTGTTGGTTTGCAGATTGACAATGTCCTGATTCAGCTTGACGGACCAGAGCCTCCGATTATGGATGGAAGTTCTATCAAGTTTATTGATGCATTGATCGATGCCGGCATTGAAGAACAAAACGCCTACCGTAACTATTTTGAGATTCCGGAATACGTTCATTATAAAAATAAAGAAAATGATATCGAGATGGCGGCTTTGCCGTTGTCTGATTATAGATTAACGGTGATGGTTGATTACAACTCAAAGGTAATCAGCAGTCAGCATGCTTCTTTGAATGACATTACGTTGTTTAAAGATGATATTGCCAAGTGCCGTACTTTCGTTTTTCTGCATGAATTAGAATCTTTGTTTAAACAAAATCTGATTAAAGGAGGTGACCTTACCAATGCAATTGTTATCGTCGACCGCGAAGTTGAAGATGGAGAGCTGGATCACCTTTCTCAATTGTTGAATCAGCCGAAGGTTAGTGTTGATAAATCAAACGGTATTCTGAATAACGTTGATCTTCATTATCCAAACGAAATGGCAAGGCACAAACTCCTTGACCTTATCGGTGATTTGGCGTTGATCGGGAGGCCAATAAAAGCGCAGATTCTGGCGGCACGCCCAGGGCATGCGGCAAACGTGGCACTGGCTAAGAAAATCAAGAAACTGATTAAATCAGGTAAAGGCGATATACCTCAGTATGACCCGAACAAAGCACCGGTATTGGATATTAACCAGATCGGGCAGCTTCTTTCGCACCGTTATCCATTCCAGATGATTGATAAGATCATCGCTTTGGATGAGAATAGTGTTGTAGGGATAAAAAATGTAACGATCAATGAGGAATACTTCCTGGGCCACTTTCCCGGAAATCCTGTAATGCCAGGAGTTTTGCAGTTGGAAGCTATGGCGCAGACAGGCGGAATTCTTGTGTTGAGCAGTGTACCGGACCCGGATAATTACTGGCCGTATTTAATCGGAATAGACGCATGCCGCTTCCGTAAAAATGTTTTCCCTGGTGATACTGTTATTTTCAAATGTGTTTTCACTTCACCAATGAAACGTGGAATTGTAAAAATGAGCGGCCGGGGGTATGTGTCCGGACAGCTGGTGTGTGAAGCAGATATGATCGCAAGTCTAGTAAAGAAAAAATGACACAACAGTTAGCATATATCCATTCTGATGCGAAGATCGCTCCGAATGTAGAAATTGAACCTTTTGCCATGATACATGCAGATGTAGAAATTGGGGAAGGAACCTGGATCGGCTCTCATGCGGTAATTAACGCGGGGGCACGAATTGGTAAGAACTGCCGTATTTTCTCTGGTGCTGTTATTTCTTCGACACCGCAGGATTTAAAATACAATAATGAATACACGCTGACAATAATCGGGGATAATACCACGGTTCGTGAGTATGCTACCATTAGTCGAGGTACAGAAGAGCACTGGAAAACAGTGGTTGGTTCTGGCTGCCTGATTATGGCTTATGCGCACGTAGCGCACGATTGCCGTGTGGGGAACAATTGTATCATTGGAAACAATGTGCAAATGGCCGGCCACGTGCATGTGGACGACTGGGCTATTGTAAGTGCAATGAGCGCGGTTCACCAGTTTGTCAAGATCGGCGCGCATTCTTTTGTGTCAGGCGCTTCTCTTGTGCGTAAAGATGTTCCTCCATTCACCAAAGCGGCCCGTGAACCGATTTCCTATGCAGGAATTAACTCTGTGGGCTTACGCCGCAGAGGTTTCAGTAATGAAAAAATCATCGAAATTCAGAACATTTACCGTTACATTTATATGAGAGGCCTTAACAATGCCGAGGCTTTGCAAAAAATAGAATTGGAGTTACCGCCTTCTAACGAACGTGACGAGGTAGTCAATTTTATACGGAACTCAGAAAGAGGTATTATGAAAAGTCCGTTTCAGTCTTATGGAGCGGGAGAATCAGAGTCTCAGTCTTAAAGAAATAGTTTAATAAGCAAAATGCTCACTTCCGATTTCGGAAGTGAGCATTTTGCTTATTATGGGTATTATTTTACAATACCAAAAAAGGAAGAATAAAAATCAGGGATACGAGCATTCCTTTGTATTTATTGGTGCTGAGAAATTTCGCCTTTTGCAATAAGAGCGACTGTAAGACCGACATGCCCATCAAAATGACCGACAATCTTTGTGTGTAACGGAATTCCGTCGTCAGGCAGATGTAAGCACAGCCGGCAATGATCAGAAAGGTGATGCTATGTAAAATTTGTTTGGCAAAAACCGATTTTAACTTCGTTGCCAGATTGAACGTATTTGGAAAACCGACCGCATCAAAATAAGAGGACAGCAAAAAATTCTGAAAAACAACAAGGAAAAATAAACACGCCATCAGTTTGCTTTCTTTATCAAAATCATGACCGGATAGAAAAATACTACCTGAAACCGCGACTGAAAATACGATGGCATAAACAGGTTCTCGGAATAGTTGCAAAGAGCTCTTGTCAGGCATCCGTGACAAAAGCCAAAGGCATAATCCTGAAAAAGTGGTGATGCCAACTGCAAGTTTCCATAAATTTCCCGGTAAGAGAAAGGTCAGTAAAGCAGCCACTGAAAAGAATCCAGCTATTATTTTAAGGAATAATAGCCTGTCTTTTTGATTTAGTAAGAATTTTTTTGTTTCTGTTTTGGCTGGTTTTCGGTTATCCAAAAGCCGGTTCAACGCGGAAATAATAAAAACGCCCATTCCAAGGAGCATGGATGTTGGTAAATTCAAGGATGCTTTTCCAATTGGAATTCTGTTCAAGGCCATCTGTGACATCACAGCTCCGGCTGCAAGATCAATACCAAGCCAGTGCAAATGAATGAGTCGGGATTTTTGGATAATATTTAAGATGATGCTGAGTAAATTTCCTTTCACAAAAAGCGTTTTATTCGGTCAATAAGATTTCATCGCCTTGTCTGACAAGACCATGTTGTTTGGCAACTACATTTTGCCCAAAAAGTATTTTATTATTTACTCTTCTGTACGTCGCCAGCGTTTTGAGAGGTTCTTTCCCTTTTAGGGCTGTCTCCGGATCAATGGTGGTCAATACACAACGTGCACAAGGTTTTACGATATCAAATAATAAAGAGCCAATCCGGATCGACTTCCATTCGTCTTCGGCGAATGGTTTTGTACCTGTCACAACAAAGTTTGGACGAAAACGCTGCATTACGATAGGTTCTTCCATACGTGCATTCAGGTCATCCAGCGAAGCTTGTGAAATCAAAAGAAATGGAAATCCGTCCGCAAAACTCACATTTTCATTGTTTTTTGCATAACGGGGATCTGCCTTTCTTTCAGTACTTTCGGGCATGATCACCAGCTGCACTTCCAGATCCAGTTGTATGCTTAGCCATTTGTCAACTTCCTCGCTCACGGTAAGGGCATTCACTGTATCATCCCAAACCGTAACAGAAACAGGATTGCGGGTTATAGGCTCAAAGGGAACACGAATGGAAGTTCCCGGTTTTGTTCTGTTCGAAATCTCCAGGGCGTTTTCCAGCACTGCCACCCGGAGCATTGCCATCTGAGGAAATTCTCTTTGCGTGATAAAACGTCCAAAAGCGTCTGTGATCATCCACCGGCGATCGTATTCCAAACCTTTTTCCTGAACCTTCGCTTCTGTAAGGCGTATGCCTGCTAAGGATTTTACCGGATAAATCCAGATTTCTGAAAGAATCATACGATTAAGTTTTTACAATTAAAATTCCATTCTGGCCATCGGACTTACCGTCTGATCGCAAAAATCCTTTTCGAGGAACTTGAAATGAGCCGCCATAGCAATCATGGCTGCATTATCCGTGCAATATTCAAAATCAGGAATGTATACTTTCCAGCCGGATTTCTCGCCCAATTCCAGAAGAGAAGTCCGCAAACCTGAATTGGCTGACACGCCGCCGGCAATGGCAATTTCTTTTATGCCCGTAAGTTTGGCAGCTTTTTTTAACTTTTTCAGTAAAATATTTACCAGCGTATACTGAATGCTGGCACAAATATCTTCAATATTTTCCTGAATAAAATTCGGATTTTCCCGTACCTGTTTTTGTAAAAAATACATAAAAGAGGTTTTGATACCGCTGAATGAAAAGTCTAGTTCAGGCATTTCGGGTAAAGGGAAACTGTAAGCAAGCGGATTCCCGGTCTTGGCATATTTATCAATCAGCGGTCCGCCGGGATAGGGCAGATCCAGCAGTTTTGCTGTCTTGTCAAAAGCTTCACCCACAGCGTCGTCACGGGTTTGGCCGATAATTTCCATATCCAACGGACTATTCACCTTAACAATCTGCGTATGTCCTCCGCTAACCGTAAGACATAAAAACGGAAATTCCGGTTTGGGGTCCTGAATAAAATGAGCGAGCACATGTGCCTGCATATGGTTTACTTCGATCAATGGCAAGCCAAGTCCGAGTGCCATAGATTTGGCAAAGGAAGTACCCACGAGCAAAGCGCCCAATAAACCGGGTCCTTTTGTAAAAGCGATGGCATGCAGGTCTTTTTTTGTTACTTTTGCATCGTTCAATGCTTTATCTACCACAGGTAGAATATGTTGCTGATGTGCTCTGGACGCTAATTCGGGTACCACGCCGCCATATTGTGTATGAATGAGTTGCGTTGCAACAACATTGGAGTAAATTTCGCCGTTAGATAAAACAGCGGCCGAGGTTTCGTCACAAGACGATTCAATCGCGAGGATGTTCATGAAATTTGAATAATATTCGCAAAAATAAGCAATTAAGAATAAGATACGCAGGAATATGCTGCGAAGCTATATATGTTAAAATCCCTGAAGGCGGTAATCAATGTTCTGGTTGTGCTGATGATCTTTGCGCTTTTGGCGCTTGGGATCGTTGTTGTTGCCGTACAATTTCCTTCAGTTCAGACTTTTCTGGTAAAAACAGCTACTGCCAGAGTCTCCGAAAAAATGGGTTACCCTATTGAGATAACACGTGTTAACATCAAATGGTTTGACGTATTATCGCTTGAAGGCGTTTCGGTTAAGGATACAACGCAAAAACAGATGATCGACGTCGGGCGTATCGATGTCAATCTGAACATGCAGAATATCATTGAGAATTCATCAAAAGTGATCCATCTGGATGAGGTTACTTTGTATCAGCCTGATGTTCATTTGATTGTGGTGCCACAAACGGGCGATCTTAATATTGACGGGTTTATTAACCGCATTACCGAACTTACTTCTTCAAACACCCCGAGACCAGCCAACGCACCGGAAAATAACACGCCATTTACTATCGGGAAATCGAAAATTGTTGATGGCACATTTCGTTACGATGACCCGCGCCGGCCACGCGATAAAAACGCCCGGGTTTTTGACTATTCACATTTTGAGCTGAACAAATTAAATGCAGATTTAAAGAATTTTCTAGCCCAGGGAGATACCATTTCATTTATAGCAAAAAATATGAAAACGGTAGATCGCCAGACCGGGCTGAAAATGCATGATCTGGATACCCGTTTTTTATTCTGTCAAAAAAAGATGGAATTGAAAGAACTGAGTGCACATATCGGAAAGTCTTTTATCAGCAACGATATCAGTTTTCACTACAACCGTTCGGGCGATCTTGGTGATTTTAACCATAAGGTTTTTTTAAGAGGGCATTTCGTTGATAGTTATGTTCATTCGTCTGATCTTGGTTTGTTCTCGGTGTATGTGGACAGACTTAATGAGACGTGGAAGGTTTCCGGTAACTTCGATGGACGCGTGGACGATTTTGAACTATCGAAAGCGGATATTCATTTTGGTCAGGGAAGTCGCTTACTGGGAGATCTGGGTTTCAAAGGGTTGCCGGATAATGACCCGATAATGGATATTAAGTTATCGCTATCCAAAGTTTTGCCGCTGGATCTGGTTCAATATTATCCTGAATGGAAGTCGCACGAGACCTTGCAAAAATTTGGAACAACTTTGCTTGACGGCAGCTTTAAAGGAACCATAGAAGATTTTGATGTGAAAGCATCTGCGTCATCCGAACTTGGAAAAGTTGCGGGTGATCTTGTTTTTCATATTTCTGATGAAAAAACTACGACGTATTCCGGCGATATCGAAACGGTGGATTTTGAGCTTGGGAAATTAATCGATCAGCCTGAAACCTGGCAACGGCTCGACTTTTCGGGAACCATTCATGGCAAGGGTCTTGACCTGGCCTATGCTTCTACGAATATGGATGCGGTAGTTGGCAGGGTGGGTTTTAAAAATTATGATTACAGAAATATAGCGCTGAAAGGAAATCTGCAAAATCAATATTTTAATGGTTTGGTTAGCACCAAAGATTCCAATCTGGTGGTGAATCTGGAAGGTGAGTTTGACCTTTCCAAACCTAAGAATTCTTTCGACTTGCAGGGCGTTATTGAAAAAGCGAATCTTTTGCCGCTTGGTTTTACCAAAGAAGCGATCACGCTGCGTACGGAGCTGGATGTTAAAGTTTCGGGGAATACGGTTGACGAACTTGTCGGAGACGCGAAACTTCTGAATACTTTTCTGATTACGTCAAAAAAGGAAAGAAACCTTGTGATCGATACACTTGTTTTTTCTTCGAGGCAAACATTGGATAAGCGTAGTCTGAATCTGCAAAGTGAATTTTTAACAGCAAAAGTAGAAGGCGATTTTGTCCCGACACAAGCCTGGAAAGATATCAATCAGGTATTATCGGAATACCAGCTTTATTTCTTTGAAAACGAACTGGACCGTAATGTCTATTATGCAAAAAAGGAGAAAAAAAGTATTCTTCGTCGGTATGAGATTGATTACGAGGTTGAAACGAAAAATATTGGTCAATTCCTGGCATTTTTAAGCCCGGACGTTTATGTTTCTCACGGTTCTCGGGCGGAAGGGAAGTTTAAAATGGATAATACGGCTTTTATTTCTCTTAATGCGACCGCAGACACCGCACGTTATGGGAACAACCAGTTTTTGAAATCCGAAGTGGATGTAACGACTTCCAAATTTGTAAACAGTGCAGAGGTTTTAGCATCGGTATTGGTACTTTCCGATAAGCAGCAGATCAGTTCGCTTGTGCCTACCGAGAAGCTGGAAATGGAAGGGACCTGGGATGTGGATCATATTGATTTTAATGGAGGAATCCGCCAGATAAGCAGTACGAACCGGGCAAATCTGACGGGTGAAATACGGTTTTTACCAGCGGGTCTTGATATTGGTTTCAGAAACTCAAAGCTGAATTTGCTGGATGAAGAATGGAATATGCCGGAAAATAGTCTGATATCCATAGCTGGAAAAGAAGTGACTTTCAATAACCTGGGCCTGATTAATGGAAAGCAGCGGCTGGCAGTCAACGGAACTTTATCAGCTAATCCGGATCGCATGTTGATTTTTGACATAAAGAACTTTAAACTCGGTACGCTGAATCCGGTTTTCAATACGCAGCTGGCCGGTATTATGGATGGTACCGCGAAGATGCGTGATGCGTATAACAGTGTGGTGCTGGATGCTAATTTCAATGTGGAAAGTCTGGGTTATGCCAATTATGAATTTGGAAATTTCGCAGGAGCGGGTGAGTGGGATCAATTCGATAACCAGTTACAGATTGATGCCGAACTGAACAAAGATGCACGAAGAATTTTTAGCCTGGTAGGATCTTATCGACCCAAACTTGCTGCCAATACATTGAACTTAAAGGCTATATTCAATGATATGGATTTCAAAGCCTTGGAGCCTTTTTCCGAAGAGCTGGTATCGGATGTCAGCGGAAAAGCGCATGGTACCGTGCTCATCAAGGGGACGTTGAATGCGCCGGTTCTGGATGGTTCTTTGATGGTTGAAAAAGGCCGGATGAAGTTTGATTATCTGCAATCGGTGTTTACATTCAGTGATAAAATTAACTTCACAGAAAGCGAAATCACGGTAAACAACATGACACTTACCGATCCTGACGGAAATACAGCTTCGCTGCGCGGAGGGGTTTTTCATGATGGTTTCAAATATTTCAGCTTAGGTTTTAATGCGGATCTGCACAATTTTAAAATCCTGAACACGGGTGTCAAGGATAATGAAATGTTTTATGGATCGGCTTATGTCACGGGTCCTGTAAATATTTATGGCCCGATTGATAATATGAACATCGAGGCGAATGTGACCAGTAACAAAGGCACGCGGATTCATATTCCATTGGATGGGGCAACAGAAGTGGCAACACAGGATTATATTCAGTTTGTAAGTCAGTTGCCAAAAGAAGACAGCACCACCAATTCGAAAGAGGCGCAGCAGAATAAAGTGGCAGGGGGAATCAAGATGAATTTTAATTTCAACCTTACGCCGGATGCGACTTGTGAAATTATATTCGACCGGCAAACGGGCGATATCATCAGAGCAAACGGAAGTGGTCGTTTGAATCTGAATATTGATACCAAAGGAGATTTTACAATGGTGGGAACTTATGAAATTGATAAGGGAGATTATAATTTTACACTGCAAAATATAATTAACAAGAAATTTACCATTAAGCCCGGCAGTAAAATTGTGTGGTCAGGTGACCCGTATGGCGCGCAGCTGGATGTGAAAACGGGTTATAAGCAACTGGTGTCGCTGGCTGGCGTGTTACCAAATACATCCGGAAATACCAGTTCGGCGGAGTCCGCTATTTTGTCGCGCCGTTATCCGGTTGAAGTAACAATCGCGCTGTCAGACAGACTGATGTCGCCGCAAATAAAGTACGATCTGCAAATTCTTGACAATCCTTCTCTGAGTAATTTGAGAGGCCAGCTGGAAGCATTTCAGACAAAACTGAAATCGGATGAACAGGAGCTGAGCCGCCAGGTGAGTAGTTTGCTTGTGGTTAATCAGTTATTGCCGGAAGCGAACGTAGCATCGAACACGAATTTTGTAGGAAATAGTATCAGTGAGCTGGTTTCCAACCAGATTAGCCGTTGGGCTTCCACGATTAACGAGAATCTGGAAGTGGGTGTGAGCGGGCTTTCGCTTGATCAGAATGCCCTGAATAATTTGCAGCTTCGTTTTTCTTATCGCTTCCTGAATGATCGTTTCCGGATTACCCGTGATGGACGGATCAGTTCAGGAACTACGGGCGCAAACCAGTATGACGCAACGAGTATTTTGGGAGAATGGACACTCGAATATTGGCTTACACCGAATGGCTCAATCCGGGCAAAAGCATATAACCGGAATATTCAAAATTCGTTATACCTCAATAGCACGCTGCCAACCGGTGGGGTAAGTATGCAGTTTACGCATAGTTTCAACCGATTCAAGACCATGCCAAAACCGTCAGCACTTCAGATTCCATACGTCATCCCTGTTCCGGATTCTTCGGAAAGGGATACGAGTACAAACAAACTTATTTCGAGAAAAGAACTTATGCGTTAGACCCGGTGGATAACGCATATTTTATTTCATGAATCCTGTCGTTGAATTGCAGGTTCGGAAAATCGAGATTTGGAACACACGTTGCTGCAAGATAATCCATCACCTCCTGATTATGCGGAACTCTTTTTCCGGTAACAATACTGATGTGTTTGGAAGTCGTCCATAGCATTGTCTTCAATTCCGTACGTTGGTCGTTTGTCATGAAATATTCTGTCACCATAGTATCCTCATTGTAATGAATAACGCGTGACGTAATTCTGGTCCATTCACTGATCAATGCCGGACGAACGTAGGCAATCTGGTGCTGGTAAACCACCCAGCTGGTTTTTAGTTCACGAAACATCGCTTCAAAACTAAATCCATAAAGTTTGGAAACCTGATCTTCGCGCGCATTGAAAAAATACTCAAAATATTTAGAGTTGTTCAGGTGCATGAGCGGATCGCAGTCCTGAAACCGGACGATTACGCGGGATTCCGCCTCTATGGGCATATTGGATAAATCTGCTGTGAAAAGCATTCCGTTTTACATTTTAGCGTTGAAGGTTGAAAAGAATCTGATCGACAAGAGATTATTCCCCTCTGTATCTTACCGCAAGGCCTTTCATGATATAGCCTTCACTTTTTACGGATGTATAATATTTGTATTGCACGTTGATAAGAGCATTAGCGCCGATTTTCTGCGCCTTCATGACCAGTCTCGCTGCGAGAAGTTCTTTGGTTTCTGCATCATTGCCACGGTACATCATTTTTTTATTCTGTGTTTGTCTGGCGGTAAGAGAATCTTCACTGCCGATTTCCACCCAGCCTATTTCTGAATAGGGGCGGTCCAGCGACTGATTTTCATACAGGACTTCGATAGGATATTTTTTACTTGTTGAAATAGGAATACCAGAACTGCATCCGGCAAGAATTCCGAAAACGATCAGCATTAGAAAAGAGCTGATTTTGGATGTACGAGACATTGAATTGGTTTTGATCATAATAACAAAACTGAGAATCTTATTGTGGAATTCCCATAGGTTTAAAAAATAAATGAATATAGCAGTTTGCTTTCAATTAATATATACACCAGGCGGGGTGGCTATTGTGGCAACTGTATTCCTTTTTGTAAAAGAGATACCCGTTATTTTGTCCAGACGATAAAACAGCATATAAAGCTTCCCGGCGAAATTAAAGAACGTAATCATTTGATAAACTCAAATTAGCCCAAATAAATCTTTCAGGAGTATACATTTGGAGGACGGACGTATATTTACCTTTTTTTAAATCAAAATTTAATAACCCGGCTTTTTAATAGAACCTTCAGTTTCCTAACCTTAATTTTATGAAGTATCTCTCTAAGTTATTGTTTACCGTTTTGGTAATGGGTTCTCTGTCTGATACTTTGACTTATGCCCAACCGCCTTCCAGGATAACGAAGCCAACGACACTGGCAAGACCCAAACTTGTTGTAGGAATTGTAGTGGACCAGATGCGATACGATTATTTATACCGGTTTTACAACAAATACTCAGAAGACGGATTGAAGCGGCTGATGAGGGATGGTTTTAATTGCAGGAATAACCATTATCATTATGCGCTTACAGTTACGGCGGCCGGACATTCCGCAGTTTACACAGGATCTTTGCCAGCCATTAACGGGATTGTCGGAAATGACTGGTTTGACACGAGTACAGGGCAAAAAGTTTATTGTACAGATGATAACAGCGTGGCAACTGTCGGAAGTAATAATGTCACAGTCGGTAAAATGTCTCCAAAAAATCTTCTGACCAGCACCGTTACCGATCAGCTGCGGATTGCGACCAATTTCCGCTCCAAAACAATTGGTGTAGCGATCAAGGACAGAGCGTCTATTTTACCAGCGGGTCATGCGGCAAACGGAGCTTACTGGTTTGATTCTAAAACCGGGAACTGGGTTACGAGTACTTATTATGTGAGTGAATTACCGCTGTGGGTTCAGGAATATAATGCTAAAAAAATGCCTTCCGAATATTTGAAACGTGGTTGGAAAACACTTTTGCCTGTTGCGCAATATATCGAAAGTACACCCGATGATGAGCCTTGGGAAGGAAAACTTCCGGGTGTTGCAAAACCTGTTTTCCCTTATGAACTTGCCGGACTGGCTGGGGATGCTTTTGGTGTGGTTACGACAACACCCTGGGGAAATACGATGACAAAGGATATGGCGATTGCTGCTATAAAAGGTGAAAATCTAGGGAAGGGAAAAGAAACAGATTTTCTGGCGGTGAGTTTTTCTTCGCCGGACCGAATCGGTCATGCTTTCGGGCCAACTTCGGTGGAGCAGGAGGATGACTATTTACGGCTCGATCTTGAATTTGCGGATATGCTGACATTTTTGGACAGCTGGGTGGGGAAAGGCAATTACACCGTTTTTCTTACCGCAGATCATGGAGGAATGGATGTACCGGCTTACTGGCAGGAACATAAATTGCCGGCTGGCTTATTAAATGCTACTCAGATTGATGAAACGATTAAAAAATCATTGACTGATGCATATGGAGCCGGTGAGTATATTCTGAGCAGTGAGAATTATCAGTGGTATCTCAATCATAAACTCTTGAAGGAAAAGAAAATCGCTATGACAAAAGTTTGTGAGACTGTCAAATCGGCTTTGCTGCCTGTACAAGGCATAGCGGATGTGCTTAATTTACATGACATGAATAAGGCACCTTTGAATACCTATCAGCTGGAATTATTCAAAAATAATGTCAATGCCAAAAGAAGCGGCGACTTTCAGATTATTGTGCAGCCTGGATGGTTTGCAGGCGGTGCTACCGGAACGGACCACGGAACACCTTACAATTATGACACGCATGTTCCATTTTTGCTGTATGGCTGGGGCGTGAATAAAGGCGAAACTTTAAGAAGAACTACGATTGCGGATATAGCCCCGACGATTTCTTCGCTATTACATATTTTACCTCCAAGCGGAAATGTCGGCAATCCGGTAGAAGAAGCTTTGAAAAAGAATTGAGATCTTAAAAAACAATTAAAACCGTATCCCTTTTTGAATTTTAATATACTTTTGACATCAATTAATAAATATTCCTGAAACGTGAAAAAACTATCTTTCTGGGTTATGGGGGTTCTGGCGACTTTTTCAGTTGCTGCCCAAACACCTAAAAAAGCAGCCGTAACAAGTGCAAAAACAATAGCAAGACCGAAATTGGTTGTAGGTATTGTAGTAGACCAGATGCGCTATGATTACTTATATCGCTATTATGATAAATATGTAGAAGGCGGAATCAAACGCTTTTTAAATGAAGGTTTTAATTGCCGTAATAATCATTACAGTTATGCATTGACAGTGACTGCGGCTGGCCATGCTTCCATTTATACAGGTTCAGTGCCGGCTATTAACGGCATTATCGGAAACGAGTGGTATGATCAGTTTGCAGCAAAAGGAGTTTATTGCGTGGAAGACAGCACTGTGAAAACGGTCGGAAGTAATAATGTAAGTGTAGGAAAAATGTCTCCCCGTAATCTACTGACGAGTACGGTAACAGATCAATTAAGGATTGCTACCAATTTCAGATCGAAAACGATTGGTGTGGCGATTAAAGACCGTGGTTCGATATTACCGGCAGGGCATACGGCCAATGGTTCTTACTGGTTTGATTCAAACACAGGAAACTGGGTTACGAGTACTTTTTACATGGATGAGCTGCCGCAGTGGGCGAAGGATTATAATGCTAAAAAAATGCCTTCTGAGTATTTGAAAAGAGGCTGGCAAACCTTGAATCCGATTGAAACGTATACACAAAGTACTCCTGATGATGTCGCCTGGGAAGGAAAATTGCCTGGTGCCAAGAAACCGGTATTTCCATACGAGTTGGCAGGTTTTGCAGGCGATGCCTTCGGAACGGTAACAAGTACTCCATGGGGAAATACCATTACCAAAGAAATGGCGATTGAAGCCGTTAAAGGCGAGAAACTGGGAAAAGGTACTGATACAGACTTTCTGGTTGTCAGCTTTTCATCTCCTGATAAAATCGGGCATATGGCGGGACCAAATTCGGTTGAACAGGAAGACGATTATTTGAAACTGGACAGAGAATTTGCTGAATTATTTTCTTTTCTGGATAGCTGGACTGGTAAAGGCAACTACACTGTATTCCTGACGGCTGATCATGGTGTGGTGGATGTTCCGGGTTTTGCAAAAGAACATAAATTACCAGCCGGACTTGCCAACAGAACTGTTTTGGGTGATATCGTAAAAAAGAGTTTAACTGAAACCTTTGGAGAGGGTGTTTATATTGCGAGCAGCGAAAACAACCAGTTGTATTTGAATCATGCGTTGCTGAAAAAGAAAAAAATTACTGTCTCTCAGGTTTTTGATGTGGTAAAAGAATCTCTTTTGCCAGTAGAAGGGATTGCTGATGTGATCAATTTGACTGATATGAGTAGAGCGCCGCTCAATACATACCAGCTCGAACTTTACAAGAATAATGTAAATGCCAAAAGAAGCGGCGATATTCAGATCATTACACAGCCGGGATGGTTTTACGGAAGTTCAACCGGAACTTCTCATGGAACGCCTTACAATTACGACACACAAGTTCCTTTTGTGTTGTTTGGCTGGGGAATCAATAAGGGCGAGACGTTGAGGCGTACTTCTGTTTCAGACATTGCGCCGACGATCGCATCACTATTGCATATTTTGCCTCCAAGCGGAAATATTGGAAATCCTGTTGAGGAAGCGTTGAAGAAATAGTTTGAGAATAAAATGAAAAACCCGGTCTGGAAAGAGATTTATTTCTTTTCAGACCGGGTTTTTTATAAATATCCGTTTGTGATTTCAGGACTCTTCAACCACCAGTGTAATTCCTTCCGTCCGCTGGATAATAACTTTACTACCTGCTTCGATCGGGTTATGATTCACGGAAATTGCGCTCCATTCTGCGCCGCGGTAATATATTTTTCCGCTGCCATTTAAAGGAATATCGCGGATCACCATGGCTGTTTCGCCAACAAATTCTTTATATTCCTGTTGCTTGTCGCGGCGGGTTTCCATGATTTTCTGTGCATTTTTTCTAAAAAGAATCAATGTCAGAAAGGAAATCACGGAAAAGGCGATAATTTGATATTCAAGCGTTGGCAGTAATCCGATGGTTGCCAGTAACGCAGTAAGCAATCCGCCAACTGCAAAAAAAACAAAAACCAATGCAACGCTTACCAGCTCCGCTACAAGCATCAGCAGTCCGATAATCATCCATATTTGCGGCAGCGACAATTCCATAATTATTTCTTTTGGTCGGAAGATTTTACAATAGCCATAGCGGCGGAGATCATTGACCCCATATCGGCAAAGTTGGCCGGAAGAATTAATGTGTTGCCTGCTTTGGCTATTTTTCCAAACTGATCAACAAAATTGTCTGCTACTTTCAGTTGCACGGCTTCGATTCCTCCTTCATTTTGAATCGCAGCGGCTACAAGCCTGATGCTTTCAGCAGTTGCTTCTGCTACCGATTTCAGGGCAGCCGCTTCACCTTCTGCTTCGTTTATCTGTCTTAAACGCAAACCTTCCGATTCCAAAACGGCTTTTTGCTTTTGTCCCTCAGCTACATTAATGGCAGCCTGTTTCTCACCGTCCGATTGCAAAATGACCGCCCGTCGTTCCCGTTCCGCCTGCATTTGTTTTTCCATCGCAATCAAAACGCTTTGCGGAGGCGTAATATTTTTTATTTCATAACGAAGCACTTTCACGCCCCACCCAATGGCAGCATCATCGATGGACTGCACAACGGCGCGGTTAATGGTCATACGTTCTTCAAATGTCTTGTCAAGATCCAGCTTGCCAATTTCACTACGCATGGTGGTTTGGGCCAACTGGATTACCGCAAAAGTGTAGTCGGCAATACCATAAGCTGCTTTTTTAGGATCAATAACCTGAATGAAAATAACGCCGTCCATACGTACCTGAACGTTATCCCGCGTGATACAGATCTGCTCAGGAATATCGATTGCGGATTCTTTCAGCGTGTATTTATAAGCAATACGATCGAAAAACGGAATGATAAAATTAATACCTGGCTGTAAAACTCCATAAAACTTACCGAGCCTTTCCAATATGTAGGCAGTTTGTTGCGGCACGACTTTGACCGTCATCAATATGGTCAGTACGACAAGAACCAGGAGGACTATTAATGCAGTCATAGTAGGTTTAGTTATGTTTTATTACGAAAATAACCTTACCTCCTGCGTATTCCTAAGGATGTAGTACCAACGAGCCGCAAACTGGCTCGCCGGTAATTTTGCGTGATGGATGGCGGATGTTAATCTCTAAGAATTTCTTTTGAAATCACCATTTTCTGAATTTCACTGGTGCCTTCGCCAATGGTGCATAATTTACTGTCCCTGTAAAATTTTTCTACCGGGTAATCTTTGATGAAACCATAACCGCCAAAAATCTGCACGGCCTCATTGGCAACGCGAACCGCCGTTTCTGACGAATGATATTTAGCAACTGCGCTGGCCAGGGTTACTTTTTCGCCCCGGTCTTTGAGTTCAGCAGCATGATAAGTAAGTAGGGAGGATGCCTGAATATCCGTATACATATCGGCAAGTTTAAAGGCAATGGCCTGAAATTCAGAAATAGATTTCCCGAATTGTTTTCTTTCTTTGGAATAAGACAAAGCTGCCTCATAAGCTCCGATCGCGGTTCCTACGCCAAGCGCGGCGATTGAAATCCGGCCTCCGTCTAATACTTTAAGCGATTGAATAAATCCATCACCGACGTCACCAAGTCGGTGATCATCTGAAATACGGCAATCCTGGAATATTAGTTCGACCGTTTCAGAGGCGCGCATCCCGAGCTTGTTTTCCTTGCGTCCGGCTGTAAACCCGGGTGTGCCCTGTGGAATGATAAAGGCGGTGGCGCCATGTTTGTCACCCGGCTCACCGGTTCTGGTAATCAATACGGTTACGTCGCCGCTTTTTCCGTTGGTAATAAAATTTTTCGATCCGTTGATTACCCATCCCGCTTCATCACGCACGGCGACCGTACGCATATTACCGGCGTCGGAACCCGTATTAGGCTCCGTTAGGCCCCAGGCGCCAAGCCACTCGCCGGAAGCTAATTTCGGCAGATAGGATCTTTTTTGTTCCTCGTTCCCAAACATCAAAATATGATTTGTGCAAAGCGAATTATGCGCAGCCATTGATAATCCAATGGACGGGTCCGCTTTGGAGAGCTCAATGATTGCCGTTACATATTCGTCATACCCGAGCCCTGCTCCGCCAAATTGTTCCGGTACCAGCATGCCCATAAGCCCTAGTTCTCCCAGTTTATGAAATATTTCTTTCGGGAAAAACTGTTCTTCGTCCCAGTGGCTGCTATTTGGTTTTATTTCTTTTAATGCGAAATCCCGGACCGACTGTTCAATAAGTGAACGGACGTCTGACCGCGAATTTATAGTTGTGCTGGAAGTGTCCATGATGCTTGTTGTTGATGAGAAGATTTGTTTTGTTCAATTATAAGAAGAAATGCACATATTTCATTGACCGAATAAAAACAAATGACGATAAGAAGAGGAGGGATTCGTTTAAAAAAATTACTTTTGTTCCCGTCGGGATTTGACCGGCTTAATAAAATGCAATTTTTGTATTAACTGAAAACTTTTTCATCGCAGCTATATTATTATTAAAAATTTATGAAAATAGCAGTAGTAGGAACCGGTTATGTTGGTTTGGTAACGGGCACTTGTTTCGCAGAAACGGGAAACCAGGTATCTTGTGTGGATATAGACGCCAAAAAAGTTGAGCGTATGCTAAATGGCGACATCCCGATTTACGAGCCAGGACTGGATGTTCTTTTTGACCGTAATGTTGCCGAAGGCCGTTTACAATTTACTACCAATCTTGCCGAAGGTATCAAAGATGCAGAGGTGATCTTTTTGGCACTTCCGACACCTCCGGGCGAAGACGGATCGGCTGATTTGAAATACATTCTGAAAGTGGCTGATGATTTGGGCCATATTTTAGAAAAATACGCAGTTATTATCGACAAAAGCACAGTTCCGGTAGGAACAGCTGAAAAAGTAAACGCTGCCATTGCCAAAAATGCGAAAGTAGAATTTGATGTTGTTTCCAATCCTGAGTTTTTACGCGAAGGTGTGGCGGTTGAAGATTTCATGAAGCCTGACCGCGTTGTGGTTGGAACAACTTCTGAAAAAGCGAAAAAGGTAATGGAGAAACTTTACGCTCCTTTGGTTCGTCAGGGAAACCCTGTGATTTTTATGGACGAGCGTTCTGCTGAAATGACAAAATACGCGGCTAACTCTTTTCTTGCCATGAAAATTACGTTCATGAACGAGATCGCAAACCTTTGCGAAAAAGTAGGGGCTAACGTAGATGACATTCGTCGTGGTATCGGAACGGATAGCCGTATTGGCAAGCGTTTCCTTTTCGCAGGTATCGGTTACGGCGGAAGCTGCTTCCCAAAAGATGTTCAGGCTCTGGCTAAGACATCAGAAGATTACGACTACGATTTCAGAATTTTGAAATCGGTTATGGAAGTAAATGACGATCAGAAGAAAAAGCTTTTGCCGATGGTAAATAATTTCTTCAACAATGATCTGAAAGGAAAAACAATTGCAGTCTGGGGTTTGGCCTTCAAACCTTATACCGACGATATTCGTGAAGCTCCGGCTTTGGAAAATATTGAAGCTTTGCTTGAAGCAGGTGCTATTGTTACCGTATACGATCCGGAAGCGATGGATAATTTAAAAGGAGTTTTGGGAGACCGGGTTACTTTCTGCCATACGCCTTATGCTGCACTTGACGATGCGGATGCTTTAATGATATTCACAGAATGGCCGCAGTTCCGTACACCTGAATTTGAAAAAATGGGTAAATTGCTCAAAAATAAAGTAATTTTTGACGGACGTAACCTTTATGAACTGAGTACTATGCGTGAAATGGGATATACTTATTTCAGTATCGGTAGAGAAAAAGTATCATAATTATAGATTTTGAGATAGAGATTTCAGGAATAAAAGTTGTGTAAACACACGATTTTTTATTCCTGAAATCTCGGTTTTTAATATCTCGGATCTGACAGTTTAATCTCAAAATCTAATTATATAATTCATGAAGCGTGTATTAATAACCGGAGCGGCAGGTTTTCTAGGGTCGCATCTTTGTGAGCGATTCTTAAAAGAGGGGATGTATGTTATTGCCATGGATAACCTGATCACAGGCGATCTGCGTAACATTGAACATCTGATGCCTAATCCAAATTTCGAGTTTAATCACCACGACGTTACCAAATACGTGCATATTCCCGGAGAATTGGATTACATCATGCACTTCGCCTCTCCGGCCAGCCCGATTGATTATTTGAAAATCCCGATCCAGACATTAAAAGTGGGTGCCATGGGAACGCATAATCTGTTGGGACTTGCGCTTGCTAAAAAAGCACGTTTTATCATTGCTTCAACTTCGGAGGTTTACGGAGATCCGCTGGTTCATCCGCAAACAGAAGAGTATTGGGGGCACGTAAACCCGATTGGGCCACGTGGATGTTATGACGAAGCAAAACGTTACCAGGAAGCGATAACAATGGCTTATCATCGTTATCATGAGGTGGAAACGCGCATCGTTCGTATCTTTAATACGTACGGCCCTAGAATGCGATTGAACGACGGACGTGTATTGCCGGCATTTATCGGACAAGCATTACGTGGTGAAGATATTACGATTTTCGGGGACGGTTCTCAAACGCGTGCATTCTGTTATGTGGATGACCTGGTAGAAGGAATTTACCGTTTGTTGTTGAGTGATTATTCATTACCGGTTAATATTGGTAATCCTTCTGAGATCACCATTAAGGAGTTTGCAGAAGAAATCATCGCATTAACAGGAACAGATCAGAAAGTGGTTTACAAAGATCTTCCACAAGACGATCCGAAACAGCGTCAGCCTGATATTACTAAAGCAAAAGAAATTCTTGGATGGGAACCAAAAGTTTCCCGTGAAGAGGGTTTGAGAATCACGTATGATTATTTCCGCAGCCTGCCTAACGAAAGATTATATGAAGAATCAAACCACCGTGGCTTTGAAACATTTAAGAAGGAAGAATAGTTTTTTGGCTGTCGGCCATCAGCAATCGGCTGTCGGCTAGACATAGAGAAAAGAGTTTTATAAATAACAAAAAATCCCGCAGATACTTCTACGGGATTTTTTGTTATTTAGCTGAAAACTGACAGCCGATAGCCGAAACTACACCTCCATTATCTCTTTTTCCTTTGCAGCAAGTATTTGCTCTACTTTTGAAACAAAGCTGTTGGTAAGCTGCTGAACGCGGTCTTCACTAAGTTTGACCAAATCTTCTGCAACGCCTTCTTTCGTTAATTTACGAAGCGCATTGTTCGCATCCTGACGAATGTTCCGGATGTTGATTTTAGCGGTCTCAACCTCGTTTTTTGCACGCTTTGCAAGCTCGCGGCGGCGTTCTTCATTAAGCGGCGGAACGGAAATACGGATCATTTCCCCATCGTTAGAAGGAGCAAAACCTAAATTTCCGTTACGGATCGCTTTTTCAATATCATTAATCGTTTTTTTCTCAAACGGTCTGATTGCGATCGTTCTTGCATCAGGCGTATTGATGGTCGCTACGTTGGACAAAGGTGTCATTGAGCCGTAATATTCAATCTGGAGACCGTCCAGCATCTGAGGAGATGCTTTTCCGGCACGAATTTTTCCCAATTCAATAATTAAGTGCTTGATCGCACCTTCCATTGTGTCTTTGGCGTCGTCCAGATATAATTCTATTTCTTCCATGATTACTTGGTAGTATTATTTTTCAATTAATTCGATATCAAAGTCCCTACTTCTCCACCCATTACAAGATCAAAAAGATTACCAGGTTTGTTCATGTCAAATACGATAATCGGGACATTGTTTTCTTTACAAAGCGTAAAGGCTGTCAAGTCCATAATTTTCAGATTTTTTGACAGTGCTTCGTCGAAGGTAAGTTGGGTATACTTGGTGGCGAGTGGATCTTTTTCCGGATCGGCAGTGTAAACACCATCAACACGGGTTCCTTTTAATACTACTTCGGACTCAGACTCAATCGCACGAAGTCCGGCAGTTGTGTCGGTTGTAAAATAAGGGTTACCTGTTCCAGCACCAAAGATTACGATGCGGCCTTTTTCAAGGTGACGAACAGCACGGCGACGGATAAGGGGTTCGCAAACCTGCTCCATCTTAATGGCCGACATTAGCCGTGTACGCATGCCATGTTTTTCAAGAGAACTTTGAATAGCCATTCCGTTGATTACAGTGGCCAACATGCCCATATGGTCGCCCTGAACTCTATCAATACCGGATTTTTCTACTGACGCCCCGCGGAAAATATTTCCTCCTCCAATTACAATTGCGATCTGCACCCCTGCATCTGCAATTCTTTTGATTTCACTTGAATAACTATCAAGAATATTAAAGTCGATAACCTGTGTTTTATCTCCACCGTTGAGTGCTTCTCCGCTAAGTTTGAGAAGGATACGTTTGTATTTTGGTTCGGGCATGATTTGTTTGTTGGTGTTTTTTTTGTAAAAATAAGGCTAGCCGCCTCAGATTACCAAGGAATTTATTGAAACTCTACCAATACCTGGTTTTTTTCAACAATTTCACCTGGCGTGATTTTTAAATTTTTGACAATACCGTCCCCGGAAGACTTGATGACATTCTCCATTTTCATGGCTACCAAAACCAGTAAAGTATCGCCTTTCTGTACTTCCTGGCCAGGCTCGACCGAAATGGACTGGATCAGTCCCGGCATCGGCGCTTTAATATTATTTATTTTTTTAGTAGCGGCAGCTTGCATACCCAAGCCTTCCAGCAGCAGATCAAAAGGATCTTTAACGGATGTTTCATAGAGCTGCCCGTTGATTAATAGCCTGAACGTTTTTTCAGAGCCATTCGCTTCTGCAACTTCCACAGTAAAAGAGCGGTTTTTCCAAAGTATATGGTACAGGTTTTCTTTTACCTTCACAATATCGCCATCGAAAATGCTTTGTCCGATCAGCCATTGACCGCCTTCCTGTTTTATTTCAAAAGAATCCTGGTCGGGATTGGTATGATCCGCGATATTGCTGCCTACTTTGATTTTTAGCATAATGCTGCGCTGTATTCCTGTACAACTTCATTTAGTATCTGATCCAGTTCTTCAAAAGTCATACCCTCAACCAAGCGCATCCGGAACGGTTTGAAATGTTCCAGACCTTTAAAATAATTGGTATAATGTCTTCTCATTTCAAAAACGCCGGCAATAGGCCCCTTCCAGCGAATTGAGAATTCAAGGTGACGGCGGCAAACGGCTACGCGCTCAGCAAGTGTTGGCGGAGCCAATATTTCACCGGTTTTTACAAAATGTTTTATTTCGTTGAAAATCCACGGATTTCCAATCGTTGCGCGTCCGATCATGATCCCGTCGACGCCGAAACGGTTTTTATATTCAAGTGCTTTTTCCGGAGAATCGACATCACCATTTCCGAAAATGGGTATGGTTATACGCGGATTTTCCTTGATCCGGGCAATTAAAGTCCAGTCGGCTTCACCTTTATACATTTGTACGCGGGTTCTTCCATGCACAGAAAGTGCCTGAATACCGATATCCTGTAATCGTTCTGCAACTTCCTGGACATTTTTAGTGCTTTCATCCCATCCCAGACGTGTCTTTACGGTAACAGGCAAATGCGTGGATTTAACAACGGCATCCGTCATGCGTACCATTTTGGGAATATCCTGCAATAAAGCAGCACCAGCACCGCGGCAAGCTACATTTTTTACCGGACAACCATAATTTATATCGATCAAATCGGGATTTACTTTCGAAGCGATCTCGGAACACGAACCCATCGTTTCCACATCGCTGCCGAATAATTGTATCCCGACGGGTCTTTCATATTCAAAAATATCCAGTTTTTGAACACTTTTGGCAGCGTCCCGAATTAATCCTTCTGAGGAAATAAATTCAGTATACATCAAATCCGCACCGTTTTCCTTGCAGACCGCCCGAAAAGGCGGATCGCTTACGTCTTCCATGGGCGCAAGCAGCAGTGGAAAATCACCAAGTTCTATTTTACCTATTTTTACCATGTATTATATGTCAAGATTCCGTCAGGAACAGAATTTATAGTTCTTTTATCTACCTATTCTTACCTTTCAACAGTCACTCAATATTTTTAAATTCATAATTAGCTGTAAATTTACACCAATTATGCAAAAAAGTTATTCAAATTTGGTACATACACGAGTGCCCGGTACATTGGGAGGTTTGTTGGTTTTGGTTGGTTTCGTGCTTATTGGAATGGCAGTTGGTAACGTATTGGCAATTTTGATACTTGCTTTACTAACAGGCTCTGATGCAAATAGTATTACAACTTTATTGACGGAATTGTTTGCCCATCCGGAAAATATTCCGAATGGGTGGATTGCCATGATGACTTTGCAGGGAACTGTCCACTTTTTTTCATATCTGCTTCCATCGCTGCTGTATTGGTTTTACATGGAGCGCAAGAGCTTACAGGATTTTAATTTCAAAGGGAAGCCGGCTGGGATAGTCTGGTTTCTGGCAGCAATAATTGTATTGATATTTATTCCGATAAACAGCCAGTTTATCGAATGGAATTCCAAAATGATATTTCCCGAATCATGGTCATGGCTGGAAACCTGGATGCGTGAAAAGGAAGACCAGAATGCCATGCTTACCAGGTTCATGACCGGATACAAGCACATAGGTGAGCTCATCATTGCGCTGACCGTTGTGGTACTTTTGCCAGCTTTGGGCGAAGAGGTGTTGTTTCGCGGGATTATACAGCGTAAACTTGCACAACATTGGGCCAATGTTCATGTGGCGATCTGGGTATCAGCGGCTATTTTCAGCGCAATTCACTTCCAGTTTTATGGTTTTCTGCCACGTATGATACTCGGCGCTTTGTTTGGATATCTTTATTACTGGTCGGGGCGGTTGTCGGTAGCAGTGCTTGCCCATTTTGTGAACAACGGATTTGTATTGATTATGATGTTTTTGTACAACACAAAAGTACTGAAAGTAAACATCGAAGAAATTAAAACCATGCCGTTGACGACCATTCTGGCTTCGATTGTACTGACAACAGCTATTTTATTCGAAATCAGAAAAAGGGGAATGAAACAGGAAACATTGATTTAGAAAAATTATTTAACATTTAAAACACTCAGACAGTACAGGCGTAGCACTTGCAGGGAGAATATTTATGGACGAAAATTGGGGAAAGGTATACAATACCAGGCAGATGATCAGGGCGGAAATTGCCAGGGAGATATTAGAGCAAAATGGAATTGCAGCTGTCATTGTTAACAAACAGGATAGTAGTTATCCAATTTTCGGAGCTTGCGAAGTGCATGTTCCTATGAGTGATTTTGTTCGGGCCCAAACCATCTTATCCAATGAAGACTCCCTTTCAGAATCTGAGTAATTTACAACAGCGGACCATCACCGGACTTATAGGATTTGTGATCATTCTGGGCTGTATTCTTTACAGCGAATGGAGCTTTCTGTTATTGTTCTGCACCATCAGCTCACTTACACAGCTGGAATTTTACAAGCTTCTGGGGCTCGATGGTAATCAGCCTTTGACATATTATGGCACCTTCTGTGGCACAGTCATGATGTTATTGGCGTATCTGATAGAACAGGATCTGGTTTCTTTTGAAAACTACTTTATTATCAGTCCATTACTGTCGATGATCTTTTTTATCAAACTTTATAAAAAGAATGATTTAAAGCCATTTACAAATATTGGTTTTACTTTTTTGGGGATAATTTACGTAGCGTTGCCTTTTTCTTTAATCATTGTCATGGCAATGCGCGGCGGTGTTTATAACTATGAAATCGTATTGGGAAGTCTGCTTTTACTTTGGGCGTCCGATATTGGTGGCTATTTTGCAGGAACAAATTTTGGCAAACGTAAATTATTTGAACGCATTTCACCAAAAAAATCCTGGGAAGGCGCTATGGGAAGCGCAGCTTTTGCAGCACTGATTGCTTTTGTGCTGGGGCATTATTTCCGTACCTTCGAGCCATGGAAATGGTATTGCATCGGCGCGATCATCGTGGTTGTAGGCACGTATGGAGATTTGGTAGAATCTTTGTTCAAGCGCAGTATTGCCATTAAGGATTCGGGCAACAGCATTCCGGGTCATGGAGGGTTTCTTGACAGGTTTGATGGTTTATTGCTTTCAGCACCCTTTATCGTCACCTTCCTTAAATTGTTTTCCTGACCGGATTTAATTCTGTCAGGGCAATGCATCCGGCTAACAGTCGTTTTTAAAGAAGAGGAACAATTTTTTTAGAAAGTCACCATAAGTTGTATTGAGAAAAAACTATTATCTATATTAAAGGCAGCTTTAATCCCTGTAACCCTTAGCAATGCCGCGGAAAAGTGAGCATTGAATAACGATCTGAAAGAATGAGAAAGAGATTTTTAATATATTTTGTAATACTTGCAAGCATACTGTGCGGGCAGGAACTTTTTGCCCAGGGAGAGCAGAAGGCAATTATTTTTAGCGGTGTTGTAGTGGGCGGAAAAAGTACAGACCGTCTTCCCGGAGCCTATATTTTTATCCCGAAAGCGGGAAAGGGTACACTTGCTGACAGCCGTGGGAACTTTACTATTCCTGTTTTTCCTGGCGATAGTATTGTTTACAGCTATGTAGGGTATAAAAAACAATTCCACGTTATTCCACGGAATTATAATGCTGAAACTTACTCGGCCATTGTAGCCATGCAGGAAGATGTTACGCTTCTTTCAGAGGTGAAAATTTATCCTTATGCTACGGAAGAGGATTTCAAAAAGGCATTTCTGGCGTTGAAATTACCAGATCAGGCGGATCGGGATGCTTTGGCACGTAGTACGGATCCGGACTATATCAACCGGATGGCTGCTCAGGTTCCTAACAATGCGCAGACTAATTTTCGCTATACCATGGATCAGCAGCTCTTTGGACGTGAGTCGGCGGCGGGAAAAGGTTTTGCTACTACCTTTCCATTCTTGAACCCATTTGCATGGGCTAATTTTATCAAATCGGTAAAAAACGGTGATTTGAAGCAAAAGGAATGGCGCAAAGAATTGAATAATGCACCAAGAGAAAGCATAACAAGACAGGATATTCTAAAAAAGAACGAGGAGTTTGACAATCCTAAAAAAGAGGATAAGTAGTTCTTCTATTTGTTAAAAAACCTTAAAATCCATCCCCGCAAGGGCTGGATTTTTTTGTTACCTGTTTTTCGGATATAGATTGATTAAGTTTGAAGAAAAGTACTGACTCCCGTAAGTGATACTAACCAGCGACGGAAAAAATATGAAAAGCAGGATTTTAAAATATTTCATCATTTTTATCTGTGTTACGGGTGTACACAATTTGTACGCTCAGGGGGAGCAGAAGGCGATTGTTTTTACGGGCGTCGTAGTGGGAGGGAATGCCACGGTCCGCTTGCCGGGAGCTTATATATTTATTCCCAAAGCCGGGACGGGCAGGTTGGCGGGCAATGATGGTTCGTTTACCATCAATGTATTTCCTGGCGATAGTATTGTGTACAGTTATGTCGGATATAAAAAACAATATCACGTCATTCCAAGAAATTATAACGCCGGGACTTATTCGGCCATTGTTTCCCTGCATGAGGATGTGATGATGCTTTCGGAGGTTAAAATTTATCCGTATTCAACCGAGGAAGATTTTAAAAGAGCACTTTTGGCTTTAAAATTGCCGGATCAGGCAGATCGGGATGCACTCGCAAAAAGTACAGATGCTGAATATATCAAAAAACTGGCAGCACAAGTGCCCAATAACGCGCAAACCAATTACCGCTATACCATGGATCAGCAGCTGTTTGGACGGGAGTCCGCCGCGGGAAAAAGTTTTGCGCCGACATTTCAGTTCCTGAATCCGTTTGCATGGGCAAAATTTATCAAGTCGGTCAAAAACGGTGATTTAAAACCAAAAGAATGGCGTAAAGAGCTGAATGATTCTCCGATGGAAAGTATCAACAAACAGGATGTGTTCAATAAAAATAATGCGTTTGGAACGCCTTAATTAGAAAGAACTTCTATTTAAATTGATTTAACTTCACCGTTTCCCCGTCAAAAGCCGCATAAGCCTGATGCGCTTGCTTTGTCACCCATTCTCCCAGATTAATATATCGGCTTTGCTCGTTCACGGCGAGGTCCAGCATTAAGTGCCGGTGCCCGAAGATATAGTAATCATGGTGTGTTTCTTTTTCAACTTCTTTGCAATAGATCAGGAGCCATTCGTGATCATCGCCCATAAATTGCTCCTCACCTTTATTGATATTGGCAATTCTGCTTCGTTTTGACCATTCAGAGGCGATCCACATGCCGACATCCGGATGTACGATCCGGAAAACCCACTGAAAAAAGGAATTTTCAAAAATGCGTTTCAGTATTTTATATACTTTATCGCCAGGACCGAGTCCATCGCCATGTCCTACCAGAATCGATCTGGTTAGTCCACGGCTATTGGTTATTTCAAAATTAACAGGGTTGCGGTAAATGGTTGCGCCAATTTCGTCTTTCAGATAGCCAAACATCCACATATCATGATTTCCGGTAAATAAAACAAGCTCGATACCCCGATCGGATAACTGCGCAAGTTTGCCCAGTAATCTTGTAAATCCTTTTGGAATTACATGACCATATTCAAACCAGAAATCAAAGATATCGCCAACCAGAAAAATGATCTGCGCGTCATGTTCAATAGATTCCAGCCACTTGACAATTAATCTTTCGCGGTCCCTGCTTTTTTCAGCCGAGGGTACGCCGAGGTGAAAATCAGAAGAAAAATAGATACGGCGGCCTTCGCGCAGGATGACTGACTTGGTTTCGAAATTAAAATTCATGCGATGTTTACAAATGCGATGCAATTTACAATCTTCCACGTAAATGGCACGACAGTACGACCAGGAATATGCGCGCACCGGTAACTCAATTCGTGTAGAATTAAAGAAAGATATTTTGTAATTTTATAAGCGTTGAGTTCGGATTTCACACTTTAATTTCTGGATAATCATGTGTAAAAAGATAGCTTTATTATTAGTTTTTATGTGTTGCGCATTGATTTCAAAGTCACAGATTCGTATCAATGAACCCTCCCGGGTTGTTGAAAGACAAGCGGAATATCGCGCAAACAGGAAAGTAGATCAGGCCGTTGATAAAGGATTCGATAAAGTGGAAGAAGGTATCGGAAGCCTGTTTAAGAAAAAAGATAAAAAGGCGAAGGAAGAAGCTAATACTCAAAAAAACGGATCGGTCCGTGAAACAAATGATAATGAACCAGCCAGTTCAGGAGCAGAATCCAGTGCTAATTCTGCTCTATCCACGGGGAAACCAACGCTGACCTCATACAGTAAATTTGATTTTATTCCCGGGGAAAAAGTCGTTGCGGTAGAAGATTTCTCTCAGGATGCTATCGGCGACTTCCCTGCCAAATGGAATACAAATTCGTCGGGCGAAATCGTCACAATTGCCGGGACGGATGGAAAATGGCTGATGCTCGGCCCCGAAGGTGTTTTTTATCCGGAATTTATTACCAGGCTTCCTGAAAATTTTACGCTGGAATTTAATCTGGCTTCGACTTCCGAGTTTAGCTTTTATTCCGGAGCGTTAAGAACTGTTATCGCGGAACTTGCCGATCCGGCCAAAACTTTTTCGAACTGGAAATGGTATGACGGAAACAAAGCCAAAGGTCTGGAACTTGGCCTTCATCCTTATGATGCTGGTGGTAAACAGGGAGCTGCCAGCTTCGATATCTTTGAGAATCAGGCGGAGTCCATCATGAAAAATGAAAAGAGTATTCCGGCATTTCATGTGCCCGAGCATAATGTGGTTAAAGTTTCCATATGGAGACAAAAATCCAGACTGAGGTTATATGTTGATGATTATAAAGTCTGGGATTTACCAAGAGCCTTTAATCCGGCTACCAACTATAATTTTATCGCTTTTAGTAATCAGGGATATCATCAGGAAGCAAACAGATATTTTGTATCCAATCTGCGGCTCGCCGTTGGTGCGCCTGATACAAGAAGCAAACTGATTACAGATGGCAAATTTTCAACAACAGGAATTTTGTTTGATGTGAATTCCGCTACGATTAAACCCGAGTCGTATGGCGTGCTGAAAGATATAGCCAACGTGTTAACAGAAAATGCCGCCGTAAAGGTCAGGATTATAGGACATACTGATTCGGATGGTGAAGACGGAAATAATCTTGCCTTGTCAAAAAAACGTTCGGAATCTGTAAAGATGGCGTTGTCAAAAGATTTTTCGATTGATGCCGGAAGACTGGAAACGGATGGGAAAGGGGAGGGAGAGCCGACGTCGCCTAATACTTCGCCGGAAGGAAAGGCCAATAACCGCCGGGTTGAGTTTGTTAAATTATAGGTGCAGTATGGTTTTTTTGACTGTCTCTTTCTAGCTTGCAGGTATTAATAATTTATGTTATGCTTAGAAAAATATCCAGTTATCTCGTTCTCGTTTTTTTATTGTCCGGTGGCCTGGTATGGGCACAAGCACCGAAGAAACCTGTTTTGCAAAGAGCAACGCAATGGAAACCTGAAAAAGGCCAATACTATTTCACGCATGCGTTCACATTTGAATTTGAAAACAAAGGAGATAAAAAAAAAGGCGAAGTCGTTATTTACGTCGATCCGGTAACGGGAACCATGTGTTTCAAACGTGAAAACAGTTATGGTGAAACGGGCAAAAATTTTGATTTTATCATCGCTTTCCAGGATGGGAAATACATTTATTGCGGAGCCGATGAAGCGGGTAAAAAGATGAAAATCATTGAAAAAGTCGAGGAAGTAAAACCCGATGCAGAAACACTGGCGCAGCAGAAGGAGGACTTTAATACGTATTGTATCCCGACAGGAAACAAAAGAAAAGATTTTGGCTGGGAGAGTACCGAATATGAACTTTCTTATGCGAGATCAGAAGAAAAAGATAAACTGTGGCTAACCACAACACCCTTTGGGATATATCCTTTGTACGGTTTTGAATTAATTGAAAGTGTGGCGAGTTTGCCTGCATCCTTTGACTACACGCACATTTTCGGTAATCGTCAGCTTTTAACCGAAATTAATTCCAAGGATGGCATGTTGAAACTGAAAAGTTATGAACCTAATCCCTTCCTGGCCATTACGCGGGGTTATCCGGAAGTGAAAGTTGGAGATTAGGCTCCGAATTATCTTATTGCTGCGCTTCTCTTTCCGCCATAACTTCGGAAAGGGGGCGCAAATTTGCTGGAATTTCAACTTCTTCCTCTTCTGCGCTGTAAGGGAATACATCCAGAATCGGCGTTAGATTCATGTCTGTCGTTTCGTAAGGGATCAACATAGTGCGCAGACTTTCTGTAATCCGCTGCAAAGCCTGATCTATCCCGTCAGCGTTAACCAGCATATAGTTTACTACCTTTTTCTCTTTCCCGCTTTTTTCATCCACAGAAAAATAAACCACTTTGGCTTTAAACCATTTCTCGCCGTCTTCATAAGTAAACAAATCTGCCAGACGCATTTTTGAAATAGCCATTACGCTGAAATCACTGGCGCCGGTAACGATCTGCTTGTAAAGCCTCGCTTCCGATTCTGTATAGGAAACTGCATCTACAAGATATGTTTCATTAATTGTTTTAAGACTCCCTGCTTCGTCTTCCTTTTGGTAACGTATTTTTCCTAAATACCAGCTTGCCATTGTAGTCTGTTTTTGAATTAAAGTGGAAATAAAAGGTTGCAAAGGTATGTGCTGGAAGTAAGGCTTGCAACAAGATTTTGCTCAAAAAATATTATGTCGGTTTATCCGTCGCAGGGTGGCTTTATTACCGGTCCGACGGTGGAAAAAACCGTTGGGCCGGGGCTCCGTCTGACGGTTCTTTCTCCATCACACGCTTAATGAAAAAAATATTCAGACAAAAAAATCTTTCTTGTTCGTCCGATGGGTAATAAAACCGCTCCCCAGATCCAAAATGCTCTTTTCTTTACAACATCCTTTTTTATTTACACATCCAAAATCAGAAATTTAACTTTTAATCAAAAAAGGAATAACCAAAGAATAATGCTGAACAGGTATGCGCGTTGTAGTAGCTACTGTTTATCTTGCGAAAAAATTTAAAACACACAATGAAAAAACAAATTTGGATTGTCGCGATTTTGGCCGCTGTTGGGTTATTTACAAGTTGCGGGGTAAGTCGTCAGGTTTCAGAAGCGAAAGCATTTGGAGATTGCAAATATAAAATTGCGTCGGCAGACAGCATTTATCTGGGCGGAATTGATGTTCGCGAATTTCGCAATATCAAGAGTATGAGTGATTTGGATCTGGCAAAATACCCGCGTCTGGGACTTGCTTTTTTACGTAAAGATATTCCGCTGGATTTGCGTGTCAATCTGGATATTCAGAATCCTACGCGCAAAAAAGCTGCTGTGAACCAGCTGGAATACAAGGTTTTACTTAGTAATAACGAGATTTTCAATGGTTTTCTTAACGAAAAAATTGAAGTTTATCCCGGAACAGGAAGCACGAGAGTACCTGTAAAACTAAGTGCAAATGTGTACAAGCTGTTAACAAACGACGCTACGAGAGATGAATTTATAAACATGGTTATTGCCTTGTCTGGTAAATCAGGTTCTAAGCCCGCGAAATTTACGGTTAAGGTGAAACCTACACTGGATCTTGGCGGTAAACAAATCAACTATCCTGGTTATCTGACTTTTGATCAGGAAATCACGAGCGATATGATTCTTGGTATTAATAAATAATAGCAAACAATAAAAATCAGCATGCAAATCCTCACCTATAACCTCAACGGAATCCGGGCTGCTCTCAAAAATGGCTTGTTGGAATGGTTAAAAGACAAACCTTTTGATATATTATGTTTCCAGGAGGTAAAAGCAACGCCGGATGTGGCGGATCTTTCAGGGTTCACGGCCTTGGGTTATGAGTTGGTGGGTTGGCATGCTGCCGAAAAAAAGGGATATAGCGGCGTTGCTATTTTTTCCAGAATTAAACCGGATTTTGTTTCTACCGGTTTTAATTTGCCTGTTTATGATAGCGAGGGAAGGATTATCCGTGCAGATTTTGGAAATATTACTTTACTGAATTGTTATTTCCCTTCGGGAACGAGTGGTGAAATCAGACAAAGTGTTAAAATGAGTTTTCTGGAAGATTTTAATAATTGGGTTAACATCCTTCGGATCGATCGCCCGAATCTGATCATTTGCGGAGATTACAACATAGCACATACTGAAATCGATATTCACGATCCAAAGGGGAATAAAAAATCATCAGGATTTTTACCGGAGGAAAGGGAATGGATGACCAAATGGTTTGGCAGCGGCTACACCGATGCTTTCAGATTTAAAAATCCGGAATTGCAGGAATATTCATGGTGGACTTATCGCTCAGGCGCTAGAGCCAATAATAAAGGCTGGCGTATTGATTATATTTCCGTAGCGGATTCAATCAAGGATCGGATTGTAGGAAGCCGGCAATTTAACGATGCGGTTCATTCAGATCACTGCCCGGTTTGGCTGGAAATTGAGTAAGATAACGAAGCTCAGGTATCTGTAACGTTCAATAAATATTTTGTATTTTTGATTAATACGAAAAGTAAAACATAAGTTATGAATATCTCCATGCCTGTAACTTTAAAAATGGGAGAACTGATGAGTGATGAAGACTTTTTTCAGTTTTGCCAAATGAACGACACACTAGAGTTCGAAAGGGACTCCAATGGAAATATTATACTTATGTCACCAACTGGTTCCTTTACCGGAAACTTTAATTTCCGTGTTTTAGGCACTTTGTTTGTCTGGAATGAAATGTCTCGTTTGGGAGTGGCTTTTGACTCATCAACTGGGTTTAATTTACCGAATGGAGCGATTAGATCTCCTGATGCCTCCTGGATAAAAAAGGAAAGGTGGGATCTTTTAACCATAGAGCAAAAGGAGAAATTTGCGCCCATATGTCCAGATTTCATTATCGAAATCCGGTCGAAGTCGGATGAGTTACAATATCTTCTGCAAAAAATGGATGAGTATATCACAAACGGAACCCAGCTAGCCTGGCTGATTGATCGTTTTGATAATAAAGTCCATATTTATAAAGGAGACAGATCCATTCTGATACTGGAATCTCTTAAAGTAAAATTATCAGGAGAACTCATACTTCCAGGGTTTGTCCTTGATCTTGAATCATTTACTAATTAGAATTTGGACTTTAACTTCTTCATAATCAAATAACTTTTGTTTCGCTACTTTCTCATTTACAAGCCATTCGGGATGCTTTCGCAGTTTAGCCGTGAAGGTGACCACGCCACACTGGCTGACCTCGATTTTATTTTTCCAAAAGATATATATCCGGTCGGCAGGCTGGATGCGGACAGTGAAGGTTTGCTTTTGCTGACTAACGACAACTATCTCAAAACAAAACTTCTGGAACCCCGAAACCGACATAAGCGCACGTATTATGTACAGGTGGAAGGAGAAATTACAAAGGAAGCCTGCTTGCAACTCGCTGATGGTGTGAAGATTTCCATTAATGGAAAATCGTATCTTACACTTCCCGCCTCAGCATCTCCCATTCAGGAACCGGCTTTGCCAGAAAGAAATCCACCCATTCGTTTTCGGAAGAATATTCCTGATTCCTGGGTTTCAATTACATTGCACGAAGGGAAAAACCGGCAGGTCAGACGCATGACGGCGGGTGTGGGATTTCCTACTTTACGTCTTGTTCGCTGGGCTATTGGAAAAATTTCATTGGCCGATTTTAGCGAAGACGGAGCTAAACCAGGGGACGTATGGGAAGTTACAGAAAAGGAGGTTCGCAGGCTTGTTCTATGATTGCAAATTTTACTTGATAAAACAACTATCCGGACTTGCCAAACCGGATAGAAGGGTTAATTTTGTAGTTATCCTGTTTTCAAAATAGAAATTAGTTGGCAAAGGAACAAAAAGAAACTCCGCTTAATAAACAGTATAATCAGATAAAAGCCAAGTACCCCGGCGCATTGCTTCTGTTTCGGGTTGGCGATTTTTACGAAACATTCGGAGAAGACGCAATACGTGCATCCAAGATCCTTGGTATTGTGCTGACACGCCGTAATAATGGTGGATCGCACGAAGAATTAGCCGGTTTTCCACATCATTCATTAGATAATTATTTGCCAAAGCTGGTCCGTGCCGGTGAGCGTGTTGCCATCTGTGACCAGCTTGAAGATCCTTCACAGGCAAAGGGGATCGTTAAACGCGGCGTAACCGAGTTGGTAACACCGGGTGTTTCGATGAATGATAACGTGCTGGATACACGCCGGAATAATTATCTGGCTGCTGTGCATGTAGGTTCTGATGATACTTATGGCATTGCCTTTCTGGATATTTCTACGGGGGAGTTCATGACATCGCAGGGAAACGCGGCTTATGTGGATAAAATGCTCCAGGGATTTACGCCTTCGGAAGTGCTGTTCTGTAAAAAGCATAAGCAGGAATTCAATCAGCTTTTTGGAGGGAAATTCCATACGTTTCAATTAGAAGACTGGTGCTTTGGTTACGACTATGGCTATGAACAGTTAACAACGCATTTCAGCACGACTACGCTAAAAGGTTTTGGTATTGAAAATCTTCCGCTGGGTATTATTTCAGCCGGCGTAATCCTTCATTATTTAAAAGAAACCGAACACAGGGAAGTAAGTCATATCAACCGCGTAACACGGCTGGAAGAGGAAAAATATGTATGGCTGGACCGCTTTACAGTTCGAAATCTGGAACTTGTTTTTCCGCAGCAGGAAGGTGGCGTTCCGTTAATTCAGATTCTGGATCAAACAGTTACGCCGATGGGTGCACGTTTACTGAGGAGATGGGTGGTGCTGCCGTTGAAAGAAAAACAGCCGATTGAAGAGCGTTTGAATACGGTGGAATTCTTTCTTGAAAATGATGAGCTACACGAATCAATAAATCAGCATTTAAAACAAATCGGAGATCTTGAAAGATTGATTTCCAAAGTTGCAGTCCGCAGGATAAGTCCACGCGAGATGGTGCAGCTGAAAAAATCGCTTAAACAGATTGGCCCGATCAAAGAAATTTTAGGGAAAATAGCTGCGACACATACCAGTTATGCCGTTTTGAGCAAATACGCAGATCAGCTAAACTTATGTTCCTTTCTGGTTGAAAAAATCGAATCAGAATTAAGAGAGGATGCACCGTTGCTGATTAACCAGGGAGGCATGATTAAAAGTGGGATTGATGCGGAGCTCGACGAGCTGCACGCTATTTCCCGCGAAGGCAAGGGATTTTTGCTGAAATTGCAAAATGAGGAAACAGAGCGCACGGGAATTCCGTCGTTGAAAATCGCTTATAACCGTGTTTTTGGTTACTATCTGGAAGTAACGAATTCGCATAAAAACAAGGTTCCCGAAGAGTGGATCCGCAAGCAGACACTCGTGAACTGCGAGCGTTATATCACGCCCGAGCTTAAAGAATACGAAGAGAAAATCCTTAATGCGGAAGATAAGATATCGGCGATAGAATTCCGGATTTTTTCAGCTTTAATTCTGACTGCGGCTGAATACGTTGGCACGATTCAGCAAAATGCGATTATCATTTCTACGCTTGATGCGCTTGGTTCTTTTGCAACAATTGCCCGGAAAAATAATTATGTAAAGCCGGTTATTGATGAAGGTAAAATACTGGATATCAAAGACGGTCGCCACGCGGTGATTGAACAGCAGCTACCCCTGGGTGAAAGTTATGTTCCCAATGACGTTTTTCTGGATAACGAAACCCAGCAGATCATCATTATTACAGGTCCTAACATGGCCGGTAAGTCTGCTTTGCTGCGTCAAACGGCGCTGATTGTGTTGATGGCGCAAATGGGAAGTTATGTTCCTGCCAAAGCAGCCACGCTGGGAATTGTCGACAAGATCTTTACACGTGTTGGTGCGAGTGATAATCTTAGCAGGGGAGAAAGTACGTTTATGGTAGAAATGACCGAAACGGCGAGTATTCTTAACAATTTGAGCGATCGCAGTCTGGTTTTAATGGATGAAATCGGACGCGGAACGAGTACATATGACGGCGTATCCATTGCATGGGCTATTACGGAATATCTGCACAATCAGCCGAACTTAAAGCCCAAAACACTTTTTGCTACGCATTATCACGAATTAAATCAACTGGCAGAAGACTTTCCACGCATCAAAAACTTTAATGTTGCCGTAAAGGAAGTAGATAACAAAGTGATTTTTCTCAGGAAATTGAAACCGGGTGGAAGTGCACATAGTTTTGGTATCCATGTCGCGCAGATTGCCGGGATGCCGCAGCCTATTGTTTTACGTGCAAGCGAAATTATGCACCATTTGGAGAAAGATCATGTGGCGGACAAGCATAACAAAAAGATAAAGGAAATGCCGAAAAATAATTTCCAGCTGAGCATTTTTGAACCGGCTGACCCGAGACTTGAACAGTTAAAGGAAAGTCTGACGCTGCTTGATGTGAATACATTATCGCCAATTGAAGCACTTTTGAAGTTAAACGAATTTCAGAAAATGGTTCAGAAAAAATAGTATACCCGAGGCGCGAGCCCATATTTTATATTAATAACTCCTAATCTTTTTTATGAAAAATTTGACGCGTTATCAGTTGATGGCCATGATGTTCCTGCTCTATTTTATTTGGGGCTCGTGGTATGGCCAGATGAGTAAGTACATGTTTAGCGAACTGCACGCTACGGGCGTACAGGTGGGGAGTGCGTATGCGGCGTTTTCAATCGCTATGATCATTGCGCCGTTTTTTGTGGGATTAATCGCCGACAGGTATTTTGCAGCGCAGAAAGTTCTTGGGATTTTGAGTTTGGCCGGTGCTGTGTTTTTATATATTCTTACCGGGATCAAAGATGCAGATACCTTCTTTTGGGTAATATTAGCCTATTGCATTACTTTTGCACCAACCATGGCATTGACAACCTCTATTGCGATGTCTCACGTAAAGGATTCGGAAAAAGATTTCCCAACCATTCGTGTGATGGGAACGGTGGCGTGGATTGTGGTTTCTAACATTATCGGTTATTATGGTCTTGGAAACAGCGTGAGGATTTTTGAAATTTCAATGGTTACGGCTGCGATTTTAGGTGTTTATTCGTTTTTCCTTCCTAACACGCCTCCAAAACCGAGCACCAATACTTCATTTTCGGCGATTTTAGGCTTGGATGCTTTCAAGCTTTTCAAGGATCGTTCTTTTGCTATTTTCTTTATTTCCTCGTTACTGATTTGTATTCCGTTATCATTTTACTACGCTATGGCAAACCCGTCTTTAACAGATTCGGGAATGACCAATGTTGAAAATAAAATGTCGCTTGGACAAGCATCTGAGGTTGTTTTCATGTTGTTGATTCCTCTGGCTTTTGCGCGTTTGGGTGTGAAATGGATGCTTATCGTTGGACTTATCGCCTGGATTATCCGTTTTGTAGGATTCGGTTACGGTGATGCTTCAAGCGAGTGGTTGTTGTATATGGCTATCGTTTTACACGGTGTTTGTTATGATTTCTTTTTTGTTACAGGACAGATTTATACCGATAGTAAAGCAGGTGAAAAATATCGTTCTTCGGCACAAGGTCTGATTGCTATCGCTACATATGGTATCGGTATGGGGATCGGTTCCTGGATCGCAGGTATTGTTGCTGATATGTATACCGTGGAAGGCGTAAAAAACTGGACGAGTATCTGGATGGTGCCTGCTGGTATTGCGGCTGTGGTTCTAGTGCTGTTTGTACTTTTCTTCCAGGACAATAAGGTTAAAGCGGAAGCGTAAAGGATTATTGACCATCGGTCTTCACGCAAAGCAGAAAAGATAAAAACGCAGAGGTCGCAAAGTTAATTTGCGGCCTCTGCGTTTTTATAATAAGCATATGTAGTCATAACTGTCATGTTTTTAGAAATTCCAGGAGGGCTCCTCCGGAGCCAGGGTATTGATTTGAATTTATTAGCTATAAACAGGATGCTCCAACGGAGCGGTATTATGTTTATCGATGCCATACGCGTACTGTTTATTTGTTGTTACTGCATAGCCGTATCCTGTTTCTAGCCGGATATTTGGTTTAGATTTTTTGACCCCATTGGAGTCTCCTGACTTTACTCTCCTGATTTTTAGAAATTCCAGGAGGCTCCTCCGGAGCCAGGGCGTTGACTTTGGCTTTATTTTCTATAAACATGATGCACTTACAGAGCGGTATTATGTTTATAGATGCCATACGCGTAATGTTTATTTGTTCCTACGGCATAGCCGTATCCTGTTTCTAGCCGGATATTTGGTTTAGATTTTTTGACTCCATCGGAGTCTCCTGACTTTACTCTCCTGATTTTTAGAAATTTCCAGGAGGTTCCTCCGGAGCCAGGGCGTTGACTTTGGCTTTATTTTCTATAAACATGATGCACTTACAGAGCGGTATTATGTTTATCGATGCCATACGCGTAATGTTTATTTGTTCCTACGGCATAGCCGTATCCTGTTTCTAGCCGGATATTTGGTTTAGATTTTTTGACTCCATCGGAGTCTCCTGACTTTGCTCTCCTGATTTTTAGAAATTTCCAGGAGGCTCCTCCGGAGCCAGGGCGTTGACTTTGGCTTTATTTTCTATAAACAGGATGCTCCAACGGAGCGGTATCATGTTTATCTATGCCATACGCGTAATGTTTATTTGTTCCTACGGCATAGCCGTATCCTGTTTCTAGCCGGATATTTGGTTTAGATTTTTTGACTCCATCGGAGTCTCCTGACTTTGCTCTCCTGATTTTTAGAAATTCACAGGAGGCTCCTCCGGAGCCAGTATGTTGATTTGAATTTATTTTGCTATAAACAGGATGCTCCTACGGATCGGTAAATCTTGATTATAAACAAAGCAGGCCATGGAAATATCTCCATAGCCTGCTTTGTTTAAATTTATCTTTAAAGACGATTAATCTCTATTTTTCTCACCAGTCATCTCTGTCTCTTGAATCACCTCTTTTAGAGCCGCCGCCTTTTTTGTAGTCGCCGTCTCTTCCGCCGCGACCGTAATCGGATTTAGGTTTTCCACCATATCCGCCACTTCCGCCTCCATAACCTCCACCACCGCTGTTTCCACCACCACTATATCCGCTGCTGCCGCCACTGTAACCACCACCGGCAGGCTTGTTTCTTCCGAAGCTGGAACTTCTGTCTCCTCCGCCGCTACTCGTTCTTGGCTGATCTCCGGGAGTTCTTTCTTTTTTCTGTGACTCGTTAACTACTAATGGGCGACCGTACATTTCAACTCCATTCAACTCACTTATGGCTAGTTTAGCCTGTTCTTCATCAGGCATTTCTACAAACCCAAACCCTTTGCTTTGACGTGTAATTTTGTCAATAATAATCTTTGCGGAGCTTACCTCACCAAATTTTTCAAAAGCTTCACGCAACTCGCTTTCCTTTAACTTAAAAGAAAGACTCCCAACAAAAATGTCCATAGAAATGCCTGTTTTTTTAATTTTGTTTTGTTCTGTTAAATATATTTATTTTAACTGATATGCTACCACACTATTTTTGAAAAATGTTGGTACATATACAATCTTTTTAACCGGATCATAGCCAATATCCGCAGTATTGCTTGTTGCGGGTCTGGTATCCAGTATTAATTCCTTCGATCCGTCCGATTTTACATAGTAAACTACACCAGCCCAGCAAGACACGATATACTCTCCCGGTTTCACCTGTTCGATACCGTCTGTGCTTTTATCAAAACCTTCTGCTATGGTAGTCGGTTTTTTATTCGCATCAAGTCTGATCAGCGAGCCGCTATCTAAAATTAATAAATCAGAGCCCACAGCCAATAACCCGTTAGGGCGTGTCAAGGTTTCATAATGTGTAGAAACCTTTCCATCTTTCAGCAGATGGACTTTGTGCATGTCAGAATCAGAAACGTAGATATTGCCTTTGGAGTCGATCGTAAGATCGTTCAGGAACTTCGCTCCTTCAACCGGATATTTTTTTAAAATTTTACCCGTTTTGAAATCAATTTCTACAATATCTGTAACGTCGGCAACATACAGTTTTGAACCTATTTTGCCCATGCCTTTCGGCGCATTAAGTCCTGTTACCCAATTCAAATCTACAATTTTTCCATCAAGTCCCACTTTGCCAATCGCACCTTTTCCATCTTTTTCGCCGGGTTTTCCATCAATTTGAGCTACATACAATAATTTGTCAGTTGCACTGTAAAATACTGATTCCGGCACCAGAATTGTAGCTTCCGTAGCCCATATTTCTGTCAGTGTGTTTTGTGCTTGTGCTGACAATGAAGCAGCGGTTAATAATGCAGCTAAAAGAATGTTTTTGCTTTTCATCCGGTGTTTGTTTTGGTTGAGCTTTTGTGAAAATAATTAGAGTAGTATCAACTTAACTTAAAATTGTTATACCAAAGCTAAATAAAAAAACACAAAAAAAGTCCGATCGCAGAGGACCGGACTTTTTTAAATTTTTTGCAAAATAGTATTACTTTTTCTTTTTCGCTTTTTTCTTTCCTTGTTTCACAGGCTCTTCAATTGTTTTTGATAAATCCAGGATACGAATGTTACGGAATTTGACCGGAGAACCATGTCCAAGAAATCCGATATAACCCGATGTATTTTTTAAGCCCGGATGGTCGCGATGATCCGCAGTTCCATTTTTGCTTGCTTCTGCAAGATCGCCTTCCGTGATCACAGTTCCATTCAGGGTTACCTTGATTTTAGACCCTTTCAGATACACCTCTTCGTAGTTCCATTCACCCATTGATTTCAGGTATCCGCGTTTTGCAGGAATAATACCGTAGGCCGAACCGTGATATTGATATTCTTTCAAATTCTTATAGATGTCAGCATCGTTATCAAGAATCTGAATTTCAGTTCCGACATAAGCAGCATCGCCTTCCAGCGGCGTACGAATACCCAAACCGTTATTCGCGCCTGGTGTAAGTTGGAATTCAAAACGGAAAACGAAGTCGCTATACTCATCTTTTGAGTAAAGATTTCCTTTTCCACCACCGTGCGGATTCAATACCATTTCACCATTTTCGCTCGTGTAGTCGGTTGTATTGCCCGTCCATTCGTGCATGTTAGTACCGTCGAAAAGGATTTTATAACCTTCTTTCTTTTCTTCTTCTGACAAAACAAACGGTTCAGGACGTGGGATTTCGCGGACGTAGATATCACGATAATAAATGATATTTCCATGCGCCTGCAATTCCAATTGTTCTTTTACAAAAATCGGCAGTTTCCGGTCCCAGTAGTTTTCAAGAATTACGTTATCAACTACTTTTTCTCCGTTTAACTCCACAGTCACTCGGTCGCCGATCATCGTGATGTGGAAATTATTCCAGTCGCCTATGGCATTGTCAGCAAGTTTGGTCGGGTTTTTAGGATTTTTTGCATTGTTATACAAACCACCCGAACCTACCTGCGCGCCAACTTCCACACGCGACGTATCCCAGATTTGCACCTGTGGCGTTCCGCGAAGATAAATCCCAGCATCACCCTTAGACTCAATTTTCCAGTCTACAAACATTTCAAAATCGCCGTATTGTTTTACTGTACAAAGGTTATCGCCATGTCCCGAGAAAACCAGCTCACCGTTTTTAGCAGCCCAGCCAGACTTCATTAAGTCATCAGCTTTTTTCTGTTTTAATGCCAGAGTATCGGCACTCATTTTGCTCCGCGCAATCGGATTTTCTACCAGACCTTTCCAGCCTGAAAGATCTTTTCCGTTGAACAGAGACACAAAACCTTCGCCGGCCGGCATTTCAGACAAGTGCTTGCGAATGGATTCCTTCTGGTATTCAGCATCCTGTCCTTTTAAAACCGAAGAAGTTTTTGTTAACAACGAACGAACTTCTTCACCCGTGAAATTTTTGTTAGCCAGGCCAACGCTCATCACAGCCTGTGCCGCAGCCTGCTGAACCGCACCAGTTGCATCAAGATATTTACCGGCTAAAAGCAAGGAACCAAAGGTTTTATATTTTGGCAATTCTTTCAGAATCAGTTCTTTTTGTGCGTCTGTTTTTGCGATAGCAAGTGCGTTGTGCAGCATCAAAACTTTGTTAACCGGTGTTTTTGGCGATTTTGTTATGCCTGAAACATACCCAGTAAGTGCAAGATTGAAATCTTCGGCTTCGGATGATTTTTTCGCGATTGCCAAAAGTTCATTGGCCGCGCTTGCATCCGTCCAGTTGGAAAGTGCAGCTATGGCCGCTTTTTTAGAAACTGCATCACCCGAATTGTAAGACGAAACAACAGAAGTTAAAGCCTTGGCACCACCAATACTAGCCAAAACCGCGAGGTAACGTGATTGTTTGTCGGCAGGAGAAACAGTAATTTGTTTCAGAATAAGGTCACTCTGGGCAGACGAATTTCCGGAAGTTTTCACGCCGGTTATAACCGCTTTCTGAACCGCTGAAATTTCGTCAGCATTGCTTACAGTGTTTAAAAGCGTAAATAACTGAGGCAGGTCATTTGAAGTAGCTAATGATTTTAATGCGTTGAAAGCTGCCATTTTTACTTCCGGATTTGCACTCGTAAGCAACGCTGAAACAGTACTCATTTTAGAACTGGCAGCTCTTGCAGCCAATACATCAATGACTGCCGGTTGAGCCGTGAGAGGCAAAGCAGGCAATGCCGTCGCAAGCTGGTCAACCACGGTATTTCCTTTCAAAGTCAAAAGTGTATTTTTAACGGCTTTGATTTCCTCAGCATTGCCTTTTTTTAGAATTGGAAGTAACGCAGGCAAGCTGCTTTCTCCACCTATTTTTCCGGCAGCCCATATCGCAGCGGTTTTCACCCTTACATCTTTCGATGACAAAGATTTCGTAATCGCCGTCAAAGCGTCTTTTGACTCAGCGCGTCCAAGCATGTAAATTATTTCAGACTGCACTTCGGGTTTTGCTTTTTTTAAAGCATTCAACCACGGCGTAGTCCCATCCGCCATCGTGTATTTTTGTCCCAGTTTCAATGCCGCTGCCCGATACTCGGCATCTGTACTTTCCATTGCTTTTACCAAAACTGGAACACTTTCTCGCTTTTTGCTATCCGCATAAATTTTCAAAGCAGCAGAACGTGCATCCGTCTGTTTTGGATCAACCAAGGTTGTTGTAAGCGCCAGCGTAGCTTTTTCTGCAATCGGTGCATTGCCTGTTAAAGACAAACGCGACAGATAATTCAGATACGCAGCCGTCGAATTAGCTTCATCGTAACCATAATTTGCTTTTTTCGCGGCAGCGCCCAATATCGCTTCCGAAGAAGGAACGCCGATTTCCGAAAGCGCGAATAAACTTACTTTCCGCAGATTAAGTGTTTCGCTTACAGCCGTTTTTTCAATAGCTGAGGCTGCATCTTTATAGCGACTTGCACCCAATGCTTCCGTAATCGAAATTTGGGGATTGCCTTTTGCATTCGCCAAACCTTGCAATAATGCTTTTCCGGCAGCTTCTGATCCGATTCTTGCCAAGGTTCTGGCAGCTGGTCCTGATAATTTTTCGTCAGTCAGGAAAGCGACCAGTGTCGGAACCGCTTCATCTTTACCAATCGTTTGCAGCTGATAAATCAAAAACTGCTTGCTTTCCGATGCTTCTACTTTTGCCAAAGCTTCAACATAAGCTTCGGCAGCTGTTTTACGTAATGTTTCTTTTCCAGCCTGAGCCGAATAATAGGTAAATCCGCCCAGAGCATATTGCACCTTGCTGTCATCTCCTTTGCCGGGTGCTGCCAGCATCGTCGCAATCTGAACCAGACCTGGTTTTCCCAGTTCGGCCAGTTCATCCATGCTTTTCTTTAACTGTGTTGCATTATCAGCCGGCAGCTGAGCCAACAAATCGGCGATCCGGGTTGATAAGGTTCTGTTTTTATCCAATTGAGCCATTGCACCCGTATTCAGCATACAGCAGGCAAGCAGCGCATATATAATTTTTTTCATGATTTATTTTAAATGAATGAAACGGTTTTGCATTTTCTCCACAACTTTTATCCGGTCGCGGGATTTCTGCACCATAATATTTACATTGTCCATGGTCCGCGCATAGGCTGGTCGATCAGACGGTTTGCGCCTTCGTCGTCGATAAATTCCTGTTTCACAGGATCGAATTTCAACGAACGGCCCAAGCGTAGCGCGATCAGTCCCATGTTAACCAATGTACATGAACGGTGTCCGTTTTCTTCATTCAATGCAAATTTCTGGCGGCTTTTTACCGCTTCAACAAAATCTGTCACCTGCGGCTCAGGATCCGGGAAGGCGGCCAGTTTCTTTTCAAGATCCTGAATATCCGAACGGAAATTTGGATAAAGTTTACCTTTTGGTCCTTCAATATAGGCTACGTTTTCGTCTTTCGCCTCGCCGTCCAGTACAATCTGGCAGCCATCGGCATAGGTATACGTAATGCGTCTCCAGGTGCCAACGGCTTCGGTGTGCTGCTGCGGCGCATCCACCTCAACACTTACCGGACTTGTGTCATCTTTACCAAGGAAATACTGGATCGGGTCAATGTAATGTTGTCCCATGTCACCCAGTCCGCCGCCATCATAATCCCAATAGCCACGGAAAGTCTGGTGTACACGGTGTGCGCTGTACGGTTTGTAGGGCGCTGGCCCGAGCCACATATCGTAGTCAAGTTCGGCCGGAACAGGCTGAGGTTCATTGACCGTTTTTCCAACCCAGTAAAATTTCCAGTCAAAACCGGTATGCTTGCTCACGGTTACTTTCAAAGGCCAGCCCAACAACCCGCTCTGAACCAATTTCTTGATTGGCTTCACGGTTGTTTTCATGCCATAAAAATTATCCTCAAAACGGAACCAGGTATTCAGACGGAAAATTCTTCCATGCTGCTGAACTGCTTCTACCAAACGTTTCCCTTCGCCGATCGTCCGTGTCATCGGTTTTTCACACCAAACATCCTTCCCTGCACGTGCAGCATCGGCTGCGATAATCCCGTGCCAGTGTGGGGGAGTTGCCACGTGGACGATATCAACTTCCGGCAGCTGGATTAATTCGCGGTAGTCAGAAAAAGTTTTTACACCCTTGTCTACCAGCTCAACTGCTTTTTGCAGGTGGGTTTTGTCAACATCACAAAGGGCTACTACTTTGGTGCCGGCATAAGGAATGTGGCCACGGCCCATGGATCCTACGCCCACGATTGCTTTGGTAAGCTGATCGCTGGGAGCAATAAAGCCTTTGCCTAATACATGGCGGGGGACAATGGAAAATGTGGCGAGCGTCGCCAGCGAACCTTTGATAAAGTTACGCCTGGACGAAGATGTGCCTTTCTTTTCTTTCATTAGTTAAGGGATAATTTAGGAATTTGAAAAGTATAGGATAATAAATAATATTATTAAATACGTGTGAAATTATGACATTATTTAGAATGTAGCAAAAGGAGTAATGGATTTCGAGTGATATTTTGGTCTGGTCTCAGGTAGAACAATTCTTTTGCAGTATTATCTTCGTCAAACCTTCTGATTATCCTGTAATAATTCAAACTCTTTTTTGGGGCAGTAAGACGGAGGTTAAAATAAAAAAGCGAAGCATTCAGAAGAATGCTTCGCTTTTTTATGGGGTTTTTTTATCAGTACGTAAGTTTAAAAACTTTGCCTTCCAGCGTTAACAGTACGTAGGATTTATCCCCTGTTCTTTCTATATCTGTTGGTATTGTCAGGCCATCCAGCACGGCTGTGGCGTTTTCATCGGAAATTTTACCCGTTTTTGGTGCGAAGGCGAAATTAACGAAGTTTCCATGTTGAATAACCAGCGGCTTGTTCGTTGCAGTAAGAACGATATCAACCAGCGTTGTAAAGCCTCCTTTGAAAAAAGATACTTTTCCGGTTCTGTCAATTTGCTGAATCGTTGCCAGTCCTGGTATAAAAGGAAAACCGCTCAAAGAAGAAACCAGGAATTTATTGCCGTCGTAAACAATACCAGTCGGCACAAAATCAATCGGATCACCATTATTTGGATACGGAAGAATTTCAGCGAATATACTTAGTGCTTTATTGGGGTTACGGCGTACAATGGCATTAGCGGCGGCATCTGTTATATACAAATCTCCGTTTGGCCCCCACGTGAGATTGTAAATATTTGATTCGTGCTTATGCACTTTGAAATGCGATCCAAGGACGAACAAGTTGATGGTTTCATTGGGCAGAGTTGCCGCATCAATAACAGGTGAAACGCCGGGAACAAAATTAGAAACATCGGCAACAAATAATTTACCCAGTACACCGTGCAGGATATACAGTTTCCCGTCCTTGTAAGTTAAATGTGTAAGTCCGCTTGGCGCCTGTTCAGCTTCGTTGATAATGGATTTAAATCCGGTTATAGCCGGCCATACTTTCCCATCAGGCGTGATCACGGAAACACGCCCTGAATTTCCCTGGCCGGTTCCTTGTTCGGTTACCCATAGGTAATCTTTTGCCCCCTGGGTGATCCCAACCGGTGCAATCAGGCCGCTTGCAAACTCTGTTGATTTGAACTGGATTGGATCTTCAATAATAGCATGATCGGTACAACCGGCGGCGAAAAGGACAAACAAAAACGCAATACGTAATAAAATTGAAGTTTTCATAAGGGTAAGTTTATGTTATTGATTGACAGATTATTGTGCTATATTAAGAAACAATTATGACCGATAATCCAATTTTTTGAAAATGTTATTATTCGGTATTACCGGAGTGTATGGAGGTAAATGTAGATGGCTTTCAGTTCGTCGTCTGTATAGGTAAAGTCTTTCCAGGGCATTTCAGAGCTAAGTTTTTTTCCATCGGGTGTGATGCCGGTCCGTAACGTTGCTGTGAAATCTTTGGCTGCCCATTTTCCTACATTTCCTGTTGAACTGATATCGGGAATTGGCGGTCCGCCCGGGCTGTGGGCATCCGCACCTTTCAACGTAGGACTGTGGCATCCGGTACAGGTTACCGCAAGATATTGTCCATATTCGGGAGATATGGAAGGCGTCACAACTTCTGCAAAAACGGCATTATGATCAATTTTTTCAGCTGGGAAAAGAGGGAATTCATCAAAAAAAGTTAAAATTCTTCCAAGTGGTTTTAGTGATTTATTCCGTACTTCTTTGTCTACCGGAGGTCTGGTTTTTAGATAACTTATCAATGAAGCCATATCCTGATTTGAAATATGGTAAATTTCATGCGACGGCATAAACCACAACGAACGGTTGTCTTTTCCCACACCATGCCTTAATGCCCGGAGCCAGTCTTCATCGGAGTATTTAATGCCGCCTTTTCCGGAAGTAATGTTGGCGCTGTATAAAATACCGATGGGTGACTGATCGTCAGCAAAGGCATGACCGCCGGATAAATCAGCGCCGTGACAGCCCTTGCAACCCCGGTTTTCAGCGATATGCTCCCCTTTGCTCAAAGAAATACTGTCCGATGGAATAGTCAGTCGGGTGATTTTTGTCTCATAAATTTTGCTGGCGCGGGATTCGGTATCATAATATATAAAGGCATAAAATGCCAGCAAACATAGGATTATGCCCCCAAGCACGATACCGGTCCATTTAAGAATTTTAACGATCATGGCGAATAAGATTAATCTCCCAAAAGTTCAGGATTGAACTATTCGAAGCTAATATCTATTTGATTATCAGTCAAATGAATCTTATTTAGTGGTCGTCGCGCCGACAACAACGGCTATTGATATACTTTGACAAATCATATTCAATATGGAAATATGATTTGTCAAAAAAGGTTTTGCGTTTAAAAATGCAATTTGAAATTTTGGAAAATAAATCTATGGTTTATTTCCGGAAAGCAGTTTTTAGGAGACTTTGATAATAGAAAGATTAATTTACAAAATTTCACAAAGGAATATTGCCGTGCTTTTTCCTTGGAAGCGTTGCTACTTTGTTTTCCAGCATGCCAAACGCCCGAATAAGTTTCTCCCGGGTTTGTTCCGGATAAATAACTTCATCAATATATCCCCGGTGCGCGGCACGATACGGGTTTGCGAATTTCTTAGTATACGCATCAATTTTTTCCTGAAGCTTTTCAGCAGGATTTTCCGCTTCCGCAATTTCTCGTTTGAAGATAATTTCAGCAGCGCCGCTTGCGCCCATAACGGCAATTTCTGCTGTTGGCCAGGCGAAATTCATATCTGCGCCAATGTGTTTGGAATTCATAACATCGTACGCGCCGCCGTATGCTTTTCGGGTGATCACGGTGACGCGGGGAACGGTAGCTTCACAAAATGCAAAAAGCAATTTCGCTCCGTTTGTGATTATACCGTTCCATTCCTGATCTGTTCCGGGTAAAAAGCCGGGAACATCTTCTAAAACCAGTAAGGGAATATTGAAGCAATCGCAAAAGCGTACAAACCGGGCTGCCTTTTGGCTTGCATTAATATCCAGCACTCCCGCCAGAATAGCAGGCTGATTGGCCACAATGCCAATACTTCTGCCGGCAATTCTGGCAAAACCTACCACAATATTTTCAGCGAAATTCTTATGAACTTCAAAGAACGTATCACTGTCCGTCAACGCTTCAATTACCTCACGAATGTCATAAGGCTGGTTCGGATTTTCAGGAATGATATTATTCAGTACAGGTCTGGATTCATTCCCGGCCTGATAAGGCAGGCGTGGCGCATCATCTTCGCAGTTTTGCGGAATATAACTTAAAAGCTTTTTGATGTATAAAAGGCATTCTACCTCGTTGGGAGCTACAAAATGTGTTACGCCCGATTTGGTCGCATGGGTCATAGCACCACCCAATTCTTCGGAAGTTACATCTTCATGCGTAACGGTTTTCACCACATTAGGGCCTGTTACAAACATATAACTGCTGTTTTCAACCATCAGAATAAAATCGGTGATGGCAGGAGAATACACGGCACCGCCGGCGCAGGGGCCCATTATTGCGGAAATCTGAGGAATGACGCCGGAAGCCAGGGTGTTTTTATAAAATATATCGGCATAACCTGCAAGAGAAAGCACGCCTTCCTGAATGCGGGCGCCGCCTGAATCGTTTAGACCAATGATGGGCGCTCCGTTTTTCATCGCCAGATCCATGATCTTACAAATTTTCTCCGCATGTGTTTCAGAAAGCGATCCACCGAAAATGGTAAAATCCTGAGCAAAAACGTAAACGAGCCTTCCGTTCACCGTTCCGTAACCCGTCACCACGCCGTCGCCGAGATAATGTTCTTTGTCGAGCCCGAAATCGCGGCTTCTGTGCATTACAAATTTGCCGATTTCCTCAAAAGAACCTTCGTCCAGAAATACTGCGATTCGCTCGCGGGCTGTAAGTTTTCCTTTTGCATGTTGGGTTTTAATTCTGTTTTCTCCGCCGCCCAGGTCAGCTTCTGCATTTTTTTTATCTAAAAGATCTTTTTTCGAAGTCGCGGCGAATCTTGATTCCATGTAATACGGACGATATGGTTACATTTGTTTTTTGAACTGATTCCTAAATATAATGTCATTTTAACAGATTCAGGAAATTTTTGCATTTCTATGAGGCAGAATGGTACGGGCTTTATTTTTTTAATACTATTTCTTTTCCTTTTTCAGGATCGTGTTTGTGCGCAAACGACCGGCGGAAGGAGCGGGCTTAACTTTCTGCAACTCCCTGCGCAGGCAAAAAGTACGGCGCTTGGCGTAAATCATATCACCATTTCGGGAAACGATCCTGCCTTGTTTTTACAAAATCCTGCCTTAGTGGATTCAACAAAGGAAGATCAGGTTTCACTGAATTTAATGCCTTATCTGGCTGATACTAAATTTATAAACCTTGCCTATGCCAATGCCGTAAAACGTACCGGTGGAACCTGGGCCGCGGGTTTGCAATATCTCAATTATGGCAATATCACGGAGACGGATGCAGTCGGCAATATCGTGGGAGAATTCAGAGCTGCGGATTATGGCCTCTCAGCCGGATATGGTCAGACAATCGGCGCATTTACTTTGGGCGGAACTGTGAAGCTGGTCGGTTCTTCGATCGAGTCTTATCATGTCTGGGGGATGGCGTTTGACTGGGGCGGGGTTTTCAAACATCCCCGTGAAGATTTTACAGTCGGTTTTGCTGCAAAAAACTTTGGCTTTCTGAAACAAAATTTTAAGGGTGCCAATACGCCGGTTTTACCGCTTGATCTGAGGGTTGGCCTCACATTCAAACCGAAATATATGCCAATTCGGTTTTCCGGAACGATTCATCATCTGAACCGTTTCGATATGGTTTACAACGATCCGGATTTATTTTTTACTTATAACCTCGACGGAACCAGAATCACACGTAAAGTAGGTGTGGTGGAAAAGCTTGCGCGGCATGTTTCGCTGGGAGCGGAGTTACTGCTGCATAAAAACTTTCGGATTTTGCTTGGTTATGATCATTTGCGGCGACAGGAATTACGCTTGCACGATGCCGGCGGACTGGCAGGTTTTTCATTCGGGGCATGGCTTAAAGTAAAACGGTTTGAAATAAGTTATGGCAGGGCGCAATACACGCCCGGTTTTGGGAGCAGTTCGCTATCTCTTGTTATGAATCTAAGAAAAACGGATTCCTGAAATTTTAACTTTTCTCATACCATAGCTGAACAAGTCCGGACTGAAAAGAATCGGAGCGGATCAATTTTAATCTTGTCTCTGGCCGTCCATCTTTGAAAAGTCGTATGCCCGTTCCCAGAAAAGTTGGTATTATCGAAATGCAAAAGGTATCTATCAGGTTGTCATGCATCAGCAAATTTATAATTTCAGCACCGCCGTCAACAAAGATATTTTTCCCTTCACTTTCTTTCAGTTTTCTAATAAGTGTTTTCAGGTCGTCTGTATAAAACCGAATGTTCCCTATGGCCGGCCTTGGCGTTCGTGTGATGATGTAACTTTCTTTATCACTGTGCGGAAAATCGTAGCCCATGGACAAAACTTTATCATACGTTTTCCTTCCAACAATTGTAGTGTCAATCGTTTTGATAAATTCTCCATAACCATAATCTTCACCTTCCTGCTCGACCAGAGACAGGAAGTCCAGATTTTCGTCCGCTGCTGCAATGTAGCCGTCCAGGCTCATGGCAATGTATACTATTACTTTTCTATTCATTTTCTTGATTGTGAATTACAAAATAAAGTAAACCGGATCAAGGAAAATAGGATGAAATTAACCTGGATGTAAAATAGTACCGGCAAAAGTTTTGGAAACCCGATTTTCAAAAACAGCTGTTTGATAGTCCTTTGTTGTAAGTCCGGAGCATTGTTTGAACAATCTCGAAAAATGTGATTGATCATAAAAACTGCTCATATAATCTCTTGTATTCTTATTTTCAGCCAGTTCTTTCAACGCTTTGTTAAAATGCAGAAGTTGTACATAATGATACGGCGTGCAGCCGTAAATATTCTTGAAAGTATTAATCAAATGTTTTGAGCTGATTCCGGATTTCTTCGCAGCGTTTTTTACAAAACCTTTTTGCATATATTCTGTATCCGTATCGGTCACAAAATTCCGTACCGCATGGGGTATCTCTTTTTTGAAATGCCGCGCGGAAAAAAAATCTTTCACAATAGCGATTTTATTCTCAGACAATATTTCATTATTAATTCGCTCATAAAGAGCTTCAATATCTTTTCCAATAACTGAGGTAAGATCTTCATTATACTTTTCGAAAACTGTTAGCGGAATGCCAAACCGCTGATAAAAGGTAGTTGGGTTGAGCATTAATCCAAGCGTATGATATTTCCCGGAAATAGCGGTTTGTAGTGGTTTTTTAGCTAAACCTGAGATAAAAGTAACAGCTTTGTCTGCCTGATTATTCATGGAAAACTGATCGCCGAAATTGAAAATAACTTCATGTTTTACATACGGCAACGTGATAGAAGTTAAATGTTCGTGCGCGGAATATCCATGCCAGATAAAATCAATGTAATTTACGTTACGCTTTTCAAATGGAAAGCAGACTGTCGTTTTAATCATAGGGTTTGCTTGGTAAAAATCTTGTAAAAATCGGAACCGGTTGATTCACAATAACTTTGTTCACAATTGCTTAATATGTAGGTAAAGCTGGCATAACGCCAAACGGGTAGTTTTGTTCAAAAAACTACTCACCATGAACAACAATTACCTTTTTTCAAGGAAATCAGCATTGGCTGTTTTTCTAAGCGGTGCTATGGCGCTGAACGCATGTACGGATCATAATCAGGAGCCGGACAATACTGCAAAGTTAGTTGACAGATCCGTCAATCCATCGCTTCTTAAAGCGCTTCCGGGCTTTGAAGATCTGAAAATCACTACGCTGATCAGCTCGGATGATGTGCTTCCGGAATCTCCGGGTTTTATTTACGGAGCGCAACCAGACGGTGGTGCTTTTCTGAAAAATCCAAATGGCGAAGGTTTTATCATGATCAATAACCATGAAATCCATCAGGCGGTTTCCCGTGTGTATCTTGACAAGGATATTAAACCGGTAAAAGGTGAGTATATCGTTGATTATGAAGGCGGGCAGTGGCGTTTGTGTTCTGCAACTTTGGCTACGCCAGAAGAACATGGCTTTGGTCCATTGTTTTTGACGGCTGGTGAAAGTGGTGCAGAGTCGATGACGCATGCAATAGATATTTTTGCTCCTGCTGATAAGAAGAATAAATCAAGAACGGTAAGTGCTTTCGGAAAATGGAGCGCAGAAAATGCAGTTCCGCTTCCTAAGGATGCTTTTCCGGGAAAAACGGTAATCATTATCGGTGAAGACGATACAAACGGGCAGCTTGTTGCCTATGTTACTGAAACGGTTGGAGATTTGCTAACCGGTAAATTGTATGCACTGCGTCGTGCTGGCGATAACCCAAGCGCGGTGGAAACAGATATGACAAAAGGGAATATTTACGATGTTGAATTCGTACCTTTTGATGATGTCAAAACAAGTACGGGTGCTCAGTTGCAGGCACAAACGGTGACGAAAAAAATGATCCAGTTTGCCCGTGTTGAAGATATCGATTACGGTAAAGGCGGAAACGGTGCCGGCAGAGAAATATACTTTACTGCAACAGGCGTAAGTGAATCGGATAAAGTGACGCCGGTTACGGGTAAAAATATGTGGGGCCGTGTATATCAATTGAAATTTGATGCTGCAAATCCTTTGAAAGGAAAGTTACAGATCGTTATGGATGGCGAAGATCGTCCGGGTAACTTCATCGTAAATCCTGATAACATCTGTGTTACAAAAGATTACGTTTATGTACAGGAAGATGGCGATTCGTTCTATAAAAATAATGATCACGATGGCACGATCTGGCAGTACAATATCCTGACGAAGGAAAGTAAAGCGATGCTTCAAATGAATCACCGCCGTTCTGATGCAGTTTTCAATGCAAAATATAACTCGGTAAATAATAACTCATTAAGTACCTGGGAATATGGCGCCATGATCGATATTTCTGACGTGGTGGGTATTCCTGAAACTTTTATGATCAACCTTCACCCGCACACCTGGCAGGATAACAAATACCTGAGTGCAGATGGAAGCGGACTTTCCTCAAACAAGGAAGGTGGACAAACTGTAATCGTACGAGGTATCAAGCAATAATTTTTGTTGAAAACTGATGTGTAGAAGGCCTTTTCGATAAAGGCCTTCTATGCTTTTTTAGATCATTATGAATAGAATACTTTCATTCGTTGTCGTTATTTTTTTTACGGTTTTTACCACATTTTGCAAACCGGAAAAAACGCCGAAGGACCAGGTTTATGATCTTTTCAGATCCGATGTTGAAGAATTGGTACGATTAAATGATCAATTTTTAACTACAGCAAAAGAGAAGAAAGGGAAGGAAGTTTTGCAAAAGGAATTTTTGAAATTAAGACTGCAATTCAAAAAGGCTGAGGCTTTTGCGGAATACTTCACACCGAGTACGGTCAGGCTTGTAAACGGCGCTCCGCTGGATGAAATTGAAGATGAGGAAAATGCGGTTTTTGAACCCGGCGGCTTGCAGGTAATAGAAGAATTGATTTATACAGATGCGCCGGTCGATAACGAGGAATTGGTAAGGCAGATCCGTAAGATGCAGATGAATACTAAACGGATTATTTCTCTTTGGACGGATATTGAAATTACAGATTCTCATGTTTTTGATGCCTTGCGTCTGGAATTATTTCGGGTGATAACGCTCGGAATTTCGGGGTTTGATACGCCCGGTTCGGGAAATGCATTAGCAGAAAGCGAAGTGGTTTTGGTATCTTTTCAAAAGTATGTAAAGCCTTATAAAATGCTTTTGCCGGAGTATGCGTCACTTTATAATGGCGCTGAATCGGCGATCGTTTATCTGCGGAAAAACCAGAGTTTCAATGATTTTGATCGCGCTTCTTTTATCGTCGATTATATAAATCCTTTAACACGGGCTTTGAAGAAAAACCAGGATCTGGCTGTAATTCCCTATGTGAATGACCGCAGATTGTTAAAAACCGATATTGCTACCTTATTTGACCCCGGAGCTTTTGATGCTGACGCCCTGCTTTCAAATACCGCTTTCAACTCGACAACGGATCGGGTTGTTTTGGGACAAAAGCTTTTTTACGACAGTCGAATTTCAGGAAATGGAACAACGAACTGCGGCAGCTGCCATCAACCGGCGAAGGCGTATACCGATGGTCTGAAAACGAGCAACGGTGTACAGGGCACTATCAGCAGAAATGCACCGACGATAACTTATGCAGCCCTTCAACAGGCTTTTTTTTATGATTTACGGTCCCCTTCCCTGGAAGACCAGGCGGTTGACGTGATCCACAACAAAAAAGAAATGCATGGCTCATTGAAATCCATTGCTAAACTTGTGGGCTCAGATGAAGATTATCAGCGGTTATTCAAAAAAGCATATCCGGAGCTGGATAGTATTCAGCCGGTTTATATACAGAACGCACTGGCTACTTTCGTTCGTTCTCTAAGTCCATTTTCGTCGCCTTTCGATCAATATATGCGGGGTAATAAAAAAGCTTTAACCGATAATCAGGTAAAAGGTTTCAACGTTTTTATGGGAAAGGCGCGTTGCGGAACATGTCATTTTATGCCGTTGTTTAATGGAACTGTACCTCCGGGTTATCAGAAGACAGAATCGGAAGTATTAGGTGTGACGGTGAATGCTGATTGGAAACATCCAAGACTTGATGATGATAAGGGCAGAGGAATTCATGACCAGTTTCCACAATGGAAAAATGCTTTCAAGACCAGCTCGCTTCGAAACATTGCCAAAACAGCTCCTTACATGCACAACGGCGTCTATAATAGTTTGCAGGAAGTGATGGAGTTTTACAACGGAGGCGGCGGTGCCGGTTTGGGTCTTGATGTTCCAAATCAAACGCTGGCTACTGACAAACTTAATTTATCACAGCAGGAAGTGGAGCAGGTCATTGATTTTATGGAGAGTTTGACGGACGTCTGATGACGTGATCAGTAACCATATTTTGATTTCATTTTCCATAAACATGCTTTTTTGCAGATTAAGAGAATTTAGTAAGTAAGGGTTCTTTATTGCTTACATTATGAAATCTTCGGTACGTAGAAAGGTGTCATTACAGCTTAATTGAAAGCTGTAATGAGCCGCCAAGACCTACTTCAATAATTCTCTGCAAAGTCGAGATCCTGACTTCTTTAACGTTATTTTCAATCTTGGAATCCTTCTGTATTATCTATATGTTTTAAATAAGTCTCAGGAACCGTTTAAAGTTGACGTATTCAAAGTCATGCTGAGTAACTATTTCGTGTTCAACAAGCTCTCGCTCCGGCGACCCGGTCGAAAATGCACATAAATACTATTGGATTTGCTAAGGTGCGTGTCAGCCTGAGCTTGCGGCCGCCCGGCACATCGGCGGTCCGAAAGCTCAGGCTGACATTTCACTAGCGTCATTTTTTACTTAACTTAACACGAGTTGTATATTGGACTTTTGACTTCAAAGTAACTGAATCTACCGCCACTTTTGTCTGTATAAAATATCATCTATTCTCCAAAACCTCACCCTTTTCAAGCTTCAGAAACCGGGTCACACAAGACGGGATTTCGTTTATATAATGTGAAACGTAAATCAGGGTTCTTTCCTGCGTTTTGCAAACCGCATCTACCACCGATTTGAAATACTCAATCGAAATAGCATCCAGGCCCTGGCAAGGTTCATCGAGAATTAATAATGGTGGATTTTTCACTAACGCTCTGGCCAATAAAACCAGCCTTTGTTCCCCTTTCGAAAGCTGTGAAAAATCTTTTTCAATTAACGGATGCACATGTAAAAGTTCCGCCACTTCATGTACGCGTGCAATCTGTGTTTCGGTTAATTTTTTGAAAAATATTCCCGTGGCGTCGAAAAAGCCCGATGCTATTGTTTTAAAGACTGTTGTGTTTTTAGGGAAATACAAATGTAATTCCGGAGAAACGTGACCGATTTTCTGTTTAATATCCCAAATGGAGGCGCCGATTCCACCGCGTTTTTTATCGAACAAATCATAATCATTTGCAAACCGCTGCGGATTGTCGGCTGTGATAATACTTAATAAAGTGGATTTTCCAGAACCGTTGGCACCTGATAAAGCCCATTTTTCTCCTTTGTTGATAGTCCAGTTAATCCCTTTTAAAATCTGATCATCATTGTATTTAATACGGATATTACGCAGATCAAATGCAACCTTGAAATCTGTAAAATTGGGTTCGCCAAAATTTTGAAGTTTTTGGGGATCGGGTTGGGGAAAGGCTTCGGAGCTTTGATGGATTATCTGAAAATTGGTGACTGGTGAAAGCTTTTCGATATGTCCGTTATTCATTTCCAGAACGTGGGTTATGCAGGGAGGAATTTCGGTCGCTATGGTTGCAATCACAACCGTCACGTCCGATTGTGCCAGTTCGCTTAAAGCATTTCTGAGCACTTCCCTGGAATGTACATCCAACCCGGCAAAAGGGTTATCCAGAATCAACATTTTTGGATGTTTCAGAAGGGATTTTGCCAATAACATCCTGCGCGTTTCACCATTGGAAAGCGTTACAAAAGGGTGATCGAGGAGCTGTGTGATTGACAATAATGCACTTACTTTTTCCAGTTGCGCGTTGTCTACTTTGGATGGTTCCAGATGAACTGAGTTTTCATTGACTGTGCCAACAGGTTTTAGCTGATCGGTTAAAATAGCACGAACCGTGGGAGCGCGTTCGGCTTCATAAGCGTGAAAACGTTGCTGGTAATATTCTGCACCCGCACTTACGATCCTGTTAAAGGAATAGTCATTTGGAACAAACTCGATGGCTTCCCGGACAGGAATGTCAAATCCATAATGCAGCTTTCCTTTCCATACTGGCCATTTTCCTGCTAAAATATCAAGTAGTGTCGTTTTTCCTGAACCATTCGGGCCTATAACCGCCCAATGTTGTCCTGTGTTTATTTCCCAGTTTATTCCGTTTAAAACGGTTGTATCATATTTTTTTACAAAAACATCTTCAAGTGTTATCTGAATCATACTGATATGCAAATCGGTTAACTAAAACCGCAGAATTGCTGACGGTTACTTTATCTTCTGGCAAAGATTGTGAAGTTTGGCGGGAATCAAAAGGTGAAGCCGGGATAAAAAAATACACCGGATACGCAATGTGAATTGAATATCCGGTGTATTTGTAAAGAAATGATTTATGTCAAAAAGTTATTGGTGCAGTTCAAGATTAAACTCTTTCATCATTTGACTGATAAAAGCAGGAAGGTCATCTGTTTTGCGGCTCGTTACCAACCCGTTATCCGTAACAACATCCTTATCTGTCCAGATTGCACCTGCATTTTCAAGGTCTGGTTTGATTGCAATATTCGAAGTCAGCGTTCGGCCTAAAACAACGTCTGCGTCAATTAAAATCTGCGCTCCGTGGCATATGGCTGCAACGGGCTTATGATTTTTAAAAAACGACCGCACAAACTGCACCGCTTTTGGGTTTGTCCGTAAAGTATCCAGGTTCATCACACCGCCGGGCAGTACCAACGCATCATAATAATCAGCCCGCGCGTTTTCAATCGGGACATCTACCTTGTGTGTTGCACCCCAGTCCACATGATTCCAGCCTTTTACAGCATCTTTGTTTGGAGAAATAATATGGGTTATCGCACCGTTCTGATTTAAGGTCTCACGCAGGCAGGTCATTTCAACCTGCTCAAATCCATCTGCCACTAGAATAGCAACTTTTATACTATTTGATGTCGAGTCCATACTATTATTTTTTTTGAATTATTACAGGATATTTTTTAATTAAAAATATAGGCACAAAAAATATGCCAACACAAAAAGAAGCAGGATACGGCGTTTTATAGAAAGCAATGTGGCGAGTAAACCACAGTGAGGTGTGTAATTTTATATTGTTAAATTAATAAAAAATAAGAAAAAAAGAAAGGGTCTGCCGGAATTTTTTTCCAGCAGACCCTTTCAGTATTTAATCCTGTTTACTTATATCTCCACACTTCCCACATTCTCGAAAATCAGTTCTCCGTTGGCGTTTAATTCCATCATAATAACAGAATCTTTCGCCACCTGTCCGCTCAGAATTCCTTTTGAAAGTTCATTCAGAATTTTACGCTGCAATACTCTTTTCAGAGGACGGGCACCGAATGCAGGATCAAATCCATCTTCTCCAAGTTTGGTTAATGCTTCATCGGTCGCATCGAGCGTAACACCTTGCTCATGTAACATTTTCTGAATTCCCTTGAATTGAATATCCACAATTTTGCGGATGTTTTTCATCGAAAGCGGTTCAAATAATACGATTTCATCAATCCGGTTCAGGAACTCAGGACGAACCGAAGCTTTCAATAAGTCCAGAACGGCTTGTTTGGCTTCTTCAACGATCAGCGTGTGATTCCAGCCTTCGTCTTCGGCAAATTTTTCCTGGATAATATGACTACCGATATTCGATGTCATGATGATAATGGTATTCTTGAAATTGGCGACCCGGCCTTTATTGTCCGTTAAACGCCCTTCATCCAAAACCTGCAAAAGAATATTCCAGACATCCGGATGCGCCTTTTCGATTTCATCCAGCAGGATGACGCTATATGGTTTGCGACGAACGGCCTCGGTTAATTGTCCGCCTTCGTCATAACCAACATAACCCGGAGGTGCTCCAACCAGACGGCTTACAGCATGGCGTTCCTGATATTCACTCATGTCGATACGCACCATCGCGTTTTCATCATTGAATAAATATTCTGCCAATGTCTTTCCAAGCTCTGTTTTACCAACCCCTGTCGGTCCAAGGAAAAGGAAACTTCCCAACGGACGTTTGGAGTCCTGCAAACCTGCCCGGCTACGGCGCACGGCGTCGGATACGAGCGTGATCGCTTCATCCTGTCCGGCTACACGCTGGTGCAAATGATCTTCCAGGTGCAAAAGTTTTTCCTTATCACTTTGCAGCATTTTGCTGACAGGGATACCGGTCCATTTGGCCACCACTTCGGCAATTTCTTCCGGTGTAACTTCTTCCTGCATCAGACTTTCCGCATTTTCAGAAGCCTGTAATTCTTCAAGGCGTTTGTTCACTTCCGGAATACGGCCGTATCTGATCTCGGCAACTTTTCCAAAATCACCTGCACGTTCAGCTTGTTCTGCTTCCAGGCGTAGTTGTTCCGTTTGTTCTTTCAGAGAACGAACCTCATTCACTTTTCCTTTTTCATTTTCCCAAAGCGCTTTCAGGCTGTTCCTTCTTTCGCTCAGGTCGGCAATTTCTTTATTTAAAATCGTTTCCTTTTCCTTGTTATTTTCACGACGAATCGCTTCCCTTTCAATTTCCAGCTGCATCACTTTACGGTTCAGCTCATCAAGCTCTTCGGGAACGCTATCCATTTCCAGCCGGAGTTTTGATGCAGCTTCATCCATTAAATCGATCGCTTTATCAGGAAGAAAACGATCGCTGATGTAACGCGTAGAAAGTTCAACCGCTGCGATAACCGCATCATCCTGAATTCTTACACCATGATGCAATTCATATTTTTCTTTTATACCGCGTAATATACTGATGGCATCAGGAATGGTAGGTTCATCCACCATAACAGCCTGGAAACGGCGCTCCAAAGCCTTATCCTTTTCCATGTATTTCTGATATTCTTTAAGGGTTGTCGCGCCAATAGCGTGCAATTCACCACGCGCCAGAGCTGGTTTAAGCAAATTGGCTGCATCCATGGCTCCCTCACCGCCACCACCTGCGCCGATCAGCGTATGAATTTCGTCGATAAAAAGAACAATTTCTCCTTCCGAATCTGTTACTTCTTTGATAACAGCTTTCAAACGTTCTTCAAATTCACCTTTATATTTTGCGCCCGCAATCAGCAAGCCCATATCCAGGGACGCAATGATTTTGGATTTGAGGTTTTCAGGAACATCGCCCTGTACAATTCTTTGCGCCAGTCCTTCAACGATGGCTGTTTTACCAACGCCGGGCTCACCCAAAAGAATCGGGTTGTTTTTGGTACGGCGACTCAAAATCTGCAAAACACGCCTGATTTCTTCGTCACGTCCGATAACGGGATCAATTTTTCCGGCTTTCGCCAGTTCATTTAAATTTTTGCTGTAACGTTCCAGAGAACGATATTTGGCTTCTGCGTTTTGATCTTTCACGGGGTTATTTTTTCCTCTGAGTTCTTTAATGGCATTAATAAGATCTTTTTCTTTAAACCCGACTTCTTTTAGCATGGTGGCTGTGGAATCTTTTCCACCTAAAATTCCCAATAGAAGAAGCTCGATACTGATGAATTCATCGCCGAATTCTTTCAGATAATTTTGCGCTTTTCCGGTAGCGGCCGCCAGATCATTTCCTAAAAATGACTGGCTGGAACCCGTCACACGCGGATAACTGTCAAGGATTTTTTGCAGACGGCTATTTAAAATATCCGCGCTTATATTTAGGTAATTAAGAATAAACTGCGACGTATTTGGATCTTCTTCCAAAATGGATTTAACAACATGACCGGTTTCAATCGCTTGCTGCTGATTGCCTTGGGCCATTTGTGCGGCATGTTGTATTACTTCCTGCGCCTTGATGGTATATTGGTTAAAGTTCATGGCGGTATTTAGTTGAAATTTGGTAACATATATTCATTTGTCAAACAGTGTGCCTGATCATAAAACCGGAAATAATGGCGCGTTTATGCTTATTTTTAAATGGTTATACGTCAAAAAGTCAGGATTTGAGGATTTTTAAATTATTGCGAGCCCATTTTACCAGCCTTGCATGTTTAATAGTTTTCCTAATATTCTTAAATTTAACAAAATATTTAAGCCTTAAATTGCAGCGAAAGTCAAATTTGAAATAAGTTTTTTAAATGAAAATAGGTCTTTTAGAATGTGACCATGTCAGGGATGAATTGCTGCATATCAGCGGCGATTACAGGCAAATGTTCCCTGCGTTATTTGCGTCGGCAGCACCTCACTGGGAATTTGTTTTTTTTGATGTTTGTAATGGGCAGTTCCCCGATTCTGTGGATGCCTGTGATGCTTACATTGCTACCGGGTCGAAATTTTCAGTTTACGATGATGAATCCTGGATAATAAAACTGAAAGCTTTTATTCAGGCATTATATAAATCAGAAAAAACCTATGTTGGCGTCTGTTTCGGGCATCAGATGCTAGGTGAAGCATTGGGTGGCGAAGTGAAGAAATCAGACATTGGCTGGTGCGTAGGTGTCCATCCTTTTGAAATGTTAGGTTATCAAAACTGGATGCAACCGGATTTGCCTGGTCTTAATCTGCTTATGATGTGCCAGGATCAGGTTTTAATGTTACCTCCTGAAAGTATTTTGCTGGCCCAAACTCCCGATTGTCCGCATGCCATGTTTCAGGTTGGAAAGTCTATGCTGGGTATTCAGGCACATCCTGAGTTTTCTAAACAGTATGATCAGGCTTTGATGGAATTGCGTATTGGTAAAATTGGCGAGCGAAAAGTGGAGATGGGAATCATGAGCCTGGAATTGCCTACATCTGAGAAATACGTTGCGAAATGGATTGTTAATTTTATTGATTCAAATAAATAGTTGTGAAAAATCACAGAATTTTTTGTTGTCAGATAAGATTGTAGGATTTTTACAAAAGATATAAAAGCGTAGCACGAATATTTGAGATTTTGAACCCCGCATGAACATGACAGATACAAACATAACCACACACCGGCAGATTTTAACTCCGTTACAAACCCGCCAGAAGATACGCAGGATTGCATTCGAGATATACGAGCAGAATTTTGAAGAAAGTAGTATTATTCTTGCCGGAATAGCGGGCGAAGGATATGAATTTGCGCGATTGCTAAGCCAGGAACTGCTTTCTATTTCGCCTCTGGACGTAAAACTGATCGAACTAAGATTTGATAAAACGATCAATCAGCAAAGTGAAATTCATTTTGATGACGAAACGGTGCAAGTGGAAAATCAGGTTGTGGTGGTTGTGGACGACGTTTTGAATACCGGACGCACCCTCGCTTTTGCCTTGGAGCCTTTCCTGAAAGTGCAGATGAAAAAAGTACAGGTGGCCGTGATCGTGGATCGCGAGCATCATAAATTTCCTATTTCCGCTGATTATGTTGGTTATTCCCTGAGTACGACGATCAGTGAAAGGGTTGAAGTTGTTTTGAGCAGAGAGTCAGAAGAAGGTGTTTATTTGAAATAAATATTTAAAGACTCTAAAATTTAATTTGCAGCATGCCTAATCTTAATACCAGGCATGCTGCAAATTAAATTTTACTCCACTACATTAATTTCTGCGATCACGCTGGTTCTCCGTGCATTCACAGCCGGGTTGAAGCCAACGGTCATCAAATATTCCCCTGAATAAACCTGATCTTCTTTCAATGAAGTCCTGGTTTCCGGATACAGATTCAATTCCTTCACTTTGTATTTTTTAGCAGGGTCCAGACCTTGTAAGCGGAACGGCGCGTCCGAACCTGCACCATAACGGTTGCTGATCAGATAGGAGAAAAGAATAGCCCGGGTTTTGTTTTTTGTTGTAAACATTAAAGCGGCATATTCGTTTTTCTTTGGATCAACAAGCCGGAATAAATCTCCATGCCAAACCACATCCTTAATGGCATTATAAGTAGAAACGGCCTGCTGGCTGAATTGAAGATCCTTTTCATTCAAGTGACTCACCACTATGTCATAACCAAGTTTGCCCATCATGGCCACATCTGTACGGAATTTTAAAGGCTGTTTTCCCCAATCCGTAACATGCGCACTTTGCGTGATAGCCGGAAAGAAATAAGAATATTCCCATTGCATAAAAATCCTTTCCAGAGGATCGGTGTTGTCGCTCGGCCAGAATTCTGTGAAGTATTTAAGTGCTTCGTAGTCCACACGCCCGCCACCACCGGAGCAAAGCATCATGGGTACTTTCGGATATTTGGCTCGCAGTTTTTCCAAAACTTTATACAACCCTTTCACATAATCCACATAAAGCTGGGACTGTTTCTGTTTGCTTTTTTCAAGATACGGTGAATAAGCGTTGAAAGTGATAGCATTGCAATCCCATTTAATATAGGCGATATCCGGATTTTCTGTGAAAAGTTTGTCCAAAATGCCATACACGAAAGTCTGTACCTCCGGGTTGGAAAGGTCAAGCGGAAGCTGATTTCGCATGTAATGCTCCGGGCGCTGCGGCTGTTTTATGACCCAGTCGGGATGTTTTTCGTACAACTCACTCTTTGGATTTACCATTTCAGGTTCCACCCATATCCCGAATTTGATTCCCGTCTTCTGAGCTTCTTTTACCAGGTAACCAATTCCGTGCGGCAATTTCTTAATATTTTCCTGCCAGTCGCCCAAGCCTGCTTTATCATCGTTACGAGGATATTTATTCGCAAACCAGCCATCGTCCAGGAGAAATAAATCTACGCCCAGTTTTTTTCCATCCTTAAAAAGATTGGACAGTTTTTCCTCATTAAAATCAAAATACGTGGCTTCCCAGTTATTCAGTAGCGTAAGCCTTGAACCCTGACCGTCAAGAATCCTGTATTTTCTCGCCCAATTATGCAGGTTTCGGCTGGCTTCACCTTTCCCATTTTCTGAAAAAGTATAGATAAACGAAGGCGTTTTAAATTCTTGTCCGGATGCCAGCGGATATTCCGAAGCATAGGGATTGATGCCGGCAATAAGCCTCAGGTTATGATGAGAATCCACCTCAAAATCCATTTTGAAATTTCCTGACCAGGCCAGCGTTCCCAGCAAAACTTTTCCTTCGGTCTCCGTTGCTGGTTTATCAAAGGATAGGGAGAAACTTGGCGGTTGAAACAGGTTTGCACGGGTCCCCAGTTTTGAATCCAGTACCCGGATTCCGGCTGTCAGCAATTCTTCTTCCGGGTTCATTTCTTTCGCCCAGCTGCCATTGTAATGCGTGAGGTAATAATCTTTGGCCGTAAAATATAAATTGGCCGAAGCGTATTTCTGTAATGTTACCGGATTTTTTTCTTCACTTTTAATAACACTCCATTGTTCTACGACATTTTCCAGTGCGTAAATTTTGTAATAAAGCGTTACTTCGACGCGATAAACCGGGTCTTTCAGCACAATGGTTGTCAGGCTGATATTGTTATCCTCGCGCGTTGTTTTGTGACTTTGGTAGACAAGATCCAGTGATTTGTTCCCGTCGCCATGGGTAAGCTGGATAGCAGGTTCCGAAACGCTCCATGTTCCCGAAGGTGTATAGGCAGAATTGTAATTTCCTGCATTGCTATCGCGCTGGCGGCTTTGCAAAGGGATAGACAGATATTCGGAAGGTTGACTGAGTTTTTTCCCAAAATAAGTGATCCCAAGGTGGTTTTCAGGATCAGTTTGCAGAATTAATGCGTTCTGGCTGGTTTCTATGGGAATAATTGTAGGTTGATTTTGGCCGAACGACATAGTTTCCATGGTCAGCAGAAGCAAGGAAACGGCAATTTTTTTATACACAATAGTTAAGATTAGTAGAAAAACTAGATTGATGTAACAGAAAAGGATCAATACCCCTCATACATACTGAGAAATATTGATCCTATAAGTTATTAAAAGGGCTTAATGATCTAGCTGTACACCCTTCTTAGTTTCACATTTTCGACTGGACGGATGATTAGCGGCACCTTTTCGATTTTTACCGAACTGCTGTCCAGACCAAACCATTTGTCTTCCGGTGTTGTAAAATCCTTCACGAAGAAATAAGCTTTCATGATCATTTGTTCAATGAAAGGCAGGTCGTTTTCGAATGAAAGGAAACGCTCCAATACAACGAAACGGAAATCTCCGGTAACATTCTGGCGACTTAACGATTCGTAGCGGCTGGTGATATCCACTTCTTTATTCATCACCATATCTTCCACAACTTTTCTGAAAAACAGGTTAATACGTTGTTCAACCCGGAAACCAAGTTTGAAATTAACCTTGATCACCGTTTCATCATCGTCTATCGTGTTCACTTTATATTCCATTGTATACGGATCGTCCGTGGTATCTACGTGGATAAACCAGTAGATATCAGCCCGTTTTGGTCGTTTCTGGAAAATAGAATAGATAACTTTTGTCTCAATTTCTGAAACACGCGAGGCATTGGTCATGAAAACCAAATGGGTAGTATATTTTGGAATACTGATATCCCGGCTAAGTTCACGCAGCGCGGGAAGATAGGATTCGAGTTTGGTGTATTCCGTCAAACGTAATTTAATGTAGAATGCTCTGAGCCATACCGTCATCAGACCGGCTACCAGGACGCCTATGAGGATCGTAAACCAGCCTCCGTGTGTGAATTTTAATAAATTTGCACCGAGGAAAAGTCCTTCAATAAATAAGTATAACAGCATGAAAGCGATAACAATCCACAGATTTACTCTTTTCAAATAAAGATAATATGAGAAGAGGATTGTGGTCATAATCATGGTCATCGTAATGGCCAAACCATAAGCAGCTTCCATGTTGGAAGATTCTTTAAAATAAAAAACCACGACCATACATCCGAGCCACAGTAACCAGTTTACGCTTGGAACGTACAGCTGCCCCTTCTGGTCACTTGGGTACACCAAACGTACTTTTGGCCAGAAATTCAGACGGATTGCTTCTGAAATCAAGGTGAAAGATCCTGAAATCAATGCCTGGCTGGCAATGATCGCAGCAGAAGTGGCTATCGTGATACCAGGGAGCAGCCACCAGTCGGGCATTACTTCATAAAATGGCTTACGTTCTGCAAGCATGTTGCCAACCTCGGAAAGCAACCATGCTCCCTGACCAAAGTAATTGAGTACAAGACAGGTTTTTACAAAAATCCAGCTGATTCGAATGTTGGCTCTTCCGCAATGACCGAGGTCGGTATACAAGGCTTCTGCACCGGTTGTACATAAAAAAACAGCTCCCAGCATCCAGAAGCCTCCGGGATGTTTGGTAAGCAATTCGTATCCGTAAACGGGATTTAGCGCTTTGAAAATTTCCGGATGCTCTAAGATCTGATATAATCCCAAGGCTCCTAACATGGAAAACCATGTAATCATGATGGGTCCGAATGCGCGTCCCACGATTTTTGTACCAAAAGCCTGGATCATAAAAATGAGCGTCAGGATAGCAATAACGATGGGGATCGTCTGGATATTAGGGTATAGAATCCGAAGTCCTTCAACAGCAGATGATACCGAAATAGGCGGTGTAATAATCCCATCGGCCAGAAGCGTACTTCCCCCGATAACAGCGGGAACAGTTAACCAGCGTGCATGTTTGCGAACGAGCGCGTAGAGTGCGAAAATCCCTCCTTCACCACGGTTATCAGCACGAAGGATCAGGATTACGTACTTCACAGTGGTTTGTAAAGTAAGTGTCCAGACGATGCACGAGAGTGCACCGTAAATAATCTCTTCTGTAATTACTTCTTTGCCAATGATGGCCTGCATTACGTAAAGCGGCGATGTACCTATGTCTCCATAAATAATTCCGAATGCAATAAGAATACCGGCAGCAGAAATTTTATCAAAATTGTGTTTGGATTCCATTAATTTCTTTTCTTAAAATCGACGAAAGTTAGGAAACCGCAGGCAAAGAAGATACTCGAAAGACAAAATTTAATTTATACCGGGTTACGTGTCGTTAAAAAAGGGTTCGGAACAGGAGATAACCGTTTAGTGATATGATGATTATCGTTATAATCCAACTAAGAACTGTTATACTTTTAGAATTGACAAAACTGCCCATAATGGAGCGATTTGCAGTAAACAATACGAGTGGAACCACGGCAAAGCTTAATTGAAGGGATAAAATTACCTGACTAAAAACCAGCAGTTCGGCCATGCCTCTTTCTCCGCTTAGGCTTGTAACGATGAGTGCGGGAACAATGGCAATTGCCCGGGTAATCAGTCGGCGCAGCCATGGTTTAAGGCGGATATTTAAAAATCCTTCCATTACAATTTGTCCGGCAAGCGTGCCCGTTAAGGTAGAGCTCTGGCCGGAAGCCAGCAAGGCAAGCGCAAAAAATATACCCGCCAGACCTACGCCAAGCACGGGGTCCAGAAGATGATAAGCATCGGTAATATCGGCTACTTCTTTGTGTCCGTTCTCGTGAAAGGCAGCGGCTGCCAGAATCAAAATGGATGCGTTTATGAAAAATGCCAATCCGAGCGAAACGGTCGAATCAATGGTGGCGAACTTAATCGCGCTCTTTTTCCCTTTGTCATCCCGATTGAAATTACGTGTCTGGACAATACTCGAATGCAGATATAAGTTATGCGGCATAACCGTTGCCCCCAAAATCCCGATGGCGATGTAAAGCATTCCCGGATTGGTGATAATTTCAGTTTTGGGAAGAAGCCCTCCCAGCATACCCGCTACCGACGGTTGGGAAACAACCATTTCGTATAAAAAGCTTAATAAAATAATCCCCATTAAGGCAGCAACGATGCTTTCAATGATGCGGAATCCTTTTTGCTGAAAATATAAAACAAGCAGTACGTCCAGGGAAGTGAAGATAATTCCGACCGTTAGCGGTAAACCGAATAATAAATTAAGTGCTATCGCTGATCCGATAACTTCTGCCAGATCCGTTGCGGCGATCGCAATTTCAGACAGAATCCAGAGAACAAAAGAAACAGGTCTGGAATAATAATCACGGCAGGCCTGAGCCAGATCCCGGCCCGATGCAATTCCTAATTTGAGCGCCAGATGCTGAAGCAGCATAGCAAATAAATTGGAGATCAATATGACCGTAAGCAATGCATAACCAAAACGGGAACCTCCTTCAATATCGGTTGCCCAGTTGCCTGGATCTATATATCCGACAGCCACCATTAAGCCTGGACCCGTAAAGGCCATCAGTTTTTTCCAAAAACCAGCGCCTTCGGGAACATGTATAGAAGAGTGAACTTCTGATAACGATGCCAGTTTTGTGGTATCGTTATTTTTATTTTTTGGCAATGAATCTTTCGTAATTAAATTGTCAAACATTTTTCGAATGTCTAAAATAAACAATTTGGTTTATTGAAAACAAAGATAGTTAAATCTTTAAATCAATTTTTAGGTTAATCTAAATTTTTTTAAATCCGGTTAGTAAATTGTACTTTTGCTGAAATATTGAGGTTTTGGGATAAACATACGATGCAGAACTCGTTCACAGAAGAAAACTATTTAAAAATTATTCATGCTCTTTCCGGGCGTGAAGGGCTTGAGGTAAGTACAAACGCTTTGGCGGAAAGTACTTCAACCCGTGCGGCGTCCGTTACGGACATGTTACGGAAGCTGGCGGAGAAAGGATTAATACATTACAAAAAGTATCAGGGAGTAAGGCTTACGGAATCAGGTGAAAAGGTTGCGATTAACGTGATCCGGAAACATCGGCTCTGGGAAGTGTTTTTGGTTGAAAAACTTGGCTTTGGCTGGGATGAGGTACATGATATTGCCGAAGAGCTGGAACATATTCCTTCTGATCATCTGGTGGAGCGGCTGGACGCATTCCTGGGACACCCGCGTTTCGATCCGCACGGGGATCCGATTCCCGACGCGAAGGGAAATCTTACCGAGCCGGATTATCTGGTATTGACGGATGTGCAAATTGGGGACAAAGTGCGAATGATGGGCGTTTTGGATCATGCTCCGTCATTTCTTCAGCATTTGGACAGGGCCGGTATTACGCTTGGCTGTGTGATTGAGATTAAAGAAATTAATGAATATGATAAGTCTGCATCTGTACAGATTAATGAAAACCATACGTTGTTTATAAGTCTTGAGGTATCCAAAAATTTATTAGTACAACGCCGATGAGACTCAGCCAGCCATGAAATTGAAAATATTGGATCGTTATCTGATCAAGAATTTCCTGATAACATATTTCTTCGTTGCCTTTGTGATCGTGCTGATCATTTGTATGATCGACTATACAGAAAAGGTGGACGACTTTCTTGAAAAAAAGGCGCCGATCAATGAGGTTCTTGTTGATTATTATCTCAATTTAATTCCTTACTGGATTAATTACATCAGTCCGCTGATGGTATTTATCGCGACCGTTTTCTTTACGTCGCGTATAGCCGCGCGTACAGAAATTGTGGCGATGCTGAGCAGTGGGATAAGTTTTGGCAGGATTTTGCTCCCTTATCTGGTAGGAGCTACGATTTTGGGCGGGGTGACTTTTCTTCAGGTAGGGTGGATTTTACCAAAAGCCAATAAAATCAGGAACACGTTCGAGAAAACTTATGTGAAAAACGAATTTACGTTCAGTGGCCGTAACGTTCATATCACGATTGCTCCGGATGTGTATGCCTATCTTGAAAGTTACAACAACGCGACGAAGACCGGGAATAAATTCACGATGGAAACGGTGAAAGGAAACCAGCTTGTTCAGAAGCTTTCGGCGGATAAAATTGTATGGCAGGAAAAAAAACAGAAATGGACACTTCAGAATATCCAGGTAAGGTCGATTGACAGCCTCAGGGAAACATTAAGTTATCCGAAAGATATCGACACGACGATCAATCTCTACCCAAAAGATTTTGAAAGCAATTACAACTTGTACGAGACTTTCACTTTACCCGAATTGAATACCTATATCGATCTTTTAAAAAGCAGGGGAGCGGATGGGCTTGAAGTGTATCTGATCGAAAAATACGTTCGTTTTACACAGCCTTTTGCCATTCTGATCCTGACTTCTATCGGCGTTATTGTGTCGGCACGTAAAAGCCGACGCGGTGTAGGCTGGCAGATTGCACTCGGGTTTATGCTGGCATTTATTTACATTCTCTTTTTTCTGTTGTCGAAAGGAGTGGCCGAAGCGGGCACTGTGAGTACATTGTTTGCGGTATGGCTTCCCAATATGGTTTTTTCATTTATTGGATTATTGCTTTACAAAACGCTGCCGCGCTGATCCTGTTTTTTAATCTAAAATGCAGGTTAAGGGAAGTAATTTACAGAAATCAGCACATATGAAAATGCCCGGACAATAAAGAGAATTTGTCAAAAACAGCCGGAAACTACTTAATTAACATATAACTACTATTTTTGTCGCGTCAACAAATCACACCACATGAATTCATCTCGTCTGCTTTTAGTAGTACCATGTTACAATGAGGAAGCGATTTTGCACCTTACATATGCAACGCTTAAAACCTATTACGCTGGTATTAAAGAACGGGGACTTATTGCTGCCGACAGCAAAATCTGTTTCGTAAATGACGGTAGCCGGGATAAAACCTGGGATATTATTGAAGAGTTATGTCAGCAGGATGACACTATAATCGGGGTTAAACTGTCACGGAATTTCGGTCATCAGAGTGCGATTATGGCGGGTCTTGAAAAGCATATCGATAGTTTTGACTGTTTTATAACCATTGACGCTGACTTGCAGGATGACATCAACGCTATCACTTCGATGATTGAGAAACATAAGGAAGGTGCAATGGTGGTTTATGGCGTTCGCGGAGACAGAAGCTCGGATAGCTGGTTCAAGCGTTTTTCTGCGGAAGGTTTTTATGTCCTTATGCAAAAAATGGGTGTTCCGGTTGTATTCAACCACGCCGATTTTCGTCTGATGGATCGCAGGGTTCTTCAGGAACTTGGAAATTTTAAGGAAATCAATATGTTTCTTCGCGGTATTGTGCCGCTCGTAGGTTTCCGAAACGACAAAGTGATTTACAACCGTCTGGAACGTGTTGCCGGAGAAACCAAATATCCGTTAAGCAAGATGATACTTTTCGCATGGAACGGAATCACTTCCTTTTCTACCTTTCCGATGCGTTTGGTACTTTACTTTGGCTTTTTCAATTTTATGGTCGCTATGGTCATCGTAGCGTACATATTTTTTTCATTTTTAATTGGACATACCGTTCCCGGATGGACTTCCACCATGCTTCCATTGACTTTTTTCAGTGGTTCCAACATGATGGCGCTGGGGCTGATAGGCGAGTATATCGGTAAAATTTACGAAGAGGTAAAGGGCCGTCCACGTTACATTATTGAAAAAACAGTTAATGAATAGATTTTATAAGAAATATCGTACTGTTGGCAATTCCATTAACATGCTGCTTTTGTTAAGCGTGCTTTTGCCGCTGCTGGCGCTTTCGTATTTTAACCATCCATCGCCCGCTGATGATTATTGTTACATCGATACTGTTTTTAAGTATAGCTGGCTGGAAGCGATGAATTTTTATTATTCCGGATGGACGGGGCGGTATTTTGGCATATTCCTGAATCACTCGAATCCGTTGCTATTCCATTCCTTCGTTGGGTTTAAGATCATTCCGGTCATTTTATTTCTGTCGTTAATCTTCGCACTGTACAATTTATTCCGGCATTTGACTCCCACTTTATCCAGAGCCGCCCATATCGGTTTTGCTGGTATTGTTTTCTTCCTTTATATTCTGAAAATGGCCAGTATTGTGGAAGGATTCTACTGGATGGCGGCTTTTGTAACTTACACAGTACCCAATATTTTTACATTATTATGGGTTGCCATTGTGCTGGACTGGTATCGTCAGGATACGAAAAAAACGCTGCTGGCTGTTCTGGCCAACTTTCTTGTTTCTGCGATTATCGGATGCAGTGAAACTAATTTGCTCATCATTATTGTGCTGATTGCGGCATTATGGTTTTATCGTCTGGTATTTCATAAAAAACTCGACGGCCTGATGATCAGTATGCTTATCGTGGCTGCTATTTCCTGTTATTTCTTCTTTGCAGCACCGGGAAACCAGGCACGGCTGGATGGAAATCCATTAAGCAGGAATATCGTATTTTCGGTGGTGTCTTCTTTCAAATACCTGGCTGTATCCAGTTTTAGCTGGATTTTCAAAACACCTCTTTTGATCTTTTCACTGGCCTGGATTATCGTTCTTTCCAAAATATCGGTAGGCGCGCGGAAGTATTTCTCCATGCCGGTATGGTTTGCTGTTTTGCTTTTTATCGGCGTACTGGCCGCGCAGATTTTCCCTTCTTACTATGGAATTGGGATCGATCCTTCATCGCGGGCCGTAAATTGTGTTTATCTTTTTTTCCTGATCGGCTGGTTTTATGTCGTAGGTGTAATTTTCCATTATTTTAATCAACGCTATACAGGTCAGTTCCCGTTGTCGTTTCTGCGTTATGGCGTATTGTATTCATTGTTGGTTGTGTCAATTGCATTTTCGTTTTTTCGCAGTACCAATGTTAAAATGATTTACGCTGATTTGATTCAGGGGAGAGCTGCGGCGTTCAGCAGGGAAACGGAAGAACGTTATGCACTGATCAGAAATTCAAAGGATCCGGTTGTATATCTGCCACCGATCAAAACAAGACCTTTGTCGCTTTATTTTGACGATATTCAGGAGAACAGACAGTTTTTATGGAACAAATGTATAGCGGGTTATTTTGGGAAAGAGGCTATAATTATGGTTGATAAACATGAATAATAGTCTGGATAAATACATACCGCTTCCGTTAAGATATCTCATTGGAATATTGCCGCTTGGGGCTATCCTTGTATTTTATTATTTCTGTGTAAAATACAGTATTAATATTCCGTGGTTTGATGATGTTGAAAACATTCCTTATTTCCTCATAAACTGGATTGAGGCTCCTTCAATTATCGAAAAATGGCAAACCATTATTTTTCCGAATAATGAACACCGTGTGCTCGCCGCCCGACTAATTGTACTGGGGCAATATTGGATGACCAACAAACTTAATTTTAAAGATCTTGCTTTTTGCGGTAATTTAAGTGTCCTCGTGCTTTTTGGATTGATGGCTTACAGTTATCTGAGACAAGGCGGAAAGTGGCTGCTGGTGGTGCCGGTGGCGTTTTTTATTTTTAACTTTCAATCATACGCCGGTACTTTCATGACGATCATGTCCATGCAATACCAGATGGTGATTTTGTTGTCTGTCGCGAGCTTGTATTTTCTGGCAAAAAGGAAAAGCTTTCCGTTATTTCTGGCACTTTTGCTTGCTTATGCAGACACGTTCAGCATGGGAAACGGGATGATGGTATGGCCGTCGGGTTTGGTACTATTGCTTTTTCAGGCACGCTGGCGGGACAGTTTTTTGTGGAGTATTGCCGGTGCTGCGGCTATTTACCTTTACTTTCACGGCTTTGATTTTGTTCAGGGAAACGATAAAGCATTTGATTATATTCTGAAATATCCTATCCGGACTTTCATCGCATTTTTTACCATGCTGGGTGGTGATTTTGATATCATTGCCACTGCTGCTTTTTCCAGAAGAATGATCATTCCTACGTTGGCAGGTTTGGTTATGTTCGGGATTTTCGTTGTCTGGCTTATCGCGATTTTATCTACTTCTCCGCTATGGGGGCAATTCATTCCTGATAAATTGGGCAAATGGTTTAAAGATGTTCCAAATGTACAGGATGACAACAATCGCTGGAATGCTTTCTGGCTGGGTACTCTGGTATATGTGCTGATCAGTATGATATTGGTGGTTGTTTTCAGGACACGTTTTGACCCGAATATTATCTTGTGGAGCACCTATAAAATGTATCCCGCTGTGATGACTTCCGTGATTTATATTATTGTTGTGCAGTCTTTTAATATCAAAAATCAGATTTTTATTTTTGGAATAACACTGATAATTTCGATGGGGACCTGGGCTTCCACACTGGTAAATTATTTGCCAATTGTGGAGGAAACAAGCGTAACAAGAACTGCTTTTGCCTTCAACCAAAAAAGGAATGGAGTAGGATTGGGAGCAACCAAAAACAGCGCTTTTGAAACCATGCTCGCGACAACTTTACTGAAAGTTGATAAAATGGGCATATATACTTTGCCTAAGCCGCTGATTCACAAGGATGAAGATTTCATAAGTCTGACAAAATCCTCTGGGCTTGCGAAAGTTAAAGTCAATGAATTATCACCGGATGTTTTAAGTATAAATCAGGAATCCAAAGCGGTTTCGGGCGAGAGAAATTATGCGATTCTTGAATCCGCAGACAACCTTTACCTGTTTTCTTTCCCATTAAATAATTCCGGTGCAATTTGCCCGAAAGGTACAATCCGGGCCGGCGAATATGCAATAGGGGTTTGGAGTGTGTCAAAAAATAGGACCAGAATTATGTCAGCCAACCAAAAAGTAATTATTCAATAACACAATCCGCGTTCGGTACCGATGCTTTTTAATTCAATACAGTTTTTAATCTTTTTTATTGTCGTTACGCTGGCTTATTACTGCCTGTCGTGGCGCGGACGATGGATTCTTCTGTTAGCGGCAAGTTGTTATTTTTACATGGTTTTCAAACCGGTTTTTATTTTAATCCTGTTCGGAACCATTGTTATTGATTATTATGCCGGGATATGGATTGCCCAAACAAAAGACCAGAAGCGAAAAAAGCTCTTGCTGATCGTCAGTCTTATCTCGAATATTGGTATCCTCTGTTTTTTCAAATATTACGATTTTCTGGAAAGCTCCTTTAACCAGGTGCTGGCATCTGTGGGTTTCCGGCCTATGGTTCCGCATTTGGAAAGTGTAATCCCGCAGCGGATTCTGGTGTGGATGGTGGATAATGCCGGCCATGTTTTGTTGCCAATCGGGCTGTCGTTCCATACGTTTCAGGCCATGAGTTATACGATTGAAGTTTACCGTGGAAATCAGGCGCCGGAACGGAACTTTGGTATTTATGCACTTTATGTGATGTTCTATCCTCAGCTGGTTGCCGGTCCTATCGAGCGCCCGCAAAATATGCTGTATCAATTTCATTCCTATTTCAAATATGACTTTGAGCAGGTGAAATCGGGTTTGATGCAAATGGCTTTTGGATTTTTTAAGAAAATCGTAATCGCTGACCGACTGGCGCAGGTCGTAGACTTTGCCTATGCGCCAGGCGCGGATTCCAATGGATTAACATTGGCTACTGCCATGGTTTTTTATTCGTTCCAGATCTATTGCGATTTTTCCGGTTATTCTGACATCGCAATTGGCGCGGCTCGGGTTATGGGTTTCACTTTGATGGACAATTTCAGGTCCCCTTATGAATCCAAATCGGTTGCTGAGTTTTGGGGAAGATGGCATATTTCGCTATCCACCTGGTTCCGTGATTATTTATACATTCCGTTGGGCGGAAACCGTAATGGAGAATTTAATAAATACCGCAACCAGTTTATCGTATTTCTGGTCAGCGGTTTGTGGCATGGCACGAGCTGGAGTTTCGTGATCTGGGGCGGACTGCACGGGACGTATCAGGTGACGGCCGCTTTGCGGGACAAATGGTTAAAAAAGGCAGGGATTTCGGTGCCGGATAATGCTGTAACCAGAACTGTCAATGTGTTAATCACTTTTGTTCTGGTCACGCTTGCCTGGGTATTTTTCAGGAATTCGATTAGCCGTTCTATCGTGATTCTGAAAAAAGTGACCACATTGTCGCTAAGTGAAACAATTCAGACGCCTTTTAACCTCGTGGAAATGTGGTTTTGCGTTTTTCTGATTTTCTTCCTTTTGATAAAGGAACGTTATTACCAGCATATCCCGACCAAAAGTACAGCTGGTTTTTTAGTGCTTTTTGCCACCATTTCCTTTCTGACCTATTTCCTGGGCGTTTTTGTGAAAAATCAGTTTATCTACTTCCAGTTTTGATCCGTATTTAATGTCAGATTTACAACCGGTGGTTTAGAAAATACTGGTTAGGCAACTTGTTTTCTGCCAACCTGACAGTGAAATGCCATAGGATTATTTTTTTAGATATGTTTTTACCAAATTACCATAAAGTCGCCTGGCGACAGACTATATATGTACGAAGTTACAGCTGACAACCGATTAAGAAAATTGATTATCGTGGGCGACCGTGTTTTGATTAAACCCAAAAGCCCTACGGATCGCACCAATAGTGGTTTGTATTTGCCGCCCACAGTTACTGAAAAAGAGCAGGTGCAAAGTGGTTATGTGATAAAAGTAGGACCGGGATATCCTATTCCTTCCGCTTCGGAGGATGAGCCCTGGAAGGAATCCGAGGAAAAACTGAAATATATGCCTCTTCAGGCCAAGGAGGGGGATATTGCGATTTACCTGCAAAGAAATGCCATTGACCTCGAATATGATGGTGAAAAATATGTCATCGTGCCTCAGGCCTCCATCTTAATGCTGGACCGCTCCGAAGATTTGTTTGAATAATGCTGCCGCGCTGCTGAATATTATCTTCCCTTAATTTTTCTTAAAGGAAGATAATACGGTTTCCAATGGGAAAATATCATATTCGGAGCCTATTGTGAAAAGGTCATTATCAAGTGCCTTTTTAGTTATACTTTCGGCGCTGAGGTGATATAAGATATTATTTTCCTCGTAGTAAAATTGAAATGGTGTCCCGTCTAATTTAAGGTAATCAGGAAAGAAAAAACCAAAGGAAGTATTAATATCTCTGGCAACTGCCAGTTCCAGGGTTTTATTAGTTTGTTTTTCAATCCTATACATTTTTTCAACCAAAATCTTTAAAAGAGAATCCTTTTGCAAACTTCTTTTAAAGGCAAATTCCCGGATTTTACCTTTAAAGGCGAACTCCGCTCTTCCTTCTTTAATATCATCAAACGTTAAAAGAACCGCATGTTTTTTAACAAGCGGTCCTAATTGTGGATCAATTATAAAATATTTCCCCTTTTCGTTTATTACTTCCGTTTCTGTGTAAACCGTATTTCCATTTCTGGGTTCGACTTTGATAATTTCTGATCTGCCAAGATTATTTTTTTTAAATAGCCTTATTTTACTTACAGTAATGTCTATTGAATCTTTTGGTCTGTCAGATATAACAGAATCTACTTTGAAGATTATTACACCTTCTGAAAAATTATTCTGGGCATTAACATTTGTTCCACTAAAAATAAAAATCAATACGCTTATCAGGCAGTTGGAAATCTTGCCAAAACTGGATCTTAAAGGAATATAAAACATAGAAATAAATACTAAAGAGTTAAATCTGATTTACAACAAATCGTTAATTTCCATTGAATCTAAAATTACACTCAAATATCCTTTTTTTAATAATTTATGATTATAAACAATATTGCATAACGCTCATAATAATCGCCTTTATATGTAGTATCTATTTTACCTTTTGAAATAGTAATGCTGTCATCTGAATTTTTTAATCGGAAGTAAATTTTGGCATCATTATCTAAAATACCGGATATATCAAATTATCGGGTTACGGTATGTAATCGCGGAAGTATCGTAATATTTTAGCGTATTGTTGGTACCTGGAAAATAGTATCTTGATCAACACGTGTCGCTGTGTAAGTTTGTTTCCCATTTTGAGGTACTAAAAATATGATCAAAAGAAATGAGAACAGTATTACAAATACAAATCAGAATTTTTTTATTTTTTTAGGATAGACACCTCTCCAATTCTTTTGGAAAGGTGTCGGTTTGAAGTTATGGCTGGTATGGATTTCTTGGGGTTTTCGGTATATAAGCATACTGTCCAAGTACACCATTCTGAATAGTCCATAACATTCTTTGTTCAGCCATCGCAATTAAGGTTGACTCGCTCAATGGTTTATCATAGCTATTGCCAATAGCATTATTTTTGGCGTCCATTTGAGTGTTTAGCCCGGTTTCACGTGCTTCATGAGCTGCCATATACTCGGCCCCCAATTTTGATCCGAGAGCTATCGCCATTCTATTAGACATAAAAGCATGTGTCATTGCATTTGCGAAACCTCCATCAACTGGTTCGCCATTAAAAGTTGTAGCAAGTAACTTTTTTTGATAATCACTAGACAATCCCAAAATACCCCATATTGCCAAGGATTGCTTTATAGTACATTTTTCTTTTAAGAATGCAATCTCCTCATCTTTCAGGCCGAAACCATACTTAGAAATTAATTCTTTGTTAATCATAGCAATAATCTTGGCTAATAAACCAGGAATTGCATCTAAATTTTCACCTGCATATTCTGATGTTAGTGCAGTATATGGATTTGATGTTGCATGATAATCATTGCCGACAGACATTGCATAAATATCATTAAAAAGATTTGAATCATAAGTGTACTGTGCATAAATGGTTACTGCATCCAAGTCATAATTAGTGTGAAGGCCTACTTCTTTTTCTGGTTTAGGTAGAGATTCCTCCGTTAAACTTTGATCGCATGAGGTAGTAAACAAGACCATCAAAGAACATAAAGTTGTAGAAATAATTTTCCAAGATTTCATAAGCTTTTTTGTTTAAATAGTTAGATAAAACATAGCCGAAAATTTGATTTCCAGAGCTTAAACAAACATATAGCCTATTTCAGGGGATAGATATTCAATGTTTGAATACATTATTCACTAGATGAATTTTGTTTACATCTATTTTAAAATAATTTAGTGCCATTCATCGACATAATATTACCTGCCTTACCCATGAAGAACTACATGCACAATGCGCGTTCGGTTAGAGATTTGCTGGGCTATTCTCAATCTTACGTTGCATATGAATTAAGTATTTCACAATCTTTGTATTGCAAAATGGAAAACGGTCAAATTATACCGACTATTGATTTTCTTGAAAAGCTATGCGTATTGTTTGAAATAGGAATTGAAGACTTTTTAAAGAAAGATAGGAGTGAGATTATAAAACTTGTTTTGAGTAATCAAAACTTAAAATATCCCTGACCTAAGTAATACAATTAGAATGCTATGACAAGGATATAATCTTAGAAAAGCGAATAAAATGTATAATAGCGGCATTCCCGCTCCGAAGATTTGTTTAAATAATGCTGCCGCGCTGCTGAAATAAACGTTATTTTTAAGGACGATTATTGTTTTCATTCAAAAACAGACTATTTATGAAGTATAAGTTTTTAGGAAATACAGGCGTTCTGGTTTCAGAGCTTTGTTTTGGAACGATGACTTTCGGTGGAGATGGATATTGGGAAGCAATAGGCAAGCTTCAGCAGGAAGAGGGGAATGCCCTGGTTAAGACAGCTTTTGACAGCGGTATTAATTTTTACGATACTGCCAATGTTTATTCCTATGGCAAGTCTGAGGAAATATTGGGTAAATCTTTTAAGGATTTGGGTATCAGCAGAAGCGAGGTCGTAATCGCAACAAAAGCCAGAGGCCGCATGGCTCCGGGAGCGAATCAGATCGGATTATCCAGGTTGCATATCATGGATTCGGTTGAGGATAGCTTACGCCGGTTGGGAACGGATCATATCGATTTGTTTTACATTCATGGTGTGGATGCCCATACTTCGCTGGAAGAAACCATGCGTGGTTTGGAAGATATTGTACGGTCCGGGAAGGTGCGCTATCTTGGCGTGAGTAATCATGCGGCATGGCAAATTATGAAGGCGAATGGTATTGCTGAAAAAAATGGCTGGACGAAATTTGTTGCCTGTCAGCATTATTATACCATTGCAGGCCGGGATATTGAACGGGAGTTAATTCCGATGATGGAAGACCAGAACCTCGCTTTAATGCCTTGGAGCCCGCTGGCGGGTGGATTTCTTTCCGGAAAATATACAAGGAATAATGAAACTTCGGGAGATAACCGCCGCGACAGTTTTGATTTTCCTCCGATTGACAAAGAAAAAGCATACGATATTATTGACGTGATCCAGCCGATTGCCGAAGCGCATGGCGTATCCGTAGCACAGATTGCATTAGCCTGGCTGCTGAGCCAGAAAAGTGTAACAAGTGTAATTATTGGCGCCAAAAAGCCGGAGCAACTAAAAGATAATATTGCCGCTACAACGGTTTCCTTGTCTCAATCGGATCTGGCTCAGCTATATGACATCAGTTTGTTAAATACGGAATATCCGCAATGGATGTTCGAGCGGCAGGGAAGAGACAGAGTTCCGCAATAAATTTAATAGTCTATATTTGATGCAAAAGCAGCTGGAATCTGGCTGCTTTTGTGTTTACTAACTTAATGAAAAATCGATGATTTATTTTTTATGGTCCCTTTTAAATTTAGGTGCTGCCGTTTGGTTTCTTTTGATTGCTTTCCGGGTTTTAAAATTTGTGCGTGAAAATATGGGCATGCTTTCCACCATTATTTTTGTTGTGGGTGTTTTTTCTTTTATCAAAGGAACCATTACAAATACGAATAAAAAGGATGATGGCGCGGGGCAAGTAATCGGGATGGAAACGTTGGAACATGCCTTGTTTTTTAATCTGGATCTTTCGTATGCATCGTTGAAAGATGACGTGAAAAATAACAAACTGATTGGCGATGTGCGAATGAACGGGCTGGTTATCGGGCATCACTGGAATTCTGCGATAACGTCTGTGGATGAAACCGGCGGAAATTTAAAATATGAAGTGACGGGTTACCATCAATGGCAGCTGCTGGGTATTGTATTGTACGACCAGCCGCAAGAATTTAAAGGCACAATAAAAATCAAATAATTTCTTCTGTACGGTTTTGGTCGCGGAACCGAGTACCTTTGTATATGTCAAATCAAGAAAATTTAGAAACCACGCTTTCAGCGCTGGGAATTGCTGCTTTAAATGAAATGCAGCAGGAAGCAACCGTTGCAATTCAGGAAAACGCAGAAATACTTTTACTTTCACCAACAGGTTCGGGGAAAACACTTGCTTTTTTACTGCCTTTGTTATCCATACTTCAAAAGGATATTGCCGATGTGCAATGTATCGTCATTGTTCCAACCCGTGAGCTTGCGCTGCAAATTGAATCAGTCTGGCGTAAAATGTCGACAGGATATAAAGTTACGTGCTGTTATGGCGGGCATGATATGCAGACCGAGATAAGAAGTCTGAGTGAAGCGCCGGCGTTAATTATTGGCACGCCCGGAAGGCTGATGGACCATATTTTCCGTAAGACTTTTACGACCCGAAAAATAGCTACGCTTATTCTTGATGAATTCGATAAGTCGCTCGAACTCGGTTTTCAGGATGAGATGACCGAAATCATGGGCAACTTACGCGCATTGAAAAAGACAGTGCTTGTGTCGGCTACGGCAGGTACAAAAGTGCCGGCCTTTACGAGGGTTAAAAATCCGGTTGAGCTTGATTTTATCTCCAATAAAAATCAGGAAAGCGGTCTGACAGTAAAACTCGTTTTGTCTGACAAAAAAGATAAAACTGAAAAACTGGTTCAACTTTTAAGTTATCTGGGTTCTGAGTCAACACTGATTTTCTGTAACCTTCGGGAATCTGTTGAACGGCTAAGTACCATTTTGAAAGAAGAAGGAATCGACTGCGCTTACTTTCATGGCAAACTGGAACAGGAAGAAAGAGAGCGGACCCTGATACGTTTTCGTAATGGATCAGTGCTGTATCTGGCTGCTACGGATTTAGCTGCAAGAGGATTGGATATTCCTGATATGAAGCATGTTATTCATTTTGAACTTCCGCTAAAAGCAGATGAATTCAGACATCGAAACGGTCGTACCGCCCGTATGCTGACAGAAGGAACTGCTTACATATTATTAAATTCTGACGAAATTTTACCAGAATATATTGTCAGAAAACCGCAGGTTCTGGATTTGCCAGCGAAGTATGCACTGCCTGCTCCATCTGAATGGACAACCATTTATATCAGTGGAGGAAAGAAAAACAAACTGAATAAAATGGATATCGTTGGGTTCTTAATTCAAAAAGGAAAACTGGAAAAAGCCGATCTTGGCTTAATAGAAGTGAAGGATACAATATCCTTCGCAGCGGTACGAAAAAGTAAAGTAAAAGCGATGCTTGCGCTGATTTCAGAGGAAAAAATGAAAGGAAAGAAGTTTAAAATTGAAGTTGCCCGATAGCTTGTTTATCCTTATCGTTACCAACAGCGGATGTCGTTCTTCGGGAGTGGCATCCGCTGTTTAGTTTAACTGTAAATTATTTAGCGAATTCTCTTGTGATTCTATATTTTAATTTATTTACTTTGTATTACAAAGTACTTTTAAATTATAGATAGTATGATCAAAACTCGCACTTGTCTTCTGTGGTTTTCTTTGACCCTTATTCATTCCTATTTATTTTATCAGTACGATGTGGGAGTGAATGCTCTGATTTTTTCTTTGCTGATCGTTGGTTCAGTTACCTGGCATCACGGATTATATCGTGAAAAATTCTGGTGGATGGTGGTATCAGGTCATTTAATTGCCGCAGCTGGTGTGGCTATTCATTCCCTTTCCGAAGGGAACGCGGTTTATAATGTAAGCTTTGTGATGCTGGCCGGATGTGTATTTTCGGCTCGCGGCAGTTTGTTTATGACGCTCATTAATGGAGTTTTTGGAACGGTATTCGTTGGTTTTATACGCACGGTATTGCGCGGTCTGAAACAGCTGCAAGGTCTTTTGCTTAAACCAAAGCAGTCGTTTTTTTTATTAAAAAAAATGCCGCTGTATGTAGCTCCTGTGTCAGTAACCGGCATATTTTATCTACTTTACAGCGCTGCAAACCCTGATTTTTTTCTGCAAATTACTTTTCCGGATTGGGATATTAATGCCGGTTTGATCTGCTGTCTGTTTTTTGGAGCTATGATTGTTTGTCCGCTGTTATTTCCGGTCGGGATCAGGAATTTAACAGAGTGGGATCTTGGACAATCCAACATTCTTTCGCGGATCAGGCGAAAGCAAAAGGCGAATAATTCCACTTTGGGACTTATTTATGAGAACAAACAGGGCGTGCTCATGTTCTTTATGCTCAATACATTAATTGCCGTTTTTCTGATATTTAATATTTTTCAGATATTTACACAGCCCATCATTCAGTCAGCGGCAGGTTATTCTCAGCAGGTGCATCAGGGATTTGAAACGTTGGTAATCAGCATTGTCGTCGCGATTTTATTGATTATGTATTATTTCAGAGGTAATCAGAATTTTTATGAAAAGAAGGAGCGGCTTGTTCAACTGGCGGTTCTGTGGATCTTTCTGAATGGGATTTTAATTCTTTTTACGTGCTACAAAAATACATTATATGTTCAGTCATTTGGGTTGACTCACAAACGGATAGCGGTTTTCATTGCCATGTTTTTAACTGGATTCGGACTTTATCTGACGCTGATTAAAATATATCGCCTGAAAACAAACTGGTATCTGATTCGCCAAAATGCCTGGGTGCTTTATTTCGTTGTGTCTGTGAATTGTCTTGTCGACTGGGATCGGCTCATCACCTGGTATAATCCTACCCATGCCGCAATTTTAGACATGGGTTATCTTATGAGTCTTGGAGATACGCGGCTTCCTTATCTTACTCAGTTGCTGAAAGCAGGTGATCCGCGAATTTTGCCATACAAAGGTCAAATCGAGAATAAGATTGCTGCCATACATCTTCCTTTCCAATGGCAGGACGAAACCTGGGATAAAGCCTGGCTGCGCGAAGAATTAGTTGAAAAGTAATGTCGCAGGAGCGGATGGATTTCAGCAGCCCAGGGAAATTAATCCGCTCCTTTCACTAACAAAATATCCGGAAATGGATTACTTTGGCTAAGTTCACTAATATTTAATTGTTGCTGTTTATGAAAAAAGGGATATTATTTTGCTTTTTATTCTTTCTTTTAAAATTGTCATATGCGCAACGGGCAGTTTCGATAACGATTGACGACGTTCCGAATACAAAACTATATCAAGCGGCGCATTTCAGTTCGCCGTTATTGAAAAAACTGGATTCGCTTCAAATACCGGTTGCCATTTTTATCAATGAAGCCAATCTTCAACAGGCAGGCGCATTTGATAAAAATAAGGATTTACTTAGAAGCTGGTTGTCAAAAAGTTATGTTACGGCAGGAAATCATGGATATGCACATAAAAATTATGCGGAAGTAGGGTTTGATGAATTTCAGGAAGAGGTTACAAAAGGCGAGGTTATTACGAAACAGCTTTTACAAGGGCTTAAAAAAGAGTCCAGCTATTTCAGATTTCCTTTTAATGCAGCTGGAAATGATAGTCTGGAATATTCGGCAGCTGAAAAATTTCTGCATGAGAAAAATTATATCGCAACGCCATTCACCGTAGAGAGTGAAGACTGGCTGCATGCTATCTTATACGATAAAGCATTAGCTGATCATGATATGCAGAAAGCGGAGTGGATTGGTAATGCGTATGTGAATTTCACTCTTCGACTTTTCTCTCATTTCGATAGTCTGTCGGTAGCGTTGTATAAAAGACCGGTGAAGCAAATATATCTTTGTCATGATAACAAGCTGAATGCAGATTATCTTGACAAAATTGTTGATCAGCTAAAAATAAACGAATATAAGTTTGTCAGCCTTAATGATGCATTGAGCGATCCTGTTTATCAATCGCCAATTTATTACTATGGAAAGGCTGGGTTTTCCTGGTTTTACAGATGGATGCCTGATGTGGCGACGCGGAAAAAACTGATGCGGGCAGAACCCGGGAATGAGAAGATTCAGAAAGCTTTTGAAGAATTGAACAACAAAAAATAAATAATGAGGCACAAAAAAAGCCTGCTACTCGGTAACAGGCTTTCCAAATGATATTATGATTAAACTTAGATAACTTTAACGTTAACTGCGTTTAGACCTTTTTTGCCATTTTCTACTTCGTAAGACACTTTGTCATTTTCACGGATATCGTCTTGAAGACCTGAAACGTGAACGAAAATGTCTTGGTCTCCATTAGATGGAGAAATGAAACCAAATCCTTTGGAATCATTGAAAAATTTTACTGTACCTTCTGCCATTAGTATTGTTCTTATATATTTTGAAGACCAAATATACGAACGTCTTTTGGATATGCAAGA
>Ga0247817_10000069_pt1 | contig 103144 bp, 96 predicted proteins | sample UWRJL212509R1_FD_178010 | JGI IMG/M metagenome (GOLD analysis project Ga0247817, IMG submission 178010) | Plant litter microbial communities from Arlington Agricultural Research Station in Wisconsin, United States - UWRJ-L212-509R-1 | ecosystem: Environmental > Terrestrial > Plant litter >... | reverse complement strand
AGCCAAATGGAACCTGCTCCAAGATTTTTTTTATCGTAAGATTCTTTACCAAAATCCATCTTTTTATCTAACGACCAATTCAATTCTGTAAATTCATTCGTTCGATATTTTGCAGAATGTGTCGTAAAATAATTTACCGTAGAAGTCAAACCTGCATACGTTTTTGTCAAATCCCAAAGATTACTTTCCGCTCCACCAAGAATCAGCGAAAGTCCATAATGATTCGGATGCTTGTTAATATCACGCAATTTAAACTGTCGCAATTGGTCATAAAATCGATACACTCCAAAGTCTTTCAGCATCAAAACTGAAGGAATATTCAACGATCTTGACAACGCTCGATGCGCCGGAACAGCGCCGTCATACGTCAAGTCAAAATTCTTTGGCGTGTAACCCGCAATTTGTGTTGGAATATCGGCAACCAAAGTGTTCGGTAGAATTTCTCCGGCATCCAACATCGACGCATATAAAAAAGGTTTCAAAATGCTTCCCGTACTTCTTGGCGCTGTGATGATATCCACGTCTTTTTGATGTGCCACATCCGTTGGAGAATTCCCAATATAACTGATGATGTTTCTAGTTTCTACATCCACAATTATAATGGCGAGATTGTGAATTTCTGACTGTCGGTATTGATTATAATATTGCAAAGCGATTTGATTCGCACGATTTTGCAAGGCAAATTTAATCGTAGTTTTAATTCGTTCGCCTTCATTTTTCTTAGCTATATTTTGCAATAAATGAGGCGCAATTTGTGGCAAATCATACGGTTTTTGAGGCAAGTCTTCCAAGATTGCCAATTCATAAGTTGTCTTGTCAATTACGCTTTCATTATATAATTTTTGCAGTAATCCGTTTCTTTTGTTCAATAATCTTTGCTGATTTTTTCCAGGATAAATCAAACTTGGCGCATTTGGCAAAACCGCCAAAGTCGCTGTTTCTGCCCAAGACAATTGATGTGGTTGCACTCCGAAATAACGCCACGAAGCCATTTCCAAACCAACAACATTGCCGCCATAAGGCGCGTGCGCTGCATATAATTCGATGATTTTTTCTTTAGAATATCGGAATTCTAATCTTGTAGCCAGAACCAATTCAATGATTTTTTCAAAATAACTGCGGTTTTTTCCGTCACGAGAAAGCCGAATGACTTGTTGCGTCAAAGTACTTCCGCCACGAACTACTTTTCCGGCGTCGTGATTTTGTTTGATTGCTTTGACCATCGCGATTGGATTAAATCCCGGATGTTTGTAGAAATGTTCATCTTCAAAATAAACGATGCATTTTTTAAATTTATCCGGAATAGAATCTTGCGCCGGAAATCGCCATTGTCCGTCACGAGCGATTTTTGCGCCAAGAAGTTCGCCTTCTTCACTTTCAATAACTGTGGAATATGGTTGTTTAAAAAGTATTCTTGGCAAGCAGAAATAGTAAGCAATTAAAAGCAAGCCGAAAAAAATGGCTTTCTTCGGATTGCGTTTTATTTTATTTTGGATGCGTTTTAGAAACGCTATGATTTTTGCTTGCAATTTCTCTTATCCTAACAGGTTTTCTATCCTAACAGGTTTCCAAAACCTGTTAGGTATAATATAGTAAAAGTTATTCTTCAAAAATACTTGACAAATTTTAAAACCCTATTAGAAAATTACAAATCCATTTTATCTATTTCTTCAATTACACCTTCATATTTAATCTGTTTTTCAACATGAGAAAATAAAAAATTCTCTTTCCCTCCGAATAACTCTAAAATAAAATTTCTTTCTAAATCAGTTTTGCTATTTGACAAATAGGCGAGAAAAGAACTATTCTTGTAACTTTTAAAATCTTCAGTAAATTGATGTTTTACTGGATTCAAATGAACATAAATTATTAATTGTTTTAAATAATTTTCGTCTGAAACTTTGATTCTTTTCAAATGTTCCTGAAACAAACTACCATTTCGTTGATATGATTTATTAATGCTTTTTGTATAAGAATTGAAGAAATTAGAAAACGGCAAATAAATTTTACTTTCAAAATTTCCTGGCAATTTATCTTTAATTTTCAGCACAATATGAAAATGATTTTTCAGCAAGCAATAACAATATATGTCTGCTACAGGCAAAATATATTTCTTTAAAAGCTGAAGAAAATAAGAATAATTTTTCTCTTCTATAAATATATTTTCACTGTTATTTCCGCGATTGTAAATATGATAGTAGCATCCGAGTTCGAAAGTTTCTGATTTCATTTGGCGTGTATTATTTAACAGTCTTAAAGACCTTTTAGGTATTTATATTTCTTTAACTATTTAAAAAATATACCTAACAGGTTTTGAAAACCTGTTAGGATATAAATGGAAAGTTCTTTTATTTCACCACATTTATCCACTGACCTTGCGTTCTCGCAAAATAAGAATTGTCATACATCGCTTCGCATTGAACGCCAGGAAGGTAATATTTACCGAGGTAAGATGCGTTTAAAAGTATCTTGAACGTCTTGGTTTCATTGGATTTTAGCGTAAAATAAAAGTTAGTTCTGTCATCGCGAATATCGGTGTAATCTACTTTATTTTCTGCAAAATTTCCGTAATCTGTGAAACGCGTGTTGACGATTTCCCAACCTGACGGAATGATTTGAGTTAAAGCGACATTTTCAACCGTTTCGCCTTTCATATTGGCAACAGTAACTTCGGCTACAAACTCTGTTCCTTGCGAAAGCGAACTTACATTTATCGGATTTCCTTTTCTGTCACGGAAAACGATATCTGTCGCCAAACCACGCTGTTCGGTTTGTTCTTGACCGATTGGCAGAATTCCGCTGGAAATTACTTTCACATATAATGTCGTGTTTTTATTGTTTTTAATCGTTACCGAATTTCCATTGTTTGAAACCTGCAACGTTCTGTCGGCAAAAGTCTTGGCTGTTTTTATCGCTTCTGATTTTCCTTTGCTTGTGAACGTTACATCGATGCCTTTTGTACCATTTTGCAAGGCAAATTTTGACATGGAATACAAGCAATATGCGGTCGTTTGGGTTGACATCCATTGGTTTGACGACATATTTTTAGCCAATTTATTTGCCATCGTGAATGCTTCGCCTTTTCTCCCTAATAACAATAAAGTTTCCAAAGCCATTGCACGATTTCTTTCGCTTGAACCATAATAATAGTAATAGCCGTATTGTGGTTCTTGGTCAATTTGACTTTGATTTAGCAACGCCAAGCCTACATTTTTTTGCCCGGATAATGCGTAAGTTGCGGCCAATCTCAATTTAGTTTCATTAGAAATTCCTGAAGTTTCTCGCAATCTGTTCATCGAAGACAAATCTGGAGAACCGGCCAATGCCAACGTGTAAAGCCTGTAGGCTTGCGGAAAATCATTATGATATGCTTCGTAATAACGCCATTGTTTCGCCATTTTCGATTGGTAGGATATCCATTGTTTTTTCACATTTGCAGGAAGCGCATAACCTTTTCGCTCGGCTTCAATTAAGAAATGTCCGACGTAAGAAGTGCTCCAATCATCTGGATTTTGCTGACCTTGCCAATATGCAAAACCGCCATTTGCCACTTGAAATTGCGATAATTTCTGAATTCCGGCCGTAACATTTTTCTGAATTTTTGCTTTTCGATTTGCATCAATGTCCGCAATATCAGCCAAATATAATTGTGGAAAAACGCTAGAAGTAGTCTGTTCCAAACATCCGTGCGGATATTGAATCAGATAATCCAGACGTTTGTTGAAATCCATGGAAGGAAATGCGGAAACTTCTAACTTCGCTTTATTTGTTCCGGCTACGCCAAAGGCATTCCAATCAATAGTTCCTGAACTATTTGGCTCTAAAATCAATTCTTTATAATCTTGCGTCACCGGATTTGGGTTCATAATATCCAATTCCACATCAAAACTTGCTTTTTCTTTTCCGGAAGTTGCAACGACTGTCACTTTTCCTATTCCAGTAACTTCACCTACTTCCAAATCAAAATATGCAATTTTTTCATCAGGATTTGCAAATGACATCGCTTGTTTTGAACTTCCAATTACTCGGAATCCGTTGTTGGTTTTTAATTGCAACGATACATTTTTCACATGTTTTTCCATTGCAAAAACCGTAACTGGCAAAGTCACTTTTTCACCTGGTGAAACTTTTCTTGGCAACGATGCCAGAATCATCAACGGATTTCTTACTGGAGTTGCTTTTTCCACGCTTCCATAAGCACTTGCTTCAGCATTTCCGGCGATAACCATTGTTCTTACTGAACCCACATATTTTGGAATCGTAATATTGTGGGCTTTTGTTTGTCCTTTTGCTAATGAAAATGGTCCGAGATAAATCACGACTGGTTTGAAACGATTGGCTTTTTTAGCTTGGCCTCCGCCTAAATCTTCGTCACCACCAATGCTGAAAATTTGGTTTACTTTTCCTCCGTAAGCTCCAATTACATCGTCATAAATATCCCAAGTTTTCACGCCCAAAGCTTCCCTTGCATAAAAACTATTCCAAGCATTTGGCGTTTTAAATCTTGTCAAATCCAATAAACCTTCGTCCACAATGGCGATGGTATAAGTCATTGCTTTTCCGTTTTTCTCGCTGACTTTTATGGTAGTTTTCTGTTCTGGTTTTAAAACGGCTGGCATTGCAATCTGCGGTTCCAATACCGTATTTTTATCGACAACTTCAATCGGAATAATTCCGTATAAGCGAATCGGCGAATCATTTTTAGTGGACGCGTGAGGTTGCAATAACGTAATGTGTATGTAAACGTTCGGCGCCATTTTTTCCGTAACCGGAATTTCAACTTGCGTTTCTCCGTTTTTGGTTTTTGCCCAAAGCGTTTGCACTACTTGAGATCCGTTTTCCAATGAAATCAAAGCACGGCTTCCTTCGCTTGATGGAAATGAAACAATTGCTTTTTCACCTACATTATATTTTTCTTTATCCGAAGAAAAGACAAGCATTTTTGCTTCTGCGCCTGTTGCATTTCTAGTTTTTCCAGACCAACTTGGCCAATCAATCATCACAGTTTCTCCAGCAGAATGTCCGCCATTTGGGTCTGTAACTCTAACCAAATATCTTCCCCATTCATCTTCATCGGCTTTGAATTGAAAACGTGCTTTTCCTGAAGAATCTGTATTTAAAGTTTGGGAATAAAAAGGCGTATTTGTTGTCGAAGAACTGTAATTCGACAAATCATCAGAAGCATCCCACCACCAACGCCAATCCACTTTATACACTCGAACTTCTAGATTTTTGACTGCTTTTGGTCGGCCGTTTTCATCTACCGTAATTACGTCAAAAGGATTGCTTTTTCCGGTTTCCAACATTCCATATTTGTTTGGTTCTGGAACTTTTACGCCGACGTAAGTTTGGAACGGAGAATAACTTGCAGTAATTACATCGGTACTAAAATCGCCTCCGTTTTCATAAACTTTTGTAATAAACGCTGCTTTCAACATTCCCGGCGCTTGCGATTGCAATCTTGGCTGAATGCTCACATTTGCATTTCCGGTTTCGTCAATTTTTCCAGAATAAATATTCACTTCTTCCGTAGAAAATTTGCGTGACGGATCATCGAAAATATATTTGCTATAATTCTTAAATTCGGTTTTTTGCTGTGTAAATTTTGCCTGCATTTCTAATTTCAAATCTTTTGCGATAGCGCCATGAAGCCAAGCAACATTGACTGTCGCATTATTTTGGCGGAAAGCAGAAAGCGTTTTTCCTTCAAAACCATTTTTGATTCGAAGGCGATTTGGCTTAATGGTTTCAATTTTTACAGATTTATAGAAACGCGCACCTCCGACAGAAATCACCGCTTCATAATTTCCCGTAGGTGCATTTTGTTGTGTACTGAACGCAAATCTGTAATGATTTAAAGCCGAATATTGCTGTACTTTTTGATAAACTACCTTTCCATTCGGGTCAGTCAATTTCAATTTTATCGGATGCGTGTTTGGCAAACGGCTTGATTTGTCATTTAAAAGGAAGGATAAATAAATCGTGTCACCCGGACGCCAAACGCCTCTTTCACCATAAATAAATCCTTTTAATCCTTTTTGCAAAGCTTCGCCATCGACATTAAAACTGCTGACGGACTGTGAACTTCCGTCATCTAATTTGACGTATGTCGTATTGTTGTCTTTTTTAATTACGGCAAAAAACGCCTTTTTATCTAAAGTTGTATGAACGACACCATCGCCATCTGTTGTAAAAGTTCCCAGTTTTTGCTTTTGGAAATTATACAAATCAACGGTCGCTCCAGAAACTGGTTCTGTAGTCACAATATTATTTACGGCAAAGAAATAAGAATTATTTTCACCGCGTTTTGCAATAACGCCAAGATCTGTCGCCAAGATATTTGTAGCAATCTTTTTATTGGAATAAAAACTTCTGTCGCACGGATTTTCTCTTTCATTCCAATTATAATCATAGTCATAATAATCGTAATCATACGAATCATATTCAGACATTTCATCCTCATTTTCTTCCTCTACTTCTTCTGGTTCCTCTTCCGCGGAAGCGTCACATTTATATAATGAATACGACTTTTTAATGGTCATTTCCACACGATATATCGCACCTGGCTCTGGTTTAACCAAAGTCGCCAAATCGATCGAATAGGTATTCCATTTTTTATAATTGGCTAATTTATTTGTGGTCAATTCCAATGTTTTCTTCGCAATTGGAAGCGCTACTTTTCTTAAATCATAATTGCCATTTAATTGATTGTCTTGCAAAAACTGAAGTACATTATTTTCAAAAATACGATAGACTCTCACATCCACTTTTTTCAAGTTTGCGGCTTCAAAATTTACTTTTAAATTATTGGAACTCGGTAAAATAGTGCCGCTTTTCACGAAACGAACTTCAGGTTTTATCTGCTCAAAAGTGATTTTTGCAGCATACCCTTTTTTCATTTTAAAACCGTCAGTATTTTCAATTCCTTGGAAAACTTCTAACAATAAATTTCCGTCTAAAGCTACATCTGAAAAGACTTTCAACACATTTCCATCAACTCCGTATCTCAAATTATTGGCCGTTTCAAGAGCCACTAATCCGTTAAAATTTTGGTCTTTTTTTACTGGATCAGAAAAGTTGATGTGAACCGACTGATTGTTTTCATCGCCAATTTTTACATTTACGATTTTAAAATTATCTTTTCCTGGAATCAGAAATTCTTTCTCCCCTTTTTGATCAATATCTTCGTCGCTTCCATCCCATTTTATCAAAACAGAACTGTCTTGATTTCCTCTCTGAATTTTATCAATCACGAAAGAAAACTCAGTTCCTGATTTTGTGGCTTCGTTAAATTTTATTTCAAGTCCCTTGCCGTTTTGTTCAGCCGAAACGAGTTTTTTTGCGGTAGCCAAATCCATATCGTCGGCCGTTTTCAAAATCATATTCAAAAACTGCGATTCTTTATTATAAGACTGCAAATCTTGGACTTCAACTCTAAAATCTTGGGCAATTGTTTTTACCGTAAACTTAAATTCTGACAACTCTTTTGGAACGTCAACAAGTTTATCAAGATACATTGTCACTTGATATTGCTCGTTTTGTTTCAACTTTTTCTTGGGTTGAAAAGCGATGATATTGTTTGGCAAAATCACCACTTCACCTTCCACGCTTGGTGAAATATCAAAAATATCTTTGTCTAATTTTTCATTTGGTTTCCATTCGGTTTTTGAAAACGCAAGCCCGACTTGAATTGGCGAATTTGCAGAAATAACTCCTGAGGAAAAACTAGTGATATAGTCTTTATACTTTGAGAAATCAGAGTCGAAATCTTCTGGTGAAGACTTTTTACAGGCGTTTAAGAAAAAAAACACTGAAAGCAACAGTAGAATTTTTTGAATTTTCATAGAAAGGTTGATTAAAAATTGAACGTAGTTTTTGTTCTAAGGAAAATCTGCAGCACATTTTAAGTTATTACACCGCATGACTTTTGACCATAACTAAATATGATCGTTCTTTATTGTAATAAATATAAGATTAATTTTTGAGATTTTTAGTAGGAAGTTCTGCGAAAATAATTTCGTTCGTAAATACTGGATTATTTCCTTTTTTCAAGAAAAAATCGCTTCATCAAACTAGAAGCTTCTTCCTCTAAAACACCAAATTGTACAACCGTTTTTGGATGCAATTTTGTTCCCATTGTCATAAAACCGCGTTGTTCATCTCTGGCTCCAAAGACAATTTTTGAGATTTGGCTCCAATATAAAGCGCCAGCGCACATTTGGCAAGGTTCCAAAGTGACGTATAAAGTACAATTTTTTAAATATTTTCCGCCTAAGAAATTTGCGGCGGCAGTGATTGATTGCATTTCTGCGTGAGCGGTGACGTCGTTCAGCATTTCGGTCAGATTATGGCTTCGTGCAATCACCCGATTTTCAACGACAATTATGGCTCCAACAGGAATTTCGCCTTTATCAAAAGCAAATTGCGCTTCCTGCAAAGCTTTTTTCATGAAATATTCGTCTGTGAAAATGTTTTCCATTAAAGGAATTATTGAAATTTTATTTATTGGAGTAATGACCTAATGCAGCAATTACAAATACCGTAACAGTATTCTCTTCTACTCTATAAATAAGCCTGTCTTTTTGACTAATTCGTCTTGACCAATATCCCGATAAATTATTTTTAAGAGCTTCAGGATTTCCTATTCCTGAATAAGGAGTTTCAGTAAGCTCAACTATTATTTTTTCAAGCTTTTTAATAATTGCTTTATTTCCAGATTTTAGGTGTTGTTGGATTTCAATCTTTGCTGACGGCTCAATTATTACTTCAAACTTCCCCATATATCATTCGGATCAATAACAGTCCAATTTTTTCTTTTTTCAGGATTATCTATTCCTTCCCCACGCTCCAAAATCATCTTTACAAATTCAGGATCATAAATCTCATCTTCCTTTTCATCTTTCTTTTCGACAATCTCAATTCCTTTCGCATCTTTAAAGAACGTCTCAGTCATTGCTCTAAAAGCTTTCCCAGCTTTAGTGCGTTCGTTAATTTTTATAGTGAAAGTTGTCATAGCCAATTGATTTTGAATTACAAATATACAAAATTCAACAAAAACAATGCCATCGAAATCCAACACAAATTCAACAAAAACCAATTAAAAATTAATTACAAATCACGAGTACTGTCAATTCTTACTTGCAATTCGTACCTTTGTGTTATGCCAGAAAATTTGCTTCAAAATATAAATTCTCCAAAAGATTTGCGTCAAATTCCAGAAAAGGATTTGCCACAGCTTGCCAGAGAATTGCGTGATTTTATCATTGATATTGTCTCTGTAAAAGAAGGTCATCTCGGCGCCAGCCTTGGTGTTATTGAATTGACAATTGCCTTGCATTATGTTTTCAATACTCCTGAAGATTTACTTGTTTGGGATGTTGGACACCAAGCTTACGGTCATAAAATTTTAACCGGAAGAAAAGATAATTTTGACACAAACCGCCAATTGGGAGGCATTTCAGGTTTCCCAAAAAGGAGCGAAAGTAAATATGATACTTTTGGCGTAGGCCATTCTTCTACTGCAATTTCGGCTGCTTTGGGAATGGCGATTGCATCTAATTTGAACGGAAATTTTGAAAAAAACCATATCGCTGTTGTCGGCGATGCTTCGATTGCTTCGGGAATGGCTTTTGAAGGATTGAACCACGCTGGCGTTACCGATGCGAATTTATTGGTGATTTTAAACGACAACGCCATTGGAATTGATCCAAGTGTTGGCGCTTTAAAAAATTATTTGACTTCGGTAAAAGCAGGAAAAAATCCGCGTCAAAATAATATGATAAAATCTTTAAATTTTGATTATTCCGGACCGATTGACGGACACGATATTTTTGCCGTAATCAAAGAATTGGAACGATTAAAAAAGACACAAGGCCCGAAGTTTTTACATATAATTACCACCAAAGGAAAAGGTTTAGAACAAGCTGAAAAAGACCAGGTGAAATATCATGCTCCAGGAAAATTTGATAAATTGACTGGCGAAATAATTTACAAATCAGAAGAAAATCTTCCTCCAAAATTTCAAGATGTTTTTGGTTTGACGCTTTTAGAATTGGCCAAAAAAAACGAAAAAATTGTTGGAATTACGCCCGCAATGCCATCAGGAAGTTCCTTAAAATTTATGATGGATGCTTTTCCAAAACGTGCTTTTGATGTTGGAATTGCTGAACAGCATGCGGTGACTTTATCTGCTGGAATGGCGACTCAGGGAATGATTGTGTATTGCAATATTTATTCTACGTTTTTGCAACGCGCTTATGATCAAGTAATTCACGACGTGGCTTTACAAAATCTTCCGGTGATTTTTTGCTTGGACAGAGCTGGTTTAGTTGGTGAAGATGGCGCAACGCATCATGGTGTTTTTGATTTGGCATATTTGCGATGTATTCCGAATATGATAATTTATTCGCCAAGAAATGAAATTGACTTGCGAAATATTTTATATACGGCACAATTGGGCTTAAAAAATCCAATTGCGATTCGTTATCCGAGAGGTCGCGGCGTGATTGTAGATTGGATAAAACCTTTTGAAAAAATTGAAATCGGGAAAGGGAAATTATTGAAGGAAGGCAACAGAATCGCAATACTTTCCAACGGATTTATCGGTTATAATGTTACAGATGCTTTAGACGGAATTCCTAATAAAAATGACTTTGCCCATTATGATTTTTCCTTCGTAAAACCATTAGATGAAAAACTACTTCATAGTATATTTCAAAAGTTTGAAAATATAATTACTTTAGAAAATGGCACAATAAAAGGCGGATTTGGCAGTTCTATTTTAGAGTTTGCCGGATCAAATGGCTATCAGATTCCAATCAAAACGCTTGGAATTCCTGATGAGTTTATTGAACACGGCACTATTGAAGAATTGCAACAGTACAGTAAAATTAACGCAGAAAGTTTGAAAATAATTTTCGAAAGCTATTGAAATTGCTGACTTTTGCAAATCCAAAATCTAAAATGCTTGCTATGAGATTATTTTCTATAACTTTCGGGTTATTCCTTTTATTTTCTACACATTCTTTTGCTCAATCTGTTGACACAATTAAAGTGAACCAACCTGACAGCCTCATAATTCCGAAAGTAGTTTCGCACTGGGAAAAGAAAAACGTAGTGGGGTTTGACCTGAATGAAATTGCGTTTGTAAACTGGAGCGCCGGGGGAAACAGTTCGATTTCTGGATTGATTAAAGGAACTTTTACTAGAAAATATGAAAATGGCAACTTAAAATGGCTCAATGAATTGATCGTTCGTTATGGTATCAGCAAGCAGGATGGTGTTGAACTGAGAAAAACTGACGATGCGTTTCAGATAAATTCTACTTTTGGTTACAGAAAAGATACGACTTCCAACTGGTTTCATACGGCAAAATTCAATTTCAATACGCAGTTTACCAGTGGTTATGCCTATCCAAATACCTCTTTGGCAATTTCGAAACCTTTTGCGCCCGCTTATACTTTCCTTGGTATTGGTGCCGAATTTAACAACAAAAAGAAAAATCTGCAGCTATATATTTCTCCTGTTACGATGAAAAACACTTTGGTTTTGGATGACAGGTTAGCCAATCAAGGTGCTTTTGGGGTTGACAAAGCGATTTATGATGCAGTTACCGGCGAATTAATTAGCGAAGGGAAAAATTCGCGAACAGAACTCGGTTTCCTTTTTACAAGCAATTATAAAACACAGTTATTCAGCAATATAAACTTAGAAAACAAGCTAAATCTTTATAGCGATTATATCAATAATTTTGGAAATATTGACGTTGACTGGCAATTGCAGCTTGATTTTATTGTAAACAAATATGTTCGTGCTAATATCAATACGCACCTGATTTATGACGACGATATCAAAGCCAAAGAAGAGATTGACGGCGTTCAGGTAACTCTTGGTCCAAAAATACAATTGAAACAGATGCTAGGCGTGGGATTGATTTATAGTTTTTAAGCTATAATTTTTTTCTTCCATTGATGGTATTGAACAATTCCAAGGCATTTCCGTCGGTTAAAAGCGAAACATAATGGCAAATGTGAAGCAATCTGTGGTACAAACTTTCCTTTTCATTTAAGAATTTTTCAGGAAGCATTTTTAGCAACAAATTGTCATAATTAGAAGCTTCTCCGTTGAATTTATTATTGAAAGCCGTGATAAATTTATCCAATAAAGTTTGGATGATTTGATAACCAACAACCTCTTTTTCAATCACTTCTCTGCTTTGGTAGATATTTTTAATGCTCAAAGAAATGATATCGTTCATCTGAGCGTTATATTTGCTCTTTTCAGTCAATGCGTAAGGAAATTTTCCTTGTAAAATCAACTCTTCATTTTCAACAAAAACTTTTACGGCGTCATTAATCAAGCTTCCGATGGCGAGCGCTCGCAAGTAACTGATTCGGTCTTCTTTTGTGGTTAAAGCGTTGAATTTTGGCGTATCAATATTGTCTTTTACCAATTTAATAAGGTATTCTAGAGCAAAATCTTCAGAAACCAGACCGAGATTTATTCCGTCTTCAAAATCAATAATCGTGTAGCAAATGTCATCAGCAGCTTCAACCAAATACGCTAACGGATGTCTTTCAAAACCAATATCGTTTCCTGTTTTATTCGGAATCATTCCTAATTCTTTCGCAACTTCTTCAAAGAAATCTTTATCCGTTTGGAAAAAACCATATTTTTTATCCGCAATATTTTTCGTAGGTTTCTTCGGAAGCGATTCCTTCGGATATTTCATAAACGCACCAAGAGTCGCAAACGAAAGTCGCAAACCGCCTTCAATTCCTGGACGAGTTGCTGTTAAAAGTGAAAAACCGTTGGCATTTCCTTCAAAATCAATTAAGTCTTGCCATTCTTTTTCAGAAAGTTGGTCTTTGAACTGTTTTCCGTTTCCAATCTTGAAATATTCTCCGATCGCTTTTTCTCCAGAATGCCCAAAAGGCGGATTTCCGATGTCGTGTGCCAAAGAAGCTGCAGCCACAATCGCTCCGAAATCATTCGGCTGATAACCGTGAACTTCCTTTAAATGCGGATATTTTTCGATGATTTTTTTTCCAACCAATCTTCCAATCGAACGTCCAACAACAGAAACTTCTAAACTGTGTGTCAATCTCGTATGCACAAAATCAGTTTTTGAAAGCGGAATCACTTGGGTTTTATCCTGAAGGCTTCTAAAAGGTGCCGAAAATATGATTCGGTCATAGTCAACTTCAAAACCAAGACGTGTGTCGTCTTGCTCTTTTCGCAGTCTTTTGCCTTTGTCGCCTTGTCTTTTTAACGATAAAAGTTGTTCCCAGTGCATCATTAGAATTATGATTTAAGATTTTGATTTAGGATTTATTCTTCGATTTTTCCGATTTCGTCTAATGAATTATAGCCTTTTTTACGTTGATCTAAAATGTCTTTTCTCACAACATATGTTTTAGAAATACTGTCATGCCAGCCTTTTCCAAGGTCTCCCAAGAAAGAAAAAGCCTCAAACGGAATAATTCTGCAAACTGTACGAACTAAGATTTCGTTAACATCTGGCTTTTCACCAAATTCATTAACCACAATGGTCTTTGTAATAAATTTTCCAATTGTTCGAGAAAAGAAAATTTCAAAAACATTATAATAAATCAGAACAATTACTGCACCTAATGCATATTCCTCAACGCGATTCATTGATTCAATTCCTGCAATCAAATCATTATAACCAAGCAAAATCGAAATTATTGAAATCAAAAATACAACTCCAAGCATAATAACAATCTGACAGATATAATCAATTACATAATTTGCAAAACGCTGATTTTTAGACGCATGAAGTTCTGTATCAAACTCAAAAGGTCTTGATTTTTTATACTCCATAAAGTTTACTCTTTTTTATTTGAAAGAAAGAAAAGCTTTGATTTCTTCGGATATTTCTCATAAGTCTTATCGCTCGGATTCTCGATAACTGTTTTCAAATTTACTTCGTCGCCTAATTTAAAACTAGCTTCAACTTGTTGATAATCTAACAAATAAGGTCCGCAGAAATAATTTCCGTTTTCATCTTTTTCAATAATTCCTGTGTAAACTCCTTTTTGATTTTCTTTTGCCATTTTGTTCTTATTTAATTTTTTATTGCTGTTGCCAGCTTGCTTATTTCGTCGTTAATTATGTTATTTTTGATTTGCTTGAAGACAAAATCCTTTGCTTCTGAAAATGAAATTCCGAATTTCTTTTCTATGTTTTGATACTTTTCAGGAAATCTTTCAAGCAATTTTTTATAGTAATCTTCCAATAAATTTTCATCGGGAGAATTGAATTCTAATTTCAGTTCAAATCTTCTGACCAAAGCTTCGTCAATCATCTGAATTTGGTTTGTCGCCGCGATCAAAATCGAGTTCTTCGGAAAATTGTCAATCAGTTGCAAAATCGCATTGACAACGCGCTTCATTTCACTGCTGTCTTTGTTGTCGTAATCCCTGATTTGTCCCAAAGAATCAAATTCGTCAAAGAACAAAACCGAGTTTTCATAATTGGCTTCCTTAAAAATGCTGTGGATATTTTTTGCCGTTTCACCTAATTTGGAAGAAACAACTGTTGCCAGATTTACAATAAAAATTCTTTTGTCTAATTCCTTCGCGATCGCTTTTGCCGTCATGGTTTTGCCACAACCCGTTTTTCCGAACAAAAGCATTTTATTGGCCACCGGAAGCTCATATTGATGCAAAATTTTAGAAAATTTGTGTTCCTTCAAGAATTGGTCGATTTGCTCTGAAACCGAAGCCTCAAAAACCACATCCTTTAAATTCACTTCTTCCCGATCTCTGTAATATAATGCACTCAATTGTGAAAAATTTTATGCAAAGATAGTTACTAAATACGGTTGTTTATAAAAAAACAGCCCTCAAAATGAGAGCTGTTTTTTTATTGTAATTTATTATTCTAAAAATTATGACCCACACATTTCACAATCATCTGGTTCTGAAGATTGCGCTCTTTGCAACATCGCTTTGAATTCATTAACATCAATAGGTTCTACATCTGCAGAAACATTTGGTGCTAATTTTTTAGCTGGAGCTGAAGCAACAACTTCTGATTCCACCAAAACTGGTTCCTCTTTTTTATCGTTGTTTAATGTGAATTTAATCGCATCAACCGCTGATTTAGTTCTCAAATAATACATTCCCGTTTTCAATCCTGATTGCCAAGCGTAGAAGTGCATTGACGTCAGTTTTGCGAAGTTTGCATTTTCCATAAACAAGTTCAATGACTGTGATTGGTCAATGAAATAACCTCTTTGGCGTGACATATCTAAGATGTCTTTCATGCTCATCTCCCAAACTGTTTTGTACAATTCTTTGATATGCGCCGGAATTACGTCAATATTTTGAACCGATCCGTTGTGGCGCATGATTTCTTGTTTCAAGCTGTCATTCCAGATTCCAAGTTCTACTAAATCTTCCAATAAATGTTTGTTTACAACGATGAATTCTCCTGAAAGCGTTCTTCTTGTATAAATATTCGAAGTGTAAGGCTCAAAAGCTTCGTTGTTTCCAAGGATTTGAGAAGTCGAAGCTGTTGGCATTGGAGCCACCAAAAGCGAGTTTCTCACACCGTGTTTCACAACTTCCGTTCTTAATGAAGCCCAATCCCATCTTCCAGAAAGTTCTTCGTCTTTCAATCCCCAAAGGTTGTATTGGAATTCTCCTTGAGAAATCGGCGAACCTTGGAAAGTTGAATACGGACCTTCGATTTTAGCCAATTCCATAGAAGCGGTTACCGCTGCAAAATAAAGCGTTTCGAAAATTTCTTGGTTCAATTTCTTTGCTTCATCACTTGTGAAAGGCATTCTCAACAAGATGAAAGCATCTGCCAAACCTTGCACACCAAGACCAACTGGCCTGTGACGCGTATTTGAATTTTCAGCCTCAATTACAGGATAATAGTTTCTGTCAATTACTTTATTCAAGTTCAATGTTACTCTTTTGGTAACATCGAATAGTTTTTGGTGGTCAAATTTTCCGTTTTCAACGAACATTGGCAACGAGATGGAAGCCAAGTTACAAACTGCAACTTCATCCGGAGATGTAAATTCGATGATTTCGGTACATAAATTTGAAGAACGAATTGTTCCTAAATTCTTTTGGTTTGATTTTCTGTTCGCCGCATCTTTATACAACATGTAAGGAAGACCAGTTTCTACTTGAGATTCTAAGATTTTCTCCCAAATTTCTCTCGCTTTAATGGTTTTTCTACCTTTTCCTGCAGCTTCATATTTCAAATATAAAGCATCAAATTCTTCACTGTGAACGTCAGATAATCCTGGACATTCGTTCGGACACATTAAGGTCCAAGTTGTATCTTCTTGAACGCGTTTCATGAACAAATCAGGAATCCACATTCCAAGAAACAAGTCACGAGTTCTCATTTCTTCCTTACCGTGATTTTTTCTCAAATCAAGGAAATCAAAAATATCCGCATGCCAAGGTTCGATGTACATTGCAAAGCTTCCTTTACGTTTTCCGCCACCTTGATCCACATAACGAGCCGTCATGTCATACACTCTCAACATCGGAACAATTCCGTTTGAAGTTCCGTTTGTACCGCTGATATACGAACCTGTCGCTCTCACGTTGTGAATAGCCAAACCGATTCCTCCCGCTGATTGCGAGATTTTAGCGGTTTGTTTTAAGGTATCATATATTCCGTCAATACTGTCATCTTTCATGGTCAATAAAAAACATGACGACATTTGAGGTTTTGGAGTTCCTGCATTGAAAAGTGTTGGCGTTGCGTGCGTGAAGAATTTTTTAGACATCAATTCATACGTTTCAATCGCAGAAGCAATATCCTCTTTATGAATTCCCACAGAAACACGCATTAACATATGTTGCGGTCTTTCAACGATTTTACCGTTGATTTTCAACAAGTAAGAACGCTCTAAAGTTTTAAATCCGAAGTAATCGTAGTTAAAATCTCTGTTGTAAATAATTACAGAATCCAATGCCTGAGCATTTTTTTGGATAATTTCGTGTACATCATCAGCCAATAACGGAGCCGCTGTTCCAGTTCTTGGATTGATATAATGAAACATATCGTTCATCGTTTCTGAGAACGATTTTTTGGTGTTTTTGTGCAAATTAGAAACCGCAATACGTGCCGCCAATTGTGCATAATCTGGATGCGAAATCGTCATTGAAGCCGCAGTTTCAGCCGCAAGATTGTCTAATTCAGAAGTTGTAACTCCGTCATAAAGACCTTCAATAACACGCATTGCCACTTTTACTGGATCAACTAAATCGTTTAATCCGTAGCATAATTTACTTACTCTATCCGTAATTTTATCAAACATTACCGGCTCTCTATTGCCATCTCTTTTTACTACATACATATTTTTCGAATTTTGAGTGTTCTCATTTACGCTTTCGCGCTTTCATTTTTTTTATTCTTCTCGCAAAGGCGCTAAGACGCAAAGCAAAACTTAGTAACTTTGAAACTTAGATTCTTTGCAACTTTTTAGAAATCAGCATCAAAGCTAATTTTCTGAGAATCGCTGTCTCCTTGAGATCCGCTGTTCATCACACCTGCTTTTTGGTATTCAGAAACACGTTTTTCAAAGAAATTTGTTTTTCCTTGCAACGAAATCATATCCATAAAATCAAACGGATTTGAAGAATTATAAACTCTTTCGCACCCTAATTCTACTAATAATCTATCGGTTACAAATTCTAAATATTGCGCCATTAAAGTCGCATTCATTCCGATCAAACTTGCTGGCAAAGATTCTGTAATAAATTCTCTTTCAATATCAAGAGCATCTACCAAAATTTCTTTGATTCTTTCTTTTGAAACTTTATTGATCAAGTGATGATTGTGCAAATGCACCGCAAAATCACAGTGAACACCTTCGTCACGAGAAATTAATTCGTTAGAAAAGGTCAATCCCGGCATCAAGCCTCGTTTTTTCAACCAGAAAATAGAACAGAAAGCTCCTGAAAAGAAAATGCCTTCCACTGCTGCAAAAGCGATTAGTCTTTCTGCAAAAGAATCAGAATCAATCCATTTTAAAGCCCAGTCTGCTTTCTTTTTAATTGCTGGAAAAACTTCCAAAGCGCGGAACAATTGGTCTTTTTCCGTTTCATCTTTAACATAAGTGTCAATCAACAACGAATAGGTTTCGCTGTGGATATTCTCCATCATAATTTGGAAACCGTAAAAGAATTTCGCTTCCGCGTATTGCACTTCATTCACGAAATTTTCAGCCAAATTCTCGTTTACAATTCCGTCAGAAGCGGCGAAAAAAGCAAGAATATGTTTAATGAAATATTTTTCGTCACTATTTAATTTGTTATTCCAGTCATTTAAATCTTGGTGCAAGTCGATTTCTTCAGCTGTCCAAAAACTAGCTTCCATTTTTTTGTACCAATCCCAAATATCATGGTGTTTGATCGGAAAAATGACAAATCGGTTTTTGTTTTCTTGTAAAATTGGTTCTATTGCAGACATATTCGGTTGACTTTTATATTGTTGCGAAAAAGGATTTTTCGTTATTTCAGAGATACAAAGATTGTCATTTCTTACGGTTTAAAAAAGCCAAACTTATCCACAATTGGACATAGTTTTGAACAACGTAAAATTTTATCGTGATTTTTATTACAAAATATAACGCATTGAATAACAAACAATTACAAAACACAAAACGTTGTAATCGCCTGTAAAATATAGGAATCTTTGTATAAAGAATTTCCTAAAAAAGTAGCGGAAATTTATTGGTTTTTTAACTCTTGGGCCACTTTTTCAAGTTCCATATACCAGTCTTCACCAAAGCGGCGAATTAGCGCTTCTTTTACAAATTTATACACCGGAACTTCCAATTCTTTGCCTAAAGAACAGGCATCGTCACAAATATCCCATTTATCATAATTTACCGCGGCAAATTCTGAGAAATCCTTAATTCTAATCGGATACAAATGACACGAAACTGGTTTTTTCCAGTCAATAATTCCTTGATTGTAAGCTTGCTCGATACCACAAAGTGCCGTTTTTCCGTCGAAGATGACGTAAGCACAATCTTTATTATCAATTAAAGGCGTTTCTAAATCGCCGTCGGTTCCGGTTACCCAAGTTCCTTGCGCTTCAATTGCGGCAATTCCTTCCTTGCGAAGAAATGGTTTCACTTTTGGATAAATGGCTTCCAAAATCTTGGTTTCCTCTTCATTTAATGGCGCACCAGCATCGCCGTCAACGCAACAAGCGCCTTTGCAAGCCGAAAGATTGCACACAAATTCCTTTTCTAATATGTCTTCAGAGACAATGGTTTTTCCTAATTGAAACATTTTGCAAAGATACGATTTGGAATTTAGAATTCAGAATTTAGAATTGAGAATTTGAACATTAACGCAATAATCAGATTTTCAGTAGTTTATCGTAATAAAAAATTAACGTATGATTAGCTATTTTCTTATTTAAATAAAATAATTTTGCAGCTTCAAAAAAGCAGTAAGTCATGGGATTTGATTGGAAAGAAATTTTTACCGTAAGTATGGTTTTGTTCGCAGTAATTGATATTGTAGGAAGCATTCCGATTATTGTCGATTTGCGTTCAAAAATTGGTCATATTCAATCTGAAAAAGCTTCGATTGTGGCTTGTATCATCATGATTGCTTTTCTTTTCGTAGGAGAAGAAATCTTGAAATTGATCGGAATCAACGCGAGTTCTTTTGCCGTTGCTGGTTCTTTTGTCTTGTTTTTCCTTGCTTTGGAAATGATTCTCGGAATTCGCTTGTACAAAGAAGACAATCCAAGTACTGCTTCCATCGTGCCAATCGCTTTTCCTTTGATTGCTGGAGCCGGAACGATGACCACAATTCTTTCGCTTCGTGCCGAATATGAAAAAATAAATATTATAATGGCGATTATCATAAATATAATTGTAGTTTTCGCCGTATTAAAGTCCTCCGCTAAAATTGAGAAAATTCTTGGTGATAACGGACTTGGAGTTATCCGAAAAATATTTGGAGTCATATTATTAGCAATCGCTGTTAAATTATTTGGCGCCAATGTTAAAGGGCTTTTCATCTAAAATAGAATTTACTAATTTCACAGTCTCATAAATAGACAATCCTCTTATAATGAAGATTTTTACTTACATATTAATAGTTTTAGCCTTAGCTTTAATCGTATTTAACATCACAATTTTAGACTTTGATCACCTTTTTGAAGGCGACAGCGTTGTGGGTTTGATCGGTATTGCCGCTTCTCTTTGTGCCATTTTTATTCTGATAATTTTTAGAATGTCAAAAATGATCGAAGAGAAAACTAAAGACAGATAATCACTTATGTTTGACGTTTTAATAATCGGCGGAGGCGTTTCTGGAATGTCGTGCGCCTTAGTTTTAGGTTCTGCAGGAAACAAAGCTTTTGCAGCTGACAAAAAAATCGGAATTTTTACACACCAAAAAGCATCAAATCTTCAGGATGCCTTATTTAATAATGCTTACGGAATTCCAGCTGGAAAATTAGGCTCGGAAATTATGTCGGAAAGCATCGAACAATTGACCAATCTTTATCCGCAAGTCGAACAGATTTCAAATGAAAAAGTACTGAGAGTTGAAGGTCAATATCCAAATTTTACGGTTGTAAGCAACAAAGCTTCTTATCAGACAAAAATGATTGTCGTGGCGATTAATGCTTCGAATACTTTTGCCATTGAAGGATTGATGCACTATGTGATGCCACATAAAAAAGCGATTGCTGAGAAAAACAGAATCCAACTTCAAAACGAAGATCATTTGGTTTCAGAAGGAATTTACGTTGTAGGAACTTTGGCAGGCTGGAGAAGCCAATTGTCAATCGCTGCGGGAAGTGGCGCTTCTGTTGCCACAGATATTCTGACTTTATGGAACGAAGGAAAACATTCTCAGGTTCACGATAGTATTCGAAAATAAAATAACCGCAGATTTTTGCTTTGAAATTTAAACACGAATTTCACGAATTTACACCAATTGATTCGTGCTAATTCGTGAAATTCGTGTTATAATTTTATATTCTACTTGTTTTGCAAAACCGCTTTAATCATCGCATCTTCTTTCAATACGATTTCATAATATTTATCGTCGCCGTATAATTGCCTTGCAAATTCAGCCGTTAAGTAACGCTTTACAAGACTTTTAGTATGTTTCAGATTCAATAAGACAGCATTTTTGACCAAATATTTCTGGAAACTTTCGAAATAAACATCGGTTTTATGCATTTTATCTTGAAACTGCTGAAAAGTCAATCCTTTAAAATCATTTCGGTTTTTATCTAATTGTTCAAAAGCAAAATAACCAACCAAACCCGATTGCATCAAATAAGCGATGCTTTCTTCGCCGTGTTCTACTTCCAACGGCACAAAAATATCCGGAACAATGCCACCACCGCCATACACGATTCTGCCTTTTGGCGTTCGGAATTTTAAAGTATCAGCGACTTTTATACTATCAGATTTGTACAATTCTCCCGAATCGAAGCGCTTTTCAAATTCCTTGAAATATTCTTCGCTTCCTTTTTCGTAGGACTTTTGGATAGATCTTCCGGTTGGCGTATAATATCTCGCCACGGTTAATCTTACGGCAGAACCGTCGCCAAGAGGCATTTCTCTTTGCACCAAACCTTTACCAAAAGAACGTCTTCCCACAATTAAACCGCGATCATTATCTTGGATGGCACCCGCTAAGATTTCACTTGCAGAAGCGCTGTTTTCATTGATTAAAATGTATAATTTTCCATTCTCGAAACTGCCGTCATTTGTAGCAAAAGTCTTGTCGATTCTGCCTTTTTTGTTTTTTGTAAATACAATCAAAGCATCGTCTTTTAAGAAATCATCAGCAATTTCTATGGCTTTTTCTAAATAACCGCCTCCATTGTCGCGAACATCGATGATCATTGACTTTGCTCCTTGCTTTTTTAAATCCAATAAGCCTTTTTCGAATTCATCATAAGTTGTTTCTGCAAAACGGTTTACTTTGATATAACCCACAGTCGGATTGACCATTGCGGCAACATCCACGCTTTTTATCGGCACAATATCGCGTCTTACTTTGACTTTTATTTTCTTGTTTTCGCTCTTTCGATAAATCGTAAGTTCTACATCAGAACCCACGCTTCCTTTTAATTTGGAAAACAGCGTGTCATTCGTGATTTTCTTGCCGAAAAGCTTGTAATTATTTGCAAATAGAATTCTATCGCCCGACTTGATTCCTGCTTTTTCAGAAGGACCGCCTTCCACAGTTTTGATGACCGCAACAGTGTCATTGTGCATGTAAAAGTTGACACCGATTCCCACAAAATCACCTTTCATGCTTTGGGAAACCTGCTCTAATTCATTCTTGGCGATATAAACCGAATGCGGATCAAGCTTGTCTAAAATTCCAGTGACAGTAAGATCTACAATAGAATCAGTATTCACATTATCGACATATTCCCTATCGATAAAATCAAGCAATTTGTTTAATTTATTCTTTGGATTGGCTTTCGAAAATGCAACACCCTGGGTCGGAAAATTAAGCATACCTCCCAAGACCACTCCAAGTGCCAGAGCGGCAAAAATAACTATCGGCAAATATATCTTGCTATTTTTCATTCATTTCGGTTTCAGAGATATGCACTACCTCAACGCCTGCTTCTTTTAAAAATTGTATTCCTGACTGGTCTTTGTAACCTTCCTGATAAACGACTCTTCTGATACCCGATTGGTGGATTAATTTGCTGCATTCTTTGCAAGGCGACAAGGTAATATACAATGTTGCGTTGTCACAAGACTGCGTGGAACCTGCTACTTTCAAGATTGCATTTGCTTCAGCATGAAGCACATACCAGAGCGTCAATCCGTCGGGGCCTTCACAAGGGTTTTGAAATCCGGATGGCGTGCCGTTGTATCCGTCAGAAATGATCATTCTGTCTTTTACAATAATTGCGCCAACTTGTTTTCTATTGCAATAAGAAAGACGGCTCCATTCTTTTGCTATTCGAAGGTAAGCCTTGTCGTATTTATTGAGTTTGTTTGGATTCATTTTTTAAAGTTTCTGAGTTGCAAAGTCGCTAAGTTACTAAGTTTCATTTTTTGCGTAATTGGTTCTTGAACCTTATGCCCAAAACCTTATACCTTAATTGTCACTTTGAAACCACTCTGCAAAAGAAGTTTCAGTTTCCTGCAATCGTAACGAATGCAAAGCAATATTTTCTGGCAACCTCCCTTTGATTTTTGCTGCAAAATCAATCACCATATTTTCGCTAGTCGGCTGATACTCCACTAAAATTACGTGGTGGTCACGGCTTTGCAATTCTTTTGCCAGTTCGATGTGTGGCGTATTTTTATTAAAAACGGTAGCATGGTCAAAAATATCCACGATTTCTTCTTTCACTATCTTTTTCAAGTCTGTAAAGTCGATTACCATACCATATTTCACATTGGCCGTGTCTGTTATCGGCGTGCCTATAACTGTTACCGACAATTTATAACTGTGTCCGTGGACGTTCTTGCATTTGCCGTCATAGCCGTAAAGTGCGTGTCCTGTTTCAAAGCTAAATTGCTTGGTAATTCTGATATTGCTCATTCTATTATATTTGGATGCAAATTTAGTTACTTTTTGAATTGGTTTAGGGCATTTTTAGTAAAATCTGATAAAACCAACTTGCCTGAAATCGAAGCTCTTTCATATAATAGCGAATCCCAGTTTTCGGTACCTTCCCAAAGCACTTTTTTCATTTCAGACAAAGCTTCTGGATTGTATGAGGCTAATTTTGCCGTAAATGATTCTAGCTCGCTGTTTAAATCTTCTATTGTATCAAAGACTTTTGCATACATGCCTTTTTCTTTTGCCCAATGCGCGTCTTTCCATTCGTGAGCGGCTAAAGTCATTGCTGCCAAAGCGCTCTTTCCTATTTTTCTAGAAACCGCCGGTTCAATCACAAAAGGCCCAATGCCGATGGCCAATTCAGATAATTTTACAGAACTATCAACAGTTGCAAAAGCATAATCGCAAGCGCAAGCCAAACCAACACCGCCTCCAACAGCTTTTCCATGGATTCTTCCGATGATTAATTTAGAACATTTTCGCATCGCATTAATTACGTTTGCAAAACCTGAAAAGAATTTTGTTCCCTCAATCAAATCTGAAACTTGCAATAATTCGTCAAAAGAAGCGCCAGCACAAAATGCGCCTTCGCCTTGACTTTTCAGAATAACCAGACTAACTTCATTGTTATTGCTGAGAGAATTCAATTCGTCAGTCAATTTTTGCAATAATTCACTGGGAAAAGAATTGCTTGCCGGATGCCCGAAGGTAACTGTTGCAATCTTGTTTTCAATAGTGGTGGATAAAAATCCTATTTCTTGTGCCATGAGGTAATTTCTTTTTTATCAAAGATAATTAGTTAATTAGACAATTGGGCAATTCGATAATTAGATAATTTGTCAATTTGGGTAATTAGCGAATTGCCCAATTGTCTAATTAGCGTAGCGCAAACTCTTACTAAGCTTATAGTAACCTTTAAGTAGCCTTTAAGCAAAAATGTGGGGGATTAGTTAATTAGCTAATTGTCACATTCGCTAATTTTCTAATTTGCTAATTTTCTAATTATAGAATTATAGAATTGCCTAATTTTCTTATTGACTTGTTTTTTGAAAATTAAATGACTTTATTTGCTGTGAATTATTTGGGGGATTAGCTCATTTGGCTAGAGCGCTTGCCTGGCAGGCAAGAGGTGGTCGGTTCGAATCCGATATTCTCCACAAGATAAAAATCCATTTTACTAGACTGTAAAATGGATTTTTTTATTTTTAGAAATAAAAAAGCAAATTACCATTGCTTATTATTCCAATTTTATGTGATCCAAACTTAGCGGTCACATCTATTTTGCTCTAAATGTTACCCAAAACCTCTCTTTTGAACTATCACAAAATCAAAAAATGCAACACTTTTTTTGAGTTTTCTTTAAAAATCATACAGTTTGTCGGTAAAATTAACCGTTTGTCGAGTTTTTTGGCCTTTGAAAAAAAGCATTGTATTAGACAATAACTTTGCTCTGTAATTCAATTGCCAGAAAAGCAAGAACAAAATGAATAAAAAGTACATTACTTTTTTACTGCAACTCGCGCTGCCCTTATTCCTTCTTACAGGAATAGCAACACATGCGCATGTAGCTGATTCATTGCTTGTTGCGCCACCACAAGAACCTGTCAAGAAAAGCGAGGGACTTTATGTCTCGGGTACCGAAATACATATTTCAAAAGACGACAACATCAGCGTAATAGGCAATCTTGAAATGCACGAAGCGTCTATTACCGGTTCTGGAAGCGTAATCATGAAAAGCGACCAGAAACAAAAAATTATAAGCACCAAAAGCTCCATTTCAAATCTCGTGCTCCAAAGCCCGAGAACAGAACTAGAAGGCGATTTGGCAATTACTGAAAAGCTAACCATTGACGGAGGATTATTTGACGTCTCCAGAGGTAGCTTAAAGATAGACATAAATAATTTATTGGTGGTGAATGGCGGCGAAGTCTTTTGGGGAGACCAGCCGCTTTTCTCTGAGTCTAGCCACACACCAATGTTGCTTTCGCAACAAGCTTTCTCAACAGCCACGCTTGGCACAGAAAATGCTTCATCGCAATTTCTGAAAATTCTTTTTAAAGAATCTTTATATGATTCTTCAGAGAATTTTTATGCGCTTGTGGCACAAAACCTTCCTTTCCAGCCTCCAAGGCTTGCTTAAATTTTACAAGAGTACCCGCGCATTCGCAATGATTATTTATTAATTGGTTAAAAAATTATATGCCGCGATGCATAAGTGTGGCAGGTCTGCGCGGGCTTTTCTCTTGTTACTACTTTTATTACTTTATTACACTATTGAAAATCAAAAGCAACTGACGACAGGCAAAAATCTGCTCGCCTAAATTGCTATTGCCTTTTCACAAATCATTTTTGAGAAAAAATTTACATTAATTACAAAATTTATTACAATGAAAAAACAATTTTTAACAGCAATAGCCATACTTTTCATGAGCCTTGCTACAAATGCACAAGTCGGAATCGGAACAACAACGCCAAATACTGGTGCAGCACTTGACATCACTTCTACAAACAAAGGCCTTTTATTACCAAGAGTAGCAAATACTGCTGCAATTGCTAGCCCTGTTAACGGGATGATGATTTATGACCTCTCTTCTAATTGTTTCAAGGCTTACCAAAATAACATCTGGTCTGACTGTGGCCTACTGGCACCTGTTACTGATCAAATACAGGCAGCGCTTACTACAAGCCAAGCTGCTTACATTGCTGCTCCTGCTAATTCTTGGATAGCGGTTACCGCAACAGAATATGCAGCAGTACTGGCTGGCGTAACAGGAGCTGCTAGTTATGGTACTTCATCTGCGGTTTTTAACACAAATTATGCAGGATTTCCAACTACTAATACGATGTCTTTAAATCCAACTGCTACTGTGGTCCCTGCCTCTTCTTATCCTATTGCCATGAGTTTCAAGGCAGCAACTGCGACAACATCAACAGGACAGCTAAAATTTGGGGCAACGGTACAAAATACTTTCAATAATTATGGCGGTGCCTTGCCATCATTTACTACAACAACATTTGGAATTAATTATTTTGTTATAAAGGCTCCTACGACAACTTTGGCCAGCAACGGATATATTGCATTATATACAAGCGCCGCAAGCATAGGCATTGGTGCTGGCGTGGCATCAACTGTCAATTATTATGCTCCAGGTGATCTTGCCAATGGTTCTAATATGGCTACTTATGACGGTAATGGCTATCAGCCACAGGTTCAAGTAATTTCTACTTCAACTAAAACTTGGTAAGAATCTAGAGTTAAAAAATAATTGGCAAGGATCACCTTGCTACAAAAACATATAACATGAAAAAAATACTCTATCTCTTGGTGCTGCTGGTTGGTTTTTTTGCCTCAGCCCAAGTAAAAATAGGAACAAATCCCACTAATCTGGGAACAAGTTCTGCATTGGAAATTGAAAGTACGAACAAATCACTCTTGATTCCAAGAGTTGCCAATACGGGGGCTGTTACCAATCCCTCAAACGGAATGATTATATTTGACATTTCCATGCAGTGCGTCAGAGGCTATGCCAATGGAATATGGACTGGATGTGCGCTGAAAAACATTCCTGCATGCCCTACTCCTAGTGGCTTGGCAGTAGCAAGCAGTGGCGGCAACAGCATTGCAACAGGTGGCACGACCAGCTTCTCTTTGTCTGGAACAAACGTTTCTAGTTCTAGCTGGAGCATTTCCCCTACTACTGGAGTAAGCGTAACTTCGGGAACAGGATCACCGACTGGAAATATCACTTTCGCCACAAATGGAACTTACACCATTACATATACAGCAAGTTCAACAGGAGGTACATGCTCTACTTCTACGGCAACCGCTACGGCGACAGTAACGGTATCTGCAACTCCTCCGTGCCTAACGCCTAGCAGTCTGGCAGTGGCAAGCAGCGCGGGTAGCAGCGTCAATACAGGAGGCTCAACGAGCTTCTCTTTGTCTGGAACAAACATTTCAAGCTCTAGCTGGAGCATTTCGCCAACCATAGGGGTAAGCGTCACTTCTGGCACAGGATCGCCGACAGGAAATATCACTTTCTCGACAGCAGGGACTTACACGATTACTTATGTGGCAAGTTCTACAGGGGCTTGTACAACTACAACGGCAAATGCGACGGCATCGGTAACCGTATCGTCTATACCGCCTTGCCCAACACTAAGCAGTCTGGCAGTAGCAAGCAGTGCAGGCGCAAGCATCAATACGGGTGCTTCAACAAGCTTCTCGCTTTCAGGAGCTAACATTTCAAGTTCAAGCTGGAGCATCTCGCCGACTACTGGCGTAAGCTTGACAGCCGGAACAGGATCACCGACTGGAAGTATCACTTTCAGCACTGCTGGAACTTATACAATTACGTATGTAGCTAGTTCTACAGGGGCTTGTACGACAACTACGGCAAACGCTACGGCATCGGTGACAGTTGCATTACCAAATTGCCCTGCGCCAACTGGCGGCACGGTATCTGGAGGAGGAAGTATTGCCACAGGGGCTTCAGGCACCTTCAATTTGACGGGGCAAAGCAACACCACAAGTGCAACTTGGACTATTTCGCCAACGACTGGTGTTTCAGGAGCAACTTCTGGATCTGGGTTTACTACAGGAGCGCATACTTTCAGTACGGCTGGAACCTATACCATAACCTATACCTTGACAAGCTCAGGTTCTTGCGTAACGCAGACCACTACAAGATCAACTACGCTGACTGTGCAGGCACCTATCACTGGGCTTCAATGGGTTTTAAATAGTGCTTTTTTAGGAACAAGTATGTCAGACTCTAATCATACTGGCAATAGTACTGGAATTGACGATTGCAACCCTGCAGGTGTGATTTTTAAACCAGAGATTTATTATGCAGCAAGCGCTGGTGGTTTCTTTCCTGGCGGCACCTTTAGCAGTGCTGGCATGAGTCTTACAATTCCTGCACAAACACTTGCTACAACTGGCGGTTATCTTGTTCTTGGAACATTCTGCAAGAAAGGTATTTGCCCCGTAAGCGGAACTATGACGGTTACTATATTGGGTAGCAGCATAAATTATGGCTATACTTATAATATTTGCTTTTAATAGCTATCAATATAAAAACAAAAGAATCCTTAAGCTTGAAAGCTTAAGGATTCTTAATTAAAAAGACAATAGTCACAAAATGAATAGTAGTAATATTATTAAACCATGAAAATAAAATACATTTTTAAAAACACCGTACTATTTTTATTACTGTTGCTATACAATTTCACAACTGCACAATGTTTTCAGAAAATAAGTACCGGTGACTCACATTCGGCAGCAGTGGGAACTGATGGATCGCTATGGACTTGGGGACAGAACACTAATGGTCAATTAGGCGACGGAACAACGGTTAATAAAAGTAGCCCTACACAAATTGGCAGTGCCACAAACTGGAGCAATTTAAGTGCTAGCGAGAACCATGCTTTTGCCATAAAAAACGACGGGACGCTTTGGGGTTGGGGATCGAATATAAATGGATTATTGGGAGACGGTACAAGTATCGATAAATATATACCTACTCAAATTGGCACAGACACTAATTGGAGCACTATAAAGGCTGGCAATTATTTTACACTTGCTTTAAAAACCGATGGCACACTATGGGGCTGGGGAGTTAATCTTTATGGCCAACTGGGCGATGGTACCACTGCTGGAAGAAATATTCCTATGCAAATTGGCACAGCTAACAATTGGAGTGCCATAAGTTCAGGCTTTCATCATGCCGTTGCTTTAAAAACTGATGGCACACTTTGGACGTGGGGCTTGAATAATAATGGTCAGCTGGGAGACGGTACTAATATTGATAAAAATATGCCCGTGCAAGTAGGCAATGCTACAAACTGGAGCACTATAAGTGCTGGCGAGTACCGAACTAATGCTATAAAAACAGATGGCACCCTTTGGGGATTTGGAAGCAATGGATATGGACAATTAGGAGATGGTACCACGGTTAATAAAAATGTACCTACTCAGGCAGGCACAGCTACCAATTGGAATATTCTAAATTCAGGCGCATTTCAGACGCTTGCTTTAAAAACCGACGGAACGCTTTGGGCTTTTGGAAATAATACTTATGGAGAGCTGGGCGATGGAACTACTATAGATAAAAATGTTCCCATCCAAATTGGCACTAATGCTAATTGGAACATTATAAATACAGGCCTTCATCATAGCATGGCCTTAAAATCAGACGGTTCACTTTGGACTTGGGGACAAAACACAAACGGGCAATTAGGAGACGGAACAAATGTTAGCAAAATCATACCTACGCCCATTGCCTGCCCTCTTTTATCAACGATATATATAACAGGCGCAAGCAAACTAAAGGTGTATCCTAATCCTGCACATGGCTTTCTAAAAATCGAAGCCGGAGAACCGATACTCCAAACCATAATTACAGACTGCAATGGAAGAATCATCAAGACCGACAAACAGGATGCCACTACAGTAACGCTGTCTATAGAAAACCTTCAAGCAGGTAGTTACTTCTTGAAGATAGTGACACCAAATGGCAACAGCGCAGCAAAATTTGTAAAAGAGTAGCGCTAGGCACTGGTGAATAGCAGAGAAGAGGCATCGTGGATGAATTACCTCATCGACGATTATATTCAAAAAATTGTAAAAGTTTTTTGTGCAAAAAGTTCAAAAACATGCTGTTTATCGGTAAAATATACCGTTAGTCGATTTTTTTTGGGTTTCCAGAAAGCAATGGGTTTAGGCAATAACTTTATCCTTGCTCTTATAAATAATGTGTTGCTCATTTTGGCGCTAAAAGGTGAAAATTTAGGCTTAAGGCGTAAAACGACCACGGCAGAGGGTAGATGGATTGGATTCTCCAGCTACTGAATAAGAAGAACGGCAGGCCAAAGAAAACAAGAAGCAAAAAACATAACTAAAAAAAACCTCCCAGGGTCATTCAGTCGCTGTTCAGTGGTGTAAGCGGCTGATTTTAAACCGGAGCCATTGATTGCTCCGGTTTTCTTATCTAAAGAGAAATAAGCTTATAATTCGTGCGCACCCAAAGCCTATCCATAGAACACGGAAGCGGACATTTTGAATAACTATTGTTTAACTATAATACTATTACCATGAAAACAGCTTTCAAAATAGCATTATTGCTTGCCTTATCAGCATGTGGCTTGAAGGCACAGGTAAAAATCGGTGATAATGCCACGAATGTAAACGGAGCTGCCATGCTGGAAGTGGAAAGCGTAACTAAAGGTTTTCTGGCTCCCAGAATGACAACCGCACAGCGCAATGCTCTGCCTCTGCCGGCACAAGGACTTGTAATCTACAATATTACAGAAGAATGCCTCAACTATTATGACGGAACTGCTGCAACATGGAAAAGTCTCTGCTCTGGCGGGGGTCCCAACCCTACTATTACCACTATTAACTGTGCTTCGGCAAGCCAGTCAGGCAATGTCATTGCAGGACAGCCCGTTTCGGGAGCCACAGTGAGCATTGCCTATAGTGGCGGTAACAGTGGCGCTTATCCTGCAGGAAGCCCTATTGCTTCTAGCGGCGGTGTAGTAACTGGGCTGACGCTGACATTGCAATCAGGTAATCTGGCCAATGGAAACGGTACGCTAGTGTATAGCATTTCTGGAACACCGAGCACTACCGGAAGCGCAATTTTCAGCCTTGCCTTTGGCGGACAGGTCTGCACTGGAGCCACGATAACGGCAACTGCAGCGGCCAGCATTACTGCGCTGACCTGCACCACAACACAAACCGGAACCCTGACAGTAGGTACTGCGGCAAGTGGCGTAACCTTCACAGTGCCTTATACCGGAGGCAACGGTGCTGCTTATAATGCCGGAACAGGAATTGCTTCCACAGGAGTTACCGGTCTGACAGCCACTTTAGTTTCAGGAACGCTGACTAACAGCACCGGAAATCTTACTTACACCATTACCGGCACGCCTTCGGGGTCAGGACCTGCCTATTTCAATCTTGTTTTTGGCGGTGCTAATTGTGCGGGAGCCACGGCAAACGTCGTGAATGCCGCAGTCGCTTCCTCTTCTTTTGCTGACAACGCTGATTTTGGTGGTTTATCTGCTGATTTTCTGGCTGTATGCGCAGACGGCTTCGTTTTAGGACAGGGAGGCAATACGTCTGGACTGCTGGGTACGGGAAATAATGCGGCCACTCCCAGCGGCTCGCTTTCTTCTTTTTCCATGGCCACATTTGGCCCTGCTTCAAAGGCTACGGCAGTCTCCATCGGCTATATTGGGGCGCTTATTATAAAAGACGATGCAACACTGTGGGTAACAGGTTCTAACCAGAATGGTGGCTTGGGACTTGGCGCTTCGGGAGCCAGCTATAACGCGCCACAGCAGGTACCGGGAGTTGCAGGATCTGGTTTTTTGACAGATGTTAAAGCCGTGGTTTCTGGATATTATCTAGGCATGGCCTTAAAAACTGACGGCACCGTTTATGGTTTCGGATATAACAATTATGGACAGATAGGCATTGGCACAACGGTTACGGCAAATTATCCTGTGCAGGTAAAAGGTATAGGTGGTACAGGATTTTTGACGAATGTCACAGCACTGGCTACCAATGAAATAAGCCCAGGCCATGTGATGGCTTTGCGCAGTGATGGATCTGTGGTGGCTTGGGGAAATAACACCTATGGGCAGCTGGGTAACGCTACCACCGTGAGTGGCAGTACGCCCGTTCAAGTAAAAGGTCCTTCGGGCATCGGAAATCTCAGTAATGTAAAGGCAATAGCAGCCACAGACATTTCAAGTGCAGCAGTGCTAAACGACGGCACTGTATATGTCTGGGGATATAATGGTACTGGAGAAGCAGGGCAGAATAATACCAGCCCCAACACTATTATCGCTCCCATACAGGTGAAAGGTACTGGCGGTACAGGTTTCTTGACCGGAATTATAGATGTAAAAGCTACTTACCGCGGTTTTCTTGCACTAAAAAGTGACGGCACCGTCTGGTCATGGGGATATAACGCCGAAGGACAAAACGGTGACAACACTACAACTCAAAACAATGCGCCGGTTCAGGTAAAAGGTGTTGGTGGTACCGGCTTTTTGACCGGAATTACAAGCATCATTGGAGGTGGCAGGTATAGTGCAGGCGCCATTGGCAATGGGGGACAGCTTTATGGCTGGGGACACAATGGCAACCATACGTTAGCACCAACGGTTTCAGGACAACAGCTAGCACCGACTTTACTCAGCAATTTTTGCGTACAACAATAGCCTATTAAAATCAAAAAACATTGATAATAAGCTTAAAAAAGACAAACGTATTGGGAGCAAATCCTAATTTTCAGATAATTAACTATTTATAAACATTAAAAACCCAAATTATGAAGAAACAATTCTTTACTGCTGTTGCAATCATTGTAACAGGACTTGCCGTGAATGCTCAAGTGGGCATTGGCACAACAACTCCAAATACAGATGCCTCTCTGCAGGTGACTTCGCCAGGAGCTAACAAAGGACTTTTATTGCCAACTGTATTACTAACAAGCACTTCTAGTGCTACGCCGATGACTGCCCACGTTGCTGGGATGCTGGTTTATAATACTGCAACAACAGGTGATGTTGTCCCTGGACTTTATGTCAATGATGGGGCAAAATGGGGAAATATCAGCGTTATAGGTTCTATTTCTCCAACTTCAGGAGGAACGGCTGTTGTCTCAGCAATTGATTGTTCTGGCGCATTGACAGGAACATTAACAGAGCAGGTCGCTGCATCAGGAGTTACAAAAATTGTTACTGCTACAGTTGCAACAGTTGGAACTTATGCGTTTACTACGTCAACTTTAAACGGCATAACATGGTCAGCATCTGGAACCTTTGCAGGAACCGGATCACAGAATATCACTCTTACTGCATCAGGAACACCAACAGTGGCCACGACTTCAAGCTTTTCTATCAGCACTACGCCATCTTGTTCATTTTCAGCCACGGCAATCCCTGCTCCAGATGAGATAAGAGATGCTTTATCAGCTAGCCAAGCAGATTATATTGCGGCGCCAACAAATAGCTGGGTTGCTGTTACTCAATCAGAATATAATGCAGTAGCAGGAATTACTGGAGCTGGAAAAGTTGGCTTCATAGAATCTGAGATGAGTACAGCCTTTTTTGGTCAGACTGGGAATACAACCACTATAATTGTTCCAACGGTTCCGACGTATGGCGCACAACTGCCTGGAACGCATTATGTTGTTGCACTTTCATTTGTACCTTGGAATACTTCTGCGTCAGGAAATGGGTTTAAGATGAAATATGCTCCCAATTCGACTCCTACTTCAGGACTTGTAGATTATCCTAACAATACTACTTTTACAAATATAAATGCAAGTTATACTGCAACTGTGCGTGTATTTTATGTATTGAAAAAACCTACCGTGCAACTACCAGCAGGAAGTTTCGTTTTTGGAGGTTTTCAACAGACAAATTTAACGCTAGGCGGAAGAGGTGGTCATGGAACGAGAAATAATGGTGGTCTAGATGTTTATGGTGGAAATAATAGCACCGATACAAATCCAATACTTATACAAGCTATCAGTACAGGTACAAAAAGCTGGTAGTCAGACTACATGAGTTCATATTATAAAAGCCGGAATCTAATAGATTCCGGCTTTTGTTTATACAAACAATTTTAGCTACTTTAAAAATGCTGCAGCAAAGAGGGAACATTGTATAAGAATAGTAATAGCATTAAATCCGAACTTTACAATCAACGCCAAATACTATAAAAATGGTACTCTCGCATGAACATCTGTTAAAATTTCCGCTTTATGAAGACCGTCATGTTCCAGGACTCTTGGTACAATTGGGTGAACATATCATTTTTCCTGCCAGCCGAACGAATTTAGATTTTATAATCGAAAACCAATACAAGCCATTGCTTAGGCCTATAAAGGAACTTGACATAAATAATCTCAAACAAGACCTTCCTGAAAATATAAAAAAAGAATTGGCTGTTGCAAATCAGAACAACAGCTGCCAAAGCATGACAGCTGCAACAAAAAAAGCACTGGCAAAACACCTTTTTGATATTGACGGACTTATTGATGCAGGCCTTGCACTACCCTATAATTTTGAATGGAAAAAAGATATTGAATTTTTTTGGTCAGCTTAAAGCGATATAAAAAACATATCCTTGTTCATAGACGAAGTTTGAAACTGCCAGTTTACAGTAATTACTTCATGCAAGACTTTTTGCAATTTATCAAAGCTGTCTGGTTTTTTGATATAGACATTGGCACCATTCACAAAGGTATCTTCTTGGTCTTTTTCAGAAGAAGATGTAGAATAAATGGCTATCGGAAGATGGCGCATTCTTTCATTTTTTCTGATTTCGATAAGACACTCTGTTCCTGTAAAATAAGGCATGTTCAAATCTAAGAATAATATGTCTGGCAATTGCGCTTCAGGGTCTTTAAAATACTCTAAAAGATCTTTACCATTGTGAAAGAAATCGATCTTGTGCTGTGTACTGAAACCGTCGATTGCCTGTTCAAACAGGGCGCGATCGTCTGGATCATCATCTGCCAAGAAAATAGAAATTTTTTGTGTGTATTGTCTCATAATGGTTTAGTGAATGTGGTAATCCTCACCTTTTATTCAGTAAATATATGAAAAAAATGGCGAATTAAATTCTTAAGGAATTTATAAAATTGATCTTCAAAAAATTGCTTGTGTAAAATAATGCTGGACTTCTGACCTTGCAAAATTTTAATTAGCATTTTCTATCCAATAGAAAGCTTAAGTCATTTTCATTATTTTATTGGCTAAAAATAATACTGTTTTATGGTATTTTTAAAAGAAAATAACTTCAAAAAAATCTTAAAATTTTAAAAGATATATCAGTTTTATGCATTTAAGCAGGTGTTTTTTGCCATTTGTCGATTTTTCTAGCTTTATCACATAAATGAACATCAGAGACCTTAAATTGTAGTCTGATAAAGCACCATCCAGCTTATGAATATTACCCTTGAAAATTATCTTGAGATGTTTCAAAAAGTAGTAACGACACTTAACAACCGCGCATCTGAAACTGCTTTTGTTCCAGTTGTGAGTGCTTACAAAGCTATGTTTGACGAAAATGTTCACCTTCTCATTGAAATGGTAAAAGACAGATCGCCAAAAAATTTACAGGAAGCTATGAAATTGGCTCTACTAGGAAATAATTTTTTAGAAGAAAAACTTGATCCTGCAATGAAGATTTTTAAGATTGCCAATAATTCTTTGTACCAAGAATACTGCCAGGCAAGAAAAATTGTAAAAAAAAGATCAGTAGCGCCAAATTATGAAGGAATCGCAAAACACGGATTTACAAATGTTGACCATATTTCTTATTTAAGTTCAAGAAGTTTTATATTTAAAAATATTGGAACAGTTCCGTTATTATTTGCTTTAAGCTACACCTTCAAAATTCCAGAAGGCAAAGAAATAGTATTAAAACCAGCAGAATCTGCCATGCGAAGTTCTGGAACTTTAAATGCAGATTCTAAAGCCAATAAAATTTATGTCATCAATGACGATTTATCACTTTTAGGAAAATATCAAATCTGGATATTATAAATGCAGAAAAATACCACAAATAATCACAATTTTTCAAAATTTTAGCCAAAACATTTTTTTTAATTCAATTTATTTATACATTCCCTGAAATTAGAGGCACCTTTTTCTAATCACTTGAATACTTTAATCAGTTGTCCATTTTAATGAAGTGTTATGAAAAAACTGCTCTTTTTTCTACTCTTATTTTTTTCGTTGCCTTCAATTGCGCAATTGAAAAGCGATAGCCTTTCAAAATATTCAAACGCAGCATTACTTGAAAAAGCATCTTATGCCACTCATTTTGAAAATGTTACACAAAGAAATCTTTATTACACTACTTTATTTCGTAGAAATCTGCCTGATTCCCTTCGGATGGAAATTCAATATACAATTGCATTTGATTACTTTTCATTTACAGATAGCGGCATCGATTTTTCAATTGAGGCCATTTTAAAAGCACAATATTACGCCCAAAAAACAAAAGACTTATATACTCAAGTGCTCTGCCTTGATGGATTGAGCCTTTTTTATGGCATGAAAAATAATGACGATGAGGTTTTAAGGTGCATGAAAGAAATAAAAATTTTGCTTGATGATGAATCTTTTGACCCGTATGAGAAGTTAAAAACCGAAGCTGTAACTTATAGAATTTATACTATTATTGGTGATTTCAAGCGTTCAAATGACGGTTATAGAAAAACAAATAAAAAAGTTGAAAAATACCTATTAGAAAATCCTGGTCTTCCAAAAGAAAAGCTTAAAGGTTTAGTGTATGACATCAAGGCGAATTATTCGCGTCTTATAACTAATTATAACTTTCAAAAAAAACTTGATTCATCAGCTTATTATATTAAAAAAGTAAAAACATTAGAGCAACTTGGTTTTGACGAATACATACCCATATGGTATCAGGAAGCTATCTATTTTATTTTAAAAAAACAATACGACACTGCTATTAAAATAGTTGAATCGCAACGCAACGACTATTTAATGAATGCCAAAAATGAGCGGCAAAAAGCTATGTACTGCCTGGCACTTTGTTATGAATCAAAGGGAGAACTCAGAAAGTCGCTGCAAATTTGCGAAAAAGCATTCACTATGAAAGCGCACAATTTTTCTTACCAGAATTTAGACATAGAATTTCTTAAGATTGCCGGCAACTGTGCTACCAAAATGGGACTGCACGAAAAAGCAAAAATTTATTCTAAAAGATATGCATACAAACTCCAAGAATTAAATTATCAAAAAAAGGCGCAATTTATCACTTCGCTCTATGAACAAGATCTGATTGCACCGTTGGATCAAAAGCTTAAGATTGAGAAAAAAAATTCAGGATATTATCTCTCAGGAGGCCTTATTTTACTTGTTATTACGAGTTATTTATTATGGCGTTTTGCAAAATCAGTAAAAGACAAGCGTAAATTTTTAAAAATTATAAGCAAATTTGAAGATCAAGAACGAGAGCGTAAGGAAAAAGAAGGAACTTCAGAAGATATACCGACGCATCAGGACAGTAAAATTTTTGAAGGAGCTGAAGAAAGCCTCCCAGATATGATTCATCTAGATTATTCAGAAAAATTATCTGAAGAAGAAGAAATTCTTGAAAAAGAGAACCGAAACATCAACATCAGCAAGGAAACAGAAAAGAAAATATTAAGAATGCTAGATCGTTTTGAGAAAAAAGAACAATTTTTATCACAGAATGTAACAGCAGGCTCTTTAGCATCAGATATGAACACTAACTCGGTCTATCTTTCTTTGGTTTTAAAAAAATACAAACAAAATAACTTTAATGGATATATCAACCAACTTCGCATAAATTACATTATTCACAAACTGCAACATTACCCAGAGTACTCCACTTATAAGATTGCCTACCTTGCTGAAGAGTGTGGTTTTACATCCCACACCTCATTTAATCGCATTTTTATTCAATTAAACGGTATTCCGCCATCAAAATTTATAAGCCTTTTAAGTAGGCAAAAATAGCTTCATAACACCACTTAAAATACTATATAACAGCATTTTAAATAAAATATTTATTGTTCTCAAATTTTAAAATTGAGTACTGGATAATTTTTATAATTGGTTAATTGTAATTATTCTTGCTACGGATTAGCATTATTCTCAAATTGAGAATTAGATTTTTGATCTTAACTAATTTTAACTCTAAAACTGACAAACTAATGGTTAAAACTGTACTAAAGATGAATAAAAAATTACATTTCCCAGAAATATCAAATAAGGCATTGCTTATTATCTACACGATAATGCTGGTCATACTTTTTTTAATTTATAAAAATTACATATAAGAGAAAACGAACGATTCAAATTTAAAGAAAATGATTATACCAACTTTTAGAAGCCCCCATTTCAATAGTTATGAATCTAATCGAAACAATAAAACAGTGCAACAAAAACAAGCCGTGAATTTTAAAATGTACCAAGCAATCGAAAGGCTTGGTGATAAATATCCACACATTATCAATCAATCGCCAGAATTTCTAAGCGCCTTTATAATTTTTAAAAGAAAAGTTGCTGCTATTTTAGAAACCTTAAAAGAAGAAGAAACAGAAAAAAAAATGCGAGAAGCAAAAAGAAGCAGTGATAAAGACAAGCTTTGTAAAGCTGGTGCTGATATTGCAGGTCTTCTTTTAATCAACATGAACACCCTGAATATTATTTCTCTGAAACCTGAGGTCTCCACTTTTCATGCGGAATTGTTTCGTACAAAAGATGATCAACTTAGGCCTAGAATTCAAGATATTCATGATTCTGGCGTCTCAGGAATAAAAATCTTGACGCAATATGGCATAACGCTTTCTCTTTTAAATGCTTTCCAGGAAATGATTAATGACTATTTTCAGCCTGTGTATCCTCGTGAATTGTCACAGCAGCGGTTAGACATGAATAAAAGATACCGACAGCTTTTTAAAGAAATAGACTTATTTGTCAAAGAAAACCTTGACAAGTCTGTTACTTCATTACGAAAAAAGAATCCGCAGTTTTTACACGCTTACAAAGACTTAAGGGTTATAAAATAAAGAATGCCCTGATGGCAAAACCTCTACTACAATGGGTTTTCGCAGTAATTTTATTAAGAAAAAAACAGGCATAGACGCCATTCACCGTTAAAATTATACAGTTCATCGACTTTCTGCCTGTTTTTATTTTTTTTAGTCCGCCATATTTTTTTTAGCACAGATTCAAGACTACCTTTGGTATAGAATTTCATTACAATGGGATTTGATTACAACGGTTTTCGTATTACAACAGTCTAATCTTCCTAAAAAAAATCAGTCATGAAAAAGAGAAAAAAAAACCATGCCTATCTACCTGAGCCAACTATACTCACAAAAACGCTCTATACTGCTCTATTTTTGATGGTGATTCTACTATCCGTTTTATTGGCTTAATTATACAGGCAAAAGTTTAAATTTACTTTCCATAACTTTGACTTCAATGACTTCTGCCTTATAAAAATCAAAAATGAATATTTTTTCGAAATCAGAATCCAAAACATCTGAAAAATCATTTTCAATAGTGTAAAAATCACACTGGTCATCTAAATTATGTAACATTAATACAAGCCATTTTGGTGATGATATTGAAACTCTATTCTCAATTTTTGAGATATAATCTAAAGCGAACGATTTGTCAAAATTTAAAATTGTAAAATTCTGATTGCCAAACATTACTTTGTCTGCCGGATATTTAGTAAGCTTTGCTACATAATGGTATAAAATTACTTCTCCTTTTATTGCAGCAATAATTTCATCCTTGAAAGCCTTCAATGTCTCAGTAGAAAAATTAGGAAGTGCTTTATTTAATTCTATCTTATAAAGTCCGGCATATCTTTCTTCATTTTTAAAAGCAACTTCAATTTCAGATAGAAATTTTAGTGTAATATCATGCTCTTTTTCAACTTTCAATGACTCACAATGGATACTTATTTGTGTGGAACTACCATTATCAATTTTGATAAAATCCCCTGGAACATCTTTAAATTGCAAGGAATCATCATAACTAGAAGAAAATTTCCACAAATCAACCAGCGCATTTATGCGCTTCTCTTGTTCGTTTTTTGAGAGATTCGAACTTTCGATCGCCTCAATCCAGCTTTCCACTTTCTGTATGTTTTCCATGATATTTCTTTTCTCCAAAAGTAAATCTGATTTTCAAGAAGAATTCTTTTTTTATACGAACATGAACTTATTTTATACAAAAGGCGTTATCTAAAATAGCAAAATGCCCAATTTTACTTTTTGTATAAATTAATTGGGGTTTTGTATAAATTAATTTTGCCGTACTGCTTTTTGGCTTTACTTCGCAACTTAATACAAATCGGTTTGAGAAATACCTGTTCGCAAAATAACTTTATCCAGTTTTTAATTGATCCAAAATATAGGATTTATAGGCACTTGTCTATCATTTTATACATCATATTTTTCTCATACGATTCAAACGAAATAAAAGAATACAGCGGCAACATCCATTATTACATGAAATGGATGTGGATCATTTACCTTCTCATAATGGTCTATGCAAACATGTATATTTTTATACCAAGATACCTTTTCAAAGGCAAATATTTCACTTATATCTTTAGCCTTGTTGCTGTGATTACAAGCACTTATTTGGTCGTAAAATTCATAAACGTCACCTATTTTGAACCGTATAGAATCTACCACAGAAAGGTCTTTTCAAGTTTTTTTAGAGAGATTTTAGCAGCTACAAATATTCTTACCGTTTTGGTTTTTTCTTCTACTTCGATAAAATTATTCCAGCAATGGGCACGAGATACGGAACGAATCAATGAGCTTGAAAAAAATTCCCTTCAATTGGAATTAAAGGAATTAAAAAACCAGATCAACCCGCATTTTTTGTTTAATATGCTGAATAACGTAAATGTTTTGATCCGAAAAGATCCGGACAAAGCGACGATGACAATTTTAAAACTTTCTGACTTTTTAAGATATCAATTGTATGATAACAATCAAGATTCTGTATTGCTAATGTCAGAAATTCAGTTTCTAAACGGCTTCATGGAACTGGAAAAAATCAGAAGAGATGATTTTTCTTTTCTCCTTTCAATCGAAAACAAAAGTGACAATGAAGACTTGGTTTCACAGCTTGTCTTGCCACCTAATTTATTCATTACGTTCATTGAAAATGCCATAAAACACAGTGTTGATTTAGACAATCATTCAGAAGCCAACATTCTTTTTGAAATTTATAATACGCAATTGGTTTTCATCTGTTCCAATACAAAACCTGCCGAACCTATTGAAGAAACTCAAAAAGGTGGTCTCGGATTAGCCAATGTAAAGCGAAGATTGGAGCTTTTATACGGTAAAAACTTCACACTGAAAATTGATGACACCGACAAAAATTATACAGCAACTTTAACCTTACCGATATGAATTGCATAATTGTTGACGACGAACCATTGGCAAGAGAAGGAATGCTTTTGTTGCTTCAAGATATTCCTGAATTGAATGTAATCGGATGTTTTAATGGCGCCAAAAAGGCAAAAGAATTCATGATTGAGAATGCTGTAGATCTGATTTTTTTAGATATTCAAATGCCAGGAATTAACGGTTTGGAATTTGCAGAATCCATTTCAGAAAGCACGCTTTTGATTTTCACTACTGCTTATTCGCAATATGCGCTAAAAAGTTATGAAGTTGATGCGATAGATTATTTGGTCAAGCCAATTATCAAGGAAAGGCTGGAAAAAGCGGTAAAAAAAGCATTCGCCTATAGCGAACTTCTGTCTGGTAAAAATGGAAAAAGTACGTTAGAAAGTCTCGATTCTGACTACATGCTCGTCAAATCTGATCGAAAATTCCATAAAATTTTATTCAAGGACATTATTTATGTTGAAGGACTGAAAGATTATGTCGTGATTTATGTCAATGATTCTAAAGTCATTACAGCGATGAATTTAAAGACAATCGCACAACATCTGCCCGAAACTGCGTTTATAAGAGTAAGCAAATCTTACTTGGTCAACAGCAGTTACATCGATTCGTTTGACAACCATACGATTTATATAAAAACCACAGAAATTCCTATCGGAGATGTTTTTCGAAAAAAGTTTTTGGAACAATATCTGGGAAAAAATAATTCTGAAAAAATTTAAAGTTAACCTCACAAATCAACCAATGAAATTAAAGTTTTTGCTTTTAGCGAGTTTCCTGTGTCTTTTTGCAACTGCCCAAGAAGAGCAAAATATTAAACAAAAAGCGACGCAGGCTTTTACGAATAGATTTCCGTCAACACGGCTTTTTGACGTACAATATTTGCAATATCTGCCCACAGATTTCGACTCTGAATTGTTTGATGTACCTTTTGAAAAAGGCGAAATAAAAAACCATAACCGACTGAGCGTAAATGCGAATCTTCCGATAATTATGCGCCCAAAATGGAATATTTCTACTTCATTGCGCTATCGTTATGAAACTTTTGACTTGAATAATGTGCAAAGCAGAATTGACAACACAATTCCTTCATATGACCAAAAACACGATTTCCACTATCTTTCTGGCTCATTAAATTTTACATATTTTTCTACGCTTTTTAAAAAACCTTTTCTTTATAATGCCAGCGTAATCGTTGATGGAACAGAAAAAGATGCAGAACGAATCAAAGGCTTTTTTGGAGCAACGATTATTTTGAAAAAGACAGAAAGAACCACAATCGGCGTTGGTTTAATTGTTTTTGTAGATCCGACTGCGCCAGTTCCTGCAGCGCCGACATTTTTATGGGAGCATAAATTCAAAAATTCTCCTTGGACAATGGATTTTATCTTGCCTCAAAGACTACTTTTTAAAAGAGATTTATTTAAAGACGGAAGGCTTTCCATAGGAAGCGAGCTTGGTGGCGACGGATTTTATTTATACAACAGCACACCAGGTTTTGCCAATGTTTATGACTATCGCGTGCTTGAAGTAAAATCAGGATTGACGTATGAACATTGCTTCAGTAAATCAGTAATCGCCACGTTTAAAGCGGGATATTCCACAATTTTCAACTCCAGGATTTCGGAAAGAGGCGAGAATACAAACGACTATATTTTTTCTTCAAAACAAGATGGAACCGCCTATTTCAGCTTAGGTTTTTCATTCAATCCAAATTTTGAAAAGAAGAAAAAATAATTAAGCCATTACGTCGATGAAGATCTTTTTGATGACCTCAATTTCATCGGCGTAAATTGTTTTTTTACGCGTAGCAAAATGAAGCGTATTTTTCAACGGAGATTTTCCTTCCCAAATTAATTTTATTTGTCCGGCTTCTAATTCTTTCTTGCATAAAAAATCTGGAATTACGGCTAAACCCTGGCCACTGCTCAAACATCTTACAATTGAATTCAAATTTGGAACAATGTAATTTGGTCGAAAATCGGGATATTTATTGAAATTTAACTGCCAAAATCTTCGAAGATGTTCCATGTCGCCTGTCGTTCCATACCATTTTTTCTGCTTTAGCCAAGCTTCAATTTCTCCTGAATTTCCTGTTTTTTCTACTTCTTGAAATTCCGTTTCATCCGTTTGATTACCGCCTACAATCACGATAGTTTCTGATGAAAAAGGTTGGTATTCAATAGAACTTTTCGGAACCATTTGTGGCGTAATGATCAAATCTAGAATTCCTTTTTCTAAATTTTCAACCATTTCTGGATATTCCCCAAAACGAATAATCACATTAAAAGGAAGCGACGAAATATATTGTTCCAATGTAATCTGGAAAGTCTCAAAACACATTCCGATGCTGATTGTTGGCGTATGCTTTTCAGTGCTTCTTTGAAAATTTTTCTCGGCTTCTTCTAATTTGGACAAAGCTTCAATCGTAAAATTATAAAGCACCTTTCCTCTTTCTGTCGGAACCATTTTTCTTCCTGTTCGATCAAATAATTTATAGCCGACATAATTTTCCAGTGAACTCAAATGAAGGCTAACACCCGGTTGCGAAATAAACAGAACTTCTGCAGCACCAGTCAGCGTTCCGGTTTTATAAATTGCCTTGAAAGTGCGGTACCATTCTAGATTTACCATGATTTTACTATTATAATTCTGATACAAAGGTATGAATTAAGTTATTTTAATAATAGAAATGCCCGCCGTAAATTTGCACTATCAAATTAAGTAAAAGATTATGACTAAAATATTTATCATTAACGGAGGCCAGAAATTTGGCCATTCAGGAGGAAAATTCAACGAAACAATTGCATTGGAAACTTTAAATTTCTTTCAAAACAATTCAAATTTCGAAGTAAGAACTACTGACATCAACCACGACTACAATCCCGCCGAGGAAGTGGAGAAATTTGTCTGGGCAGACGTAATTATTTACCACACGCCAATTTGGTGGTTCCAATTGCCACACGGTTTCAAGAAATATATCGATGTGGTTTTTACCGAAGGCCATGCCAAAGGAATTTACAACAGCGACGGTCGTTCAAGTGCAAATCCGACCGTGAATTATGGAACTGGAGGCACTTTGCAAGGCAGAAAATACCTGCTGACTACTTCTTGGAATGCACCAAAAGAAGCCTTCACTTTGCCCGGAGAATTTTTCTCTGAAAAAAGTGTCGATGACGGACCATTATTAGGTTTTCACCGTATGAATGCCTTTACAGGAATGACGCCATTGGAAACGATGCACTTTCACGACATTGAAAAAAATGCTGATGTACCAAGAGATTTAGAATTGTATAAAGAGCATTTGGGTAAATTATTTCTAAATTAAAAAACATGAAAATAAACATAACTGCAATTATAAAAAGCAAACCTGAAACTATTGAAATTACAAAAGCGCTTCTGACAGAAATGGCTGTAAACTCAAAGCAGGAAACGGCCTGCATCCAATATGATTTGCACCAAAGTATCGAAGAACCAGAATGTTTCTTCTTTCATGAAATTTGGGACAATCAAGAAGATTTGGAACTCCACAATACAAAACCTTACATCCGAAAATTTGTGGAAAAAGCTGCTGAAATTTTAGCTGAGACTCCAAAAATTTACAAGACAAATAAAATAGGATAAGCGTGATTATCTGCAATTCAAAAAAGAAATTGTAACTTATACTATAAAAATTGACCTTATGAACATATCAAAATTTCTTACAACAATTCTTTGTTTATTCTTCGCGATCGCAATGACGGCGCAGGACAAAACAAAGAAAAGTTACATCAAAGTTCCAGAAGGCTATTTGATGGTTTTGCTTCAAGGCGATAACATTCTGAAAGAAATTGAAGCTTTCGCCAAAACAGAAAATATTCCGTCGGCGAATTTCACAGGAATGGGTTTTGTTGATATGACTTTTGGATTCTTTGATTTCAAGAAAAGAAAATTTGATCCCAAGGAGTTTAAAGACATGGAATTGGCCAGCATGAACGGCACGATTGCCTGGCAAAAGGGGAAGGTTTCAGTTCACGCGCACGGTATTGTTACCGATAAAAATTTCAATGCTTTTGGCGGTCATATTTTAGACGGAACCGTGGGAACAGGCTCTGTAGAAATCATGATTTTAGTCCACGATCAGACTTTGGAACGAAAACACGAAGACTATATCGGCGCAAATGTCTTATGCCTTGACAAATGTGATTAAACAAAAAAGCAACTATGATCTACAGTTGCTTTTATTATTTTTATACATTTTTTAGCTCTGAGGAAGTGGCGCTCCAACAGCAACATCACATCTGTGACCAGGCTCGCCATGCGGAGGATTCATCCCGGCTGGCGTAACCGTTGGCGCTTTTTGCGCTTGAGCCTGTGGCTGAACCGGTTGAGCTTGTGCTTGTGGCTGTACCATATTTGCATTCGGGTTTTGTCCTGGAGGTGAATTTAATGGCGCTCCAACGGCAATATCACATCTGTGGTTTGGCTGTCCGTGTGGCGGATTCATTCCGGGCGCGGTTGCAGTTGTAGCAGGCTGTTGCGGCACTGGCTGTTGCATCTGCACTTGTTGCTGTGGCGTTTCAGGAGCTTGCATCTGTGGTGCTCCAGCTGTTGCGTCAGCGCTTATTTCAGCTGCTGCCGGACTCTCTTGCGGTTGAAGTTCTTTCTTGCAAGAAACTACAGTTAGTGATCCTGCAATTAAAAAACCTAGTATCGTTTTGGTATTCATTTCGTAGTATTTAAAATTTTATTTTTCAAATATAAGGTTTTATGCGAACTATCTATGTTAAAAATAGGCTCTTAACTGAACGCTTCCTGTGTGAATTGTTTTACTTTCTTCGCTCTTTCTTCCTTCATAATTTACATTGACATCTAAATACTGCGTCAGGTTTTTTTGCAACAATAATCGCCATGTCAAATTTTGGCCGGCTTGTAGTCCTTCCAGCATTTGATAAGCAACTGGCGAAAGTGCATCGCCTGTAAAATCATTTTGATACAATGAAAACTCGCCATTCATCGTGAATTTCTTTTCTGAATTATAAGTAAATGAAGTCCCTAAACGATGCTGTTGCAGAATTTCCATCGCATTGATCTGGTTTCTTTTGTCTTGATATTCATAAAATAAATCCCAACTGGCATTTCTAGAAAAAAGATAAGAAACTTTTGGATTGAGCTGATAGCCTTTAATTTTGAAATTTCTGTTGATATCGTTTCCGAGCAAATCATCACTTTGCCTGTTTAAAGTTTTTAATTCTGTATTGATTGACTTTGTATTAAAATTAAAAAGCCAGCTTTTTTGTACCAGATGCGTATATTGAAGCTGATGCGAATAGTTTCCGTTTTCTTGCGATCCAAACGAAACCAAGTTCTTTGCTCGGTTTTTCAAATAGGTATAAGTCACAGAATGGTCCTGCTTTCCGCGGTTATAAAAAAGACTGTTTCTGATGCTGGAATTCAAACCCAAAAGATCGTCATCACTTGAAGAAAACGGATTTAAGTCAAAATTGCCATTGCCACGAATAATTTTTCGGTCAATTAAAAACGAAGTCTGGTTATAAAAATAAGACAAGAATTTCTTGAATCCTTTTTCATTCTGCCACTGAATGGCATTTAAAATTACAGACTGCGAAAATTTATTCTGGTGTGTTTTTATGAAAATCTGATTCGGAAGAAATATTCTCACATACGCTGCCTGATCTGAAAATTGCGCCACCTCAAATTCTTCCAACTCCTGAATTCCGTTGCCATTATAATCAATCCAAGTATAAACTCCTTGTCCAGGCTCTACTTTTAAATAAGTAAATTCTTGCTGTGGAATTGTTCCCGAAGTCGTTTCATACGAAGTCGTCACTTGCACTAATTGCCCAAAATAACGGTCATTATAAAGCAGTCTTGAATTTAACGAAGGCTCATTTTTGCGCGTTTCATCCTCAAATTTCAAATCTCTATAATTTACAAATAACGACAGATCGCTTTTGTCAGTTTTCAATAATCGCGATTTCAGGTAATACGAATTTGAAGTGTTTACTTTTTGGATAAATCCGTTGACCAAACTGTCATTTGAGCGCTGGAGATAACCCAATTCCACATACACTTTTGTGCTGTCACCTCGTCCCGCAAAAACTCCAAACTCATGAAATTTCTGGCTCAACACCGAAAATTGATTCGTTTCTTTAATCCGTTCTTCATTGTCTTCCAATCGAAACGAACCGCCAACCCAGTTTTTCTTAAAATGATATCTCGCCTGCGACTGGTTTCTGATAAAAGTAGATTCTGAGTAATCACTGTCGCTTTTTAAAATGCTTCCGGAGTTCTGAACCATCAAATTTTTAAAACGGAATAATCCGTCAACAACGTGCCGTGTTCCTGAAAAACTTTCTGAAAAATCCAGCTTTTCCAGTTGGTATTTTACCGATCCTTTTGTCGGAAGGTTGAAATTTATGCCTGAAATCAGCAGACTTTGGTTGCCTAATGGATTTGTCAAATTCCAGTCGCGGTCAAATTCAATAGTAAATAAACGCTCGATTGTCTTGAATTCCTTTTGTACAAACTGAAAATCCGCGAAAGCGTCAATCTGCCATTTCTTTGAAAGAAGCCTTTGTTTTGCATATATTTTTCCAGCAACTCCTTGATTATCGCCGTCGTCGATTGAAGAAAACAAGTTCAAATCATTGTTGCTGATTCCGAATTCAAAATCAACCAGCGTTTTTTCACTCGGATTGTATTTCCCTAAAACGGTCGCAATCTGAATTTTTGTCGGCGCCACCAGTCGAATTATTGGCTCATAATTTCCTTGCGAAATTCCGTTTAAAGGCGCGATATATTCATAAACACGTCCAACGGCAACGCTATTTTTCAACCTGTAATTTCCTTGATTATTTCCTACCAAAGAAAATCTGACGTTGAAAAGTTCGTCTTCGACATTAGTTGAAAATACAAAAACTTCGGCTCCGTCGATGATTTCCTTTTTGTATAAAATTTTGTTTTCTGAATAACTGTCGGCATACGCTGAAGGCGACGTCATCAAGTCAGGATTATCGCCTGCATCTTTTAAAATCAATGCCTGTTCAGACGAAAGATTTTGTTGCAAAGGCTGATTTTTTACGTCATTTTCAGAATACAGATAACCGCCGATGCTCCATGTTTTCTGTTCGTGGGTTGCGCCGACATAAGTTACAAATCGGGTATAATTTCGATCAGAATATTGGTATTCGACATTGATTCGCATTTCTGAAGTAATCGGGAAAAGTGACGTAAAAATGATTTCGCCGGCATTATAATCTATCGTATAATCGTTATTTTCGCCTCTGGTCAAAAGAATTCCGTTGACAAAAACGCGCTCAGAACCTGAAATTACCAAAATGTATAATTCGCCATTTGGACCTTGCAATTTATACGGACCTTGATTTCCTTCTTGCCCAACGAAAGTGCTTTTTGCATATTGCCCTCGCACCAAAGCCGCCGAAGCAAAAACATTCGTCTTATTTTCTTCAGTTCCAAAAGTAAAATTTGTGGCCAATCCCTGAACTTTTTTATTGAAATTTAAAAAGCGTGACTTTCTGTTTTCTAGAAATAAATCGCCTGCGCGGATGTTCCATTTTTCGCTAAAAAGTTCAATAAAAATTTGGTCAAATTCATCTAGTTTCTGCGAATAACCGCCTTCCTGAAGCGGAATATTGCTATCTTGGATGGAAGCGCGAAGACTGACTTTGTCTGAAATTTTTCCGGTAATCTGCAAATCCAGGTTGGAATTTACCACTGAATTTTGGTTGTTTCCCACCGTAATTCCTCTCGTAATGCTTCCCGAAGTATTCAGTCCGTCAAAAGGTTTAAAGGTTTTTATAGGATCTCTGGAAACTTGGTATAAATTTCCTTTTCCAGCTTCATTACTGACCACTCGGCTGTCGTCATAAATGCTATATTTCTTCGTAAGATACTCAGGATAAGAAAAATAACGAAGCGTCAATGAATCTTCTGAACGAAAATTATTCTGAAAAACCAAGATACTTTTCTGAAAATCTACTTTGTAAAATGTGGTGTCGATGTCATTTCCGATCTTGTCTTGGAGCTTAAAAAATGACTTATTGATGCTGACGCTGTCAATTTTGATAGTATCCTTTTCAACTGCAATCTTTTTATTTTTGTACAGCGATTTGATTTCCTGCGCCGAAACGCCAGAAGCAAAGGTGATTACAAACAAAAAGAGCAATTTTTTAAACATAAATACTATAACTCCGAAAGGTCAAAAGTAGTATTTATATATTTAAAATTTGGGAATTGTGGATATGCTTACAGCCTTTTTGACCAGTTTCTTGGTGATCGAGAAGTATGGAAAACTCCGATTACAATTATTTCATCACTTTTTAAAACATAATGAATACCATATGGAAATCTATTTATAAAAAGGATTTTTACGTTTTTATAACGCTTTTGAAACGCCAAAGGAGTTCTCGTGATCTCATTAATTCCTGCTTCTAAACACAATTCAAAATCATAAGACAACCCTTTTCTCTTGTCTTCATACCACTTGGTAATTTCTTCGATATCAAATAAAGCGTCATCAGTAAATCGCAATGAAAGCCATCAACGGATTTTTTTCAAATGATTTTTAACTTCTTCCCAAGTGTATAATTCGCTTTCACCTTCCTCAAGTTTTTGAAGGCGATGATCTAATTCATACTTTACTTCTTCAGAAATTAAAATATCTTTTTTTGAAATGCTATCCCAAATTTGCTCGGCCAAGACAATTTTTTCGGCATTGCTATAGTCAGATAAATCTTTGATTTGCATAGCTTTAAATTTTATGTAAATATAAGCAAAATTCCCTAATCCACATCCTTAGTCACAATCTGCATTGTTTCTCTACTGACTTGTTTCAGCAAAACTTCTTTGCCGCTTTCGACCAATTTAGAAGCCTCTTCATTGAAATGGCGAATTGTGTAAAGCGAAACATTGTCATTGTAAGAAACTTTAAATTTCTTTGACAGAATATTTTTCAGCTCATTAAAATTGCCGAATTTATCTTCAATACAAACAGAAAAACTGATCGCAGAATTCTGGATCAGGCTCACTTTCATCTTATATTGGTGAAAAAGTCCGAAGATTTCGCTGATGTTTTCTTCCATGATAAAAGAAAAATCAATTGACGAAAGCGAGATCAGCAATTGGTCTCTTTTTACAATAAAACAAGGCAAATGCGGTTCTAAATCTGCACCTTTACTCACACTCGTTCCTGGCAAAGACGGATTCAAAAATGACTTTACAAACAGCGGAATTTCCTTTCTTTGCAAAGGCTGCAATGTTTTTGGATGGATAACCGTCGCGCCATAAAATGCCAATTCGATTGCTTCTCTATAAGAAATTTGATTCAGCAAAGTCGCATTTTCAAAATACCTTGGATCGGCATTCATAACGCCCGGAACGTCTTTCCAAATCGTCACGCTTTCGGCATTCAAGCAATACGCAAAAATCGCCGCAGTGTAATCTGAACCTTCCCTTCCTAAAGTTGTGGTGAAATTATTCTCGTCAGAACCTAAAAATCCTTGCGTAATATTCAAGACTTTGCGCTTTACATTTTTTGAAATCAATTCTTGAGTTTGGTGCCAATCTAAAATTGCATCGCGGTATGTTGTATCCGTTTTTATAAAATTTCTGACGTCAAGCCATTCGTTTTTCAATTCTCTATAATTGAAATAATAGCTGATTATTGTTGTAGAAATAATTTCTCCAAAGCTTACAATCTGATCATATACAAAATTATAATTCGGAGATTTATTGTTTTTAAGGAAGCTTTCCAAGTCAGAAAACAAAGTATTTATCGCCGTAAAAACGTCATTTTTATCATCTTCAAATAAATCTAATAAAATTTGGTTGTGGTATTTTTTGACATCTTGAACAGAAGATTGCAGTTCTGAAGATTTCTCAAAGTAGTTCTTTATGACAACTTCTAAAGCATTTGTTGTTTTTCCCATGGCCGAAACTACCAGCAAAACATCTTCATAACCAACTTGTTGCAAAACATTGTAAACGTTTTTAATACCATCAGCGTCTTTCACAGAAGCGCCACCAAATTTAAATATTCTCATTAGATGTGTGATTTTTGATTTCAGATTCCTGAAACCCTAAAAAATTTATTCCTTATTTTTTATAAAATTATCGATTCCCTCTTCGTCCATGTGAACGACGCGCCAGTCTTCAACCACTTTAGCGCCTGATTTTTTATAGAAATCAATTGCGGGCGTATTCCAGTCTAAAACATTCCACTCAATTCTGCGAACATTTTCTCTTTTGCCTTCCTTGATGACTTCGGTGTATAATTTAAAACCTGCGCCGGTACCGCGTTGGCTTTCAGTTACAATCAAATCTTCGAGATGGATCGTTTTTCCTTTCCACGTTGAAAATCGGTAATAAAAGAGCGCCATGCCGATAATTACGTTTTGGTCTTCAGCAACAAATGTAGTAAACAGCGGACTTTCTCCAAAGCCATCGCGAACTAAATCTGCCACAGAAACGACCACAGCGTGAGGTTCATTTTCAAAAATAGCCAGCTCTTTTATCAAATTTAAAACAGCTGGCATATCATTTTCAGTTCCTTTTCGGATAATCATGTAAAAACTATTTTTTCTTTTTCGTAGTCTTTTTTGTCGTCGTTTTAGTTGTCTTTGGAGCTTTATTTACGATTGGTTTCTGAACATAAGCCACATATAATTTGTCTTTTTCAGCTCTTTTCTTCGCTTTTGCCGCTCTGTCTTTTGAATCAGGATGTGAACTCATCATTCTATCTAGAAACGAAGCTTCAGCACCTTCGCTCATTTTTGCCAAAATATTAAACGCCGATTCCACTGCATTCACGTTATAGCCGTTTTTCTTCATAAATTCATAAGAATAATCGTCAGCTTCTGTTTCTTGCTTTCTGCTGTGCTTGCTGTCGATCATTGCGTTTCCGATTTTGCCTAATTGGCTCTCAGAAAATGTCGCTACTTTTCCTGACTGTGACGCTGCGGCATCAACCAACGCTTCTTTTTTATAAGCCGCTTTTACCGCATCGCGAGAATCATGATTGGCAACGTGACCAATTTCGTGACCAATTACAGCTAAAAGCTCATTGTCATCCATAATATCCATCAAGCCTTGGAACACGCGAACGCTTCCGTCAGCCGTGGCAAAAGCATTGATGTCCTTAACTTTATATACTTTATAATTCAGCGCCAAGCCACTTTCGTTTTTATGTTTTCCAAAGATGCGGTTAAGACGAATTGCATACGGATCAGAATCTGGCGCAACCGGATTGTCTTTGTCCATCTGCACGATTGCTTCTTTCGACAAAGCTGCCGCATCGGCATCGCTGAATGTAAATCCTTTCACGCCTTTTGAAACTGCGCCAATCGTTTTGTCATTTAAGACTTGCGAATTTGCTGATGTCACGCCGAAAAATGTAACTAGCATTCCTACTAAAATTGTACTTCTTTTCATTTGTTTTGTTTTTTTGTTCTAACAAATATAAAATAAGTTTACTGGATTTTCTTAACATTTATGGCAAATTTATGTAAAATTTTATTTTCAAATAATAGAATTTAAAAACGATATTTGCATACAACTACAACGTTATAGTAATGGAAGAAAGAAATAAGACATTAGGCGAGTTCATAATCGAAAAGCAGGAAGATTTTCAATATTCTTCTGGGGAATTATCAAGGCTGATAAATTCTATCCGTCTGGCGGCAAAAGTCGTGAATTACAAAGTAAATAAAGCTGGATTGGTTGACATCGTTGGTGCTGTCGGCGAACAAAATATTCAAGGCGAAGACCAGCAAAAGCTGGATGTTTTTGCCAATGACACTTTTATACAGACACTAATCAATCGTGAGATTGTGTGCGGTATCGCATCCGAAGAAAATGACGATTTTATCATTATTAAAGGTAAAGACGAATGCCACAATAACAAATATGTGGTCTTGATGGATCCGCTTGACGGGTCTTCAAATATCGACGTAAACGTTTCTGTGGGAACCATTTTTTCTGTTTTCAGAAGAATCACGCCGATCGGAACTCCGGTAACCATAGATGACTTTTTACAGCCGGGAATTAATCAGGTTGCGGCAGGCTATGTAATTTATGGCACTTCGACAATGCTGGTTTATACGACTGGCCGTGGCGTAAACGGATTTACTTTAAATCCTGCAATTGGAACATTTTATCTTTCGCATCCAAATATGCAATTTCCGAAAGACGGAACAATTTATTCTATAAACGAAGGAAATTATGTTCATTTTCCGCAAGGCGTAAAAGATTACATCAAATACTGCCAGCTTGAAGAAAACGACCGACCTTATACTTCGCGTTATATCGGAAGCTTGGTTTCTGACATCCACAGAAATATGATCAAAGGCGGCATTTATATTTATCCGACAAGCTCAAAAGCGCCGAGCGGAAAACTGCGCCTTTTATACGAATGCAATCCGATGGCATTTTTGGCAGAACAGGCGGGCGGAAAAGCTTCAGACGGTTTTGGAAGAATCATGGAAATCCAGCCGACAGAATTGCACCAGCGCGTTCCGTTTTTCTGCGGAAGTTATAATATGGTGGAAAAAGCAGAGGAATTTATGGAAAAAGCCAGCAATTAAAATTTATAAAAAAAGCTCCGAAATTTCGGAGCTTTTTGTTTTATAGAAAGAATAAAATTATTTATTCATGTGTTGCATTTCGAAAAGGAAAGTATCTAAATCTACTCCTAAAACTAATAAAGACAAGGCTTTATCAGTGATATAATGAACGTTTCCTGGCGTAAAGCCTAAAGCAAGCGCAAAACGCGTCAAGATTTCTTTTTGTCTTGGCCCTAGAACGTGGTCTGCATAAACCATTCTTGACAAGTCATACAAACGCTCCAATCTTTGCGTGTGCAAGTAAGGAGGATTGATTGGATATTTCATCGGGTTTGCAAGAATTTCTGCATATTCTTCTGGAGAAATTTCCAGCTGGTGTGCTAATTTATCCAAGAAATGTCTTTCTTCTTCGCTCAAATGACCGTTTTCCATCGCAACTCTCACGATTGAAGAGAAATGTCCTTTATTTCTATTTTTAAATCCGCTATCAAATAAATCTGAAATTGACATAATTATTATATTTTCTGCAAATATAAATCTATTTCCATTTTAACGATACTATTTGAAAGGTTTTCTTAACATAAATAAACACATTGCAAAAATAATTGTAAGTTTGGCTTCCTCAAAATCGATAAATATGTCAGAATTCTGGATTTATTTCAACACCGGATTACGCCACGTTTTAGACATCAATGCCTATGACCACGTGCTTTTTCTCATCGCGCTCATCGTTCCTTATGCTTTTAAAGACTGGAAACGGGTTTTGGTTTTAGTTACGCTTTTTACGGCCGGACACACATTGGCACTTTTACTTTCTGTCTATAAAATTGTCAGCGTAAGGATTGATTTTGTTGAATTCTTAATTCCGATTACCATTTTGTCAACGGCGCTTTTTCACCTTTTTACGGCTGAAAAAACAGGCAAAAAAGAAAGCATCAGTTTTGTGTCGTTTATTACTTTATTCTTCGGAATCATCCACGGACTGGGATTTTCGAATTATTTCAAAACCATACTTCCCGGAAGCGCTTCAGACAAATTATTGCCTTTGTTGGAATTTGCTTTGGGAATTGAAGCCGCGCAAATCATAGTCGTTTTAATCGTCTTGATTCTTTCTTATATTGTGCAAACTGTTTTTAGATTTTCAAAACGCGACTGGACTTTGGTAATGTCAGCTTTTGTTGCCGGAGTTGTGATTCCGATGATTATTGAAAGTGAAATTTGGGGAAGATAATTCTTGGGCATAAAAAAAGCTGTAAGATAATTACAGCTTTTTAGCAGAGAGGATGGGATTCGAACCCACGTTATGTTACCATAAACACGCTTTCCAAGCGTGCGCCTTCAGCCACTCGGCCACCTCTCTATTTTATTGCGGTTGCAAATAAATGCAAAAAAAATCAGTAAAGAAAATTTTCAAAGACAATTATGACAATTCGCCTCGCAAGGAAGTTTCAAAGATCGTCTTGAAAACATTTGGAGCGATTTTTTGTCCCAAAAGATACATCAGTTTTGTAATTGCCGATTCTGTCGTAATGTCTTTTCCAGAAATTACTCCAATTTTTTTCAACGCAGAACTGGTTTCATATTTCCCCATGTCCACGCTTCCTGCAGCACATTGCGTCACGTTTACAATATGCAGTCCGTTTTTGATGGCTTTTTTCAATACCGAAATGAACCAATCGTCTGTCGGAGCATTTCCGGCGCCGTAAGTTTCCAGCACAATTCCTTTTAAATTCGGAATATTTATAATTGCCGACAATACATTTTCGCTTATTCCCGGAAACATTTTTAGTACGGCAACATTGTCATCTACTTCGGTATGGACTTTGAATTTCTTAGCTCCGGCTTTTGCCAAAAGCAATTCATTATTTACTTTCAAATGCACTCCAGATTCTGCCAAGGGCGAATAATTTGAAGAAACAAATGCGTTGAAATGTTCTGCATTTATCTTTGTAGTACGATTTCCTCGGTATAATTTATACTCAAAATAAAGACAAACTTCATTGATAACCGGCTTGTTTTTATGTTGCAAAGAAGCAATTTGAATTGCCGTAATCAGATTCTCTTTGGCGTCTGTTCTTAAATCTCCAATCGGTAATTGTGACCCTGTGAAAACAACAGGTTTTGCGAGATTTTCCAACATAAAACTCAATGCAGAAGCAGAATACGACATGGTATCAGAACCGTGAAGCACGACAAATCCATCAAATAATGTATAATTTTCTTCAATTATCGAAGCTATTTTTACCCACTTTTCAGGATTCATATTCGAAGAATCAATTGGATTTTCAAACGAAATCGTTTCGATATCACAATCCAGCTGTTTCAACTCTGGAATGCGCTGCAATAATTTGCTAAAATTGAAAGCCTTCAAAGCGCCGGTTTCAAAATCCTTCATCATTCCGATGGTTCCACCGGTGTAAATCAAAAGTATTTTTGGCCTAGACAGCATTTTCGTATTTAGATTTATTTACCACAGGATTGGCATACATCGCTAAAAATCCCTGCATTTCAATCGGATTATTTTCGTCAATTCTGATTTCTAAACGTCTCTCAAAAAGCGATTTTTCTTTCTCCGTATATAAATGCGAATATTTTGTAGTATCGTTTAATAAATCATAGGCGATATAATTGGTCGGCCATAATTTATAGCTTGCCAAAATTGAATCGTCGATGGCCTGCGCCAATGCCTGAATCTGTTTGTTAGAATTATCAAATTCTGCAGCAATTTCATCCAATTCAGATTCTAAGACATCGCCTACATGAATATGAATTCGCTTCTTTTGCCCCATAATACCGCTCAAAAGCGTCATGAAATCTTCATTTTTGTCTTTGATATAAACTTCATCATTTGCTTCAGCCATCAATTGTGGCATTTTCAAAGCATCAGTAGGATCATATTCATAAGAAATCGAAACCGGAACAATCTTTAATTTTTTGAAATATTCCATCAAATTTGATTCGTCAGAAGCCATCGAAAGCATTTTCAAAACGCCAGGATGCGTGGCATCGTTTCCGTCTTTAGTTCTTCCTTCACGTTGCGCGATCCAGACCGAACGGTTTTCTCTCAATATCAACTGCCCGATATATTCTGACATCAATTTTGAACTTTGCAACAGTTCCCTTGGCGAAAGACCTCTCTGAACCAAGAAATTTCTATTCAATTTTGATAAAATGTACAGAAAAGATTTCTTTACCAAATTATCGCCGATCGCCGAAGCCGTCATGACCAAACCGTTTTCAAAAAGGCAGGTATTTAACAGCGACGTATCAAGAATGATATCGCGGTGGTTTGAAATAAAAAGATAAGGCGTGTGTTTGTCCAGTTTTTCAAAACCTGAAGTAGTCAAGCCGTCAGAACTATTTTCAAGCACTTTCATCACTGCTTTATAGATGAAATTGCATTGGAAATCTCTGATGGAATGCGTTCTTTTCAACTGCTCAATCCAGACTTTTTCTTCTAATTCAGGAAAAGTGAAGCTCATCATTGCTTTCATCATCGGATGGTCTGCAACCTTGCATAACGCTTCATTTACTTCAACATCATAGAACGGTCGAATTTTATCAAATTTGGACATTTACTGTATTTTTTTAACAATTCACAAATGAACAAAAATTTTATGAATTTGGAGTGATTTCTTTGTTAAATCCCGAAAATTGAGATCGAATTTTGAGTAGTTTTTTCGGCAATTTCTTTCAACGGCAAATTATAAATCAAAGCCAGCTTTTCGGCGACTAATTTTGCATAACTGCTTTCGTTTCTTTTTCCTCGAAATGGCACCGGAGCAAGATATGGAGAATCGGTTTCTAAGACGATATGTTTTATATCTATTTCACTTAAGAATTGATCGATTTTGCCGTTTTTAAATGTTGCTACACCGCCGATTCCTAATTTTAAATTGTAAGAAATGGCTTGTAGTGCTTGTTCATAAGTTCCGGTAAAACAGTGAAAAATACCGAATAAATCGGGTGCCTTTTCAGATTCCAAGACTTCAAAAACCTCATCAAAAGCATCGCGGCAATGGATATTTATGGGAAGCTTATATCTTTTTGCCAATTGGATTTGTCTTTTGAAAGCAATTTTCTGCTGTTCTAAAAAGGTTTTGTCCCAAAACAAATCGATTCCGATTTCGCCGATCGCATAAAATTTTCTTTTTTCTAATTCCTGTTCTACGAAAGCCAGTTCTTCTTCGTAATTTTCTTTGACGTAAGTCGGATGCAAACCCATCATCAAAAATACATTTTCAGGATATTGCTTTTCGATTTCGTACATTTTTTCGGTGTAAGTAGAATCAATCGACGGAACGAAAATTCTTTTTACGCCGGCTTCAAAAGCGCGACGCATCATTTCGGTTCTGTCTTGCGCAAATTCTTCGGAGTAAATGTGGGAATGGGTATCGGTAAAAATCATGGTTTTATTTTGAGTTTGCAAAATTACGTATTTTGTTTGTATTAGCCTGCCAATCGGCTGAAGCCGATTGTAATTAATGGTTAGATTTTAGACAAATTTTAGCGACAAAGATTGGTCCGGAAGTTTACAAAAATTCAAATGGCTTCTCAAATAGCCCTGATGGTGCGATTGTTTGAGCTCTTGTGCCAGCCATAAAAGCTGGCACAAAGCGAGTCGCTCCAGCAGGAATTGCCTTTCCTGAAAATGCCTGATGATTCGCTTCAAGAAAAGATTTTTATAATAAAATTATGTTTTGGTGAAGCTACTCTTAAATATAATTAGCCTATTTTTGAGTATATCATCAGCAAAAATGGACAAACATTACGATAACTTAAAATTAAAAGGCTATAAAAAAGTCAAACTTAAAATTTCAAAAACCAACCATCTCATCATCAAGGCAAAAATCAACGGAATTGATGGAAATTTCATTTTAGACACTGGCGCTTCGAGCAGTTGTGTGGATTTTAATGACATACACCATTTTCAATTAACCGCTGAAGATTCTCTTACGAAAGCAGCAGGAGCTGGCGCTGTGGGAATGGATACGCAACTTTCGGCAAATAATTTATTGCAGTTGGGACGCTGGAAAACGGAGGATTTTTCGCTAGTTATTTTTGATTTATCACATGTAAATCTAGCTTTGGAACAATATAAGGCGAAGCGCGTTCACGGCATAATCGGCGCGGATATTTTGATTAAAGGGAAAGGAATTATTGATTATGATGGTGAATATTTTTATTTAAAAGGTGGTTAGTTAATAAATTGACAGAATATCTTAAAATTTTAAAAGAAAATATTTTTTAAATGAAAAATATTGGTTTATGTTTGCGCTCTAACAAATATTTCACAAATGAAAAAAATTTTCTTATTTATTGCCACAACTACTTTAGCTTTTTCTATGAATTCATGTTCAAGCGATGACAATTCTGATTCAAATGGTGGAAACGCCGTTGTCGGCGGAACTATTACTGCAAAAATTAATGGAGTAAGCAAAACTTTCAATAACGTAATCGTTAACGAAAGAAATTCTGAAGAAATAGATTACACCATATTAGATGTAACAGCAACAATTGGAACTAGTGCTACCGAAGTAGTAACTTTTACTTGTGAAAAAGGCACAGTAGGAACTGAGGCAATTTGGGATTTCCGTTACACAAAAGGCACGGTAAACTATTATTCGAACCCAATAACAATTGTTACCCAAACTAATAATGATGCTAAAAAATTAAAAGGATCTTTTAACGGAACCTGGACACCATTTGGCGATGGTAATAATTTAACTGTAACTGAGGGTTCATTCGACATTCAATACTAAGTTGAATTAATTAAAATAAAACATCCCGTTCAATTGAACGGGATGTTTTATTTAATAAGAGATTGCTTTTCGCAATATATTATAGTTCCAAAGCTTTTTTAGGATTGTTATCCATCAACAATTCTGCTGGATTTTCTAACGCTTCTTTTACTGCAACCAAGAAACCAACTGACTCACGTCCGTCGATGATTCTGTGATCGTAAGACAAAGCTACATACATCATTGGGTGGATTTCAACTTTACCGTTTACAGCGATTGGACGCTCGATAATGTTGTGCATTCCCAAGATTCCAGATTGTGGAGGATTGATGATTGGCGTTGAAAGCATGCTTCCAAAAACACCACCATTTGTGATTGTGAATGTTCCGCCAGTCATATCGTCAACAGTAATTTGTCCGTCACGTGCTTTAATAGCTAATCTTTTGATTTCAGCCTCAATTCCACGGAAAGTCAAGTTTTCTGCATTTCTAACCACAGGAACCATCAAACCTTTTGGCCCTGAAACTGCGATTGAAACGTCAACAAAATCGAAAGCAATTTTGTGATCACCGTCCATCATTGAATTTACATCTGGATACAATTGCAATGCTCTTGTCACCGCTTTTGTAAAGAAAGACATATATCCTAAACCGATTCCGTTATGTTTTGCCTTGAACGCATCTTTGTATTCATTACGAAGATTGTTGATTGGCGTCATGTTTACTTCGTTAAACGTAGTCAACATTGCTGTTTCGTTTTTAGCAGCAACTAAACGTTCCGCTACTTTTCTACGAAGCATTGACAATTTTGTTCTTTCTGAACCACGGTTTCCTCCTGTTGGAGTTCCCATTGATGGAACAGCGTTTACAGCGTCGTCTTTTGTGATTCTTCCACCTTTTCCTGTACCAGAAACTGATGATGAATCCATATTTTTTTCGTCCAAAATTTTTCTTGCCGCTGGCGAAGGAGTTCCTGAAGCATAGCTTTTTTCAGCTGCTGGAGCTGGTTTAGCTTCTTCTTTTTTAGGCTCTTCTTTTTTAGCTTCCGCTTTTGGTTCTTCTTTCTTTTCTTCTTTTGCCGGAGCATCGCCTGAAGGTTTTCCGTCAGTATCAATATGGCAAACCACTTGACCAACAGCCACAGCATCACCTTCTTCTGCTTTAAGCGTGATAATTCCGCTAGCTTCTGCAGGTAATTCTAAAGTTGCTTTGTCTGAATCTACTTCAGCAATCGCTTGATCTTTTTCTACGTAATCTCCGTCTTTTACTAACCAAGTTGCGATTTCAACTTCGGTGATTGATTCCCCTGGAGAAGGAACTTTCATTTCTAAAATCATCTTTTATAATTTTATTGGTGTTATAATTAATGTAATAAATTTTCAACGGATATGTCTTCATCGATTTCTTCCCAATGAATCCCTTCTCCTTTTCCAATAAATCGCCATTTTTTCAATTGTTCGTCGGTGGCTTTTCTTAATCTCGGAAACCATTCTAACGGAATAGACAATTCTCTTCCATCTTCTAAAAAAACAATCATTTTAGAATCGGCGAAGTCAATGTTTACTGCATTGTTTGATTTGCTAATTACTGAAAAACTCATCCCATTTTTGTATTAAAAGTCCTTGATTTAGTTCTACTAAATCACGAATTTGTTTTAATTCGCTTGCACTAAATCCAGACGACTTGACTAATTCTATATTCTCTAAATTAAATTTAGCTGTTTTTCCAGCTTTTTCGATATGAATGTGTTTTGGCAAATGCTCATTGCTATAAAAGAAAAAACGAAAACCGCTTTCATTTAAAACTGTTGGCACTTAGCTAAACAAATTTTTATCAAAAACCATTGCAATTGCTGCCGCGTGACGTTTTTTAGAACGTGCGTAGCTTCCTGCTGCTGGTGCGCTATACGCTTTTAATGAAGCGACTCTTAATTTTACCAAATCAAAATTCATCAACATATAACTGTAAGCTCCCATGTTTTTAGGCTCTTCTTGTGCCCAAACATAATCGTCAGCATTTGGATATTTCTCGATAATTGCTTTCAACTGCTCTACTGGCAATGGGAAAAGCTGCTCGATTCTCACGAATGCTACGTCTTTTCTTCCATTTGCTTCTCTTTCTGCTACTAAATCATAATAGAATTTACCCGTACAGAACACCAATGTTTTCACGTCTTTTGCTTTTACATTTGGATCGTCTAAAACTTCTTGGAAACCACCATTTGCAAATTCATCTACCGTAGAAACTACTGAAGGATGACGCAATAAACTCTTTGGTGTAAACACAATCAAAGGTTTTCTGAACGTGGTTTTCATTTGTCTTCTCAATAAGTGGAAGAAGTTTGCCGGAGTCGTACAGTCTGCCACAAACATATTGTGGTTTGCACAAAGCTGTAAATATCTTTCCATTCTTGCTGAAGAGTGCTCTGCTCCCTGGCCTTCATAACCGTGTGGCAATAACATTACCAAACCGTTTTGATTGTTCCATTTGTCTTCTGCAGCAGAAATATATTGGTCTAACATAATTTGGGCTCCGTTTGAGAAATCTCCAAATTGTGCTTCCCAGATTGTCAATGTTTTTGGGCTAGCCAAAGCATATCCGTAGTCAAAACCAACAACTCCATATTCAGATAAAAGTGAATTGAAGATATTGAATTTTCCTTTTTGGTTGTTCAATTGTTGCAAAAGGATTACTTCTTCTTCAGAATCTTCTACTTTAACAACCGCATGACGGTGCGAAAATGTTCCTCTTTCTACGTCTTGACCAGAAATACGAACGTCATAACCTTCAGTCATCAATGAACCATAAGCCAATAATTCAGCCATTGCCCAGTCTAACTTGTCGGTTTCAAAGAACATATTTTTTCTGTCATTGATCAGCTTTTGGATTTTGCTGATGAACTTTTTATCGCTTGGCAATGTTGTAATTGTCGTAGCAATATCTGTCAAAATATCTTTTGAGAAAGTCGTATTTACTTTTTGAAGCATTTCTGTTTCATCAGCTTGCGTATAACCGCCCCATTCGTTTTGCATAAACGGAGTGATGATTGTCAAGTCTTTTTTACGAGAAGCTTCCAAATTTTCATCCAAAACTCCTTTGTATTCTTTCTCTAATTTGCCTACATATTTATCGTCGATAATTCCATCAGCAATTAATTTCGTTGCATACAAATCTCTTGGATTTTCATGTTTGGCAATCAGTTTGTATAATTTTGGCTGTGTAAAACGAGGCTCATCACCTTCGTTGTGGCCATATTTTCTGTATCCTAATAAGTCGATGAAAACATCGCTTCCAAATTGCATTCTGTAGTCTAAAGCAAACAACATTGCGTGAACAACAGCTTCGGCATCATCTGCATTTACGTGTAAAACCGGAGAATTTGTCACTTTTGCAACGTCTGTACAATACGTAGAAGAACGCGCATCTAAATAATTTGTCGTAAATCCAACTTGGTTATTGATCACAATGTGGATTGTTCCGCCTGTTTTGTAACCATCCAAATGTGCCATTTGAACGATTTCATAAACAATTCCTTGCCCAGCAATTGCCGCGTCACCGTGAAGTGCGATTGGCAATACTTTTGAGAAATCATCCGGGAAATGACGGTCTTGTTTTGCTCTCGCGATTCCTTCAATTACAGCTCCAACAGTCTCTAAGTGAGAAGGATTTGGTGCTAAATTGATATTGATATTTTTTCCTGATTTTGTCTTTTTATCAGCAGTCAAGCCCAAGTGGTATTTTACGTCACCATCAAAAAGTGCATCATCATCATAATCTTTTCCGTCAAATTCAGAGAAAATGTCTTGTGTATTTTTTCCGAAGATATTTGCCAAAACGTTCAGACGACCACGGTGAGCCATTCCCATAACAAACTGCTCCACTCCTTTTTCAGCCGCAGCTTCGATCAAAGCATCCAATGCCGGAATCAAAGTTTCGCCGCCTTCAAGAGAGAAACGTTTTTGACCTACATATTTTGTATGAAGAAAGTTCTCGAAAGAAACCGCTTCGTTCAATTTATTTAGGATGTTTTTCTTTTCTTCCGCAGAAAATTTCGGCTGGTTATCGTTGTAACCAATTTTGTCTTGAATCCATTGTCTTACCTCTGGATTTCTGATGTACATATATTCAACACCAATGTGCTCGCGGTAGATTTTATCTAAGTGGCCAAGGATTTCTTTCAGCGTGCAAGGCGCAATTTTGATTGCTTTTGCAGCGTCAAAAACGGTATTCAAATCTGCATTTGAAAGTCCGAAATTTTCAAGATCCAAGTTTGGAGTAAAGATTCTACGCTCACGAACCGGATTTGTTTTGGTAAACAAGTGTCCTTGTGCTCTGTAAGCTTCTATTAGCTTTAAGACATTAAATTCTTTTTGTAATTTCTCAGAAATTTGGCTTACGTCTGCAGTATTTGAAGATGCGTAATTGGCCAATTGTTGTGCAGGTGCCTGATATTCCTCGTTATATGTTTCCATCCCGAAGTCAAAACCTTGGAAAAAACTTCTCCAACTTGGTTCTACGCTATCCGGATTTTCAAGATATTGATCGTATAATTGAGCAAAAAATTCAGTATGTGCCGCGTTTAAAAAGGAAAACCTATCCATAATATAATTGAATGTCCTAATATGTTAGAAATATTTTTGCAAAAGTACGACAATTAGAACAATCTAATAATTTTTTCATACTTTTATGTATTAAACTTAACTTAAATTTAGGGTATGAAAGTAAGGATTTTAAACCATATAACAAAAATCGTTTTCGTGGTGAGTTTATTTGTTTTTTCTGACAGCGTAAAAGCACAGGAAAATGAATACACTGATTTTTGGAGCAGAGTTCATTTTGGAGGCGGTTTGGGAATTGGTTTTGGTTCCAATTACACCAATATTGCGTTGGCTCCGAGTGCTATTTATGATTTCAACCAATATATTTCTGCCGGAATTGCGTTGCAAGGAAGCTATGTTCGAGATAAAAATTTCTATGAATCATATATGTATGGACCAAGTTTGATTGTTCTTGGAAATCCGATTCCGCAAATACAGCTTTCTGCCGAATTAGAACAATTGCGAGTAAATGTGAATTATGATGATAATTTAGGTTTCCCAAACGATAATTTTTGGAATACCGCTTTGTTTCTAGGAGCCGGCTATCGAACTAATAATGTGACAATTGGCGTGAGATATAATGTTTTGCACGACAGTGATAAAAATGTTTATAGTGATGCTTTTATGCCTTTTGTAAGGGTTTATTTTTAAAATTATGGAAGAAATTGTAGCTTATACGGTTGATGGAAAACCATTAACATTGAAAGAATATAAAGAAAAGCTTGAAGAAGCATATTTAGATTATAAAAAAGGAAATTTCACAACCCAAGAAGATTTAGAAAAAGAAATGAAAAATTGGTAAATTTTAATTACAATCAATTTTACAGAACCTTGCCCTTCAACATATCTTCAACTTCATTAAAAGGAGTTTTATAAAAAATATTATTGTAAAAAGTCAGTTCATGTTGCCCTTCTAGTTGATAATATTCTTTCAAATCTTTATCTCTGCGATAAAGCAATTCCATACTAAGCCTAGTTTCTACATCTTCGTGATCATGCGCCATATTTCCTTCAAGATGCTTAACCTCTTCGTAAGTACTTGTAATATATTTTCTTGGAGCACCACCTTCAAAATAACTCCAACTTGTAGCTTCGTCTTCAAAATAAAAAGGTTTAAAAACCATAGCCCCAAAACTTCGGAAAGCTGGAACTATTTTTTCATACGAACGAAGCTCAACTTCTGCTTTTACTTTATAAATTTTCTTTTTGATTGCCCATAAAATATCACTTACAAATAACGGCCCAGCAAACGGTTCAGAATTTAAAAAATCTTCCCCTATAAAATCTTTCTCATTTTTTAAAATATAGTTGTAAGAATATAATATCAGATGAAATGTATTTGACAAATCATTTTCTGCAAAATCACATAGGTTCACAACCTTAGCATACATAAATCCAAGATCATGTTGCAACTTAATTTGAATTACTGTACCTGTGTTTAATGTTTTTCCCATATAAAATTAAAACTTATTTCGAAACCAAACCTTCTGCCATTCTCTCTTCAATATCAAAAAAGCAACGTCTTCAGATAAATTTACCAAATCAGATCCGTCTAATTTTTTGATTTCGTTTTCTGAAACATCAATAATATAAAGGATATTCAAATATTCCGCGAACTTGAATTGAATCAATCTAAAGATTTTTTCGTGCAATTGAACTTTTAATTCTTCAGGCAAAGTGCTCATCGGAAAATCAATCGGTTCATTGGCCAAATTAAAATCTTTGTTGATTTGCTCAATTAGTTTTAGGTATAAATTTTCCTTTTCAGCTTCTGAAAGTAAATTGTCAGTATTTATTGGAGCTATGAACATTTAAGATTTTTGATTTAAGATTTCGGCGGTGACTTTATAACTTTCGACTTTCCAACTTTTGACTATCAGACCTTTCGGCCCATTAAATTTTCTCCAAAGATTCTCAAGATTGCCTTTTTATCTTCATCAATTTTCATTTTGTCCAAAGTTTCGAATGCTTTCAAAGTATAGTCTTTGATTGCATCTTGCGTAGCTTCTGAAGCGCCAGTTTCATTAAAAATTTCCTTAATAGAATTGATTTTCTCGGTATTATCGCTTGGTTGAATTGAAAATAAATTCATCAATTGTTCCGCATTTTCTTTGGTAGAAAACTCCAAAGCTTTTAAATACAAATAGGTCTTTTTATTTTCAATGATATCGCCGCCAACTTGTTTCCCAAAAGTTTCTGGATTTCCAAAAGCGTCTAAATAATCGTCTTGCAGTTGAAAAGCGATTCCGAGATTTAGTCCAAAATCATAAATCGCATTGCAATTTTTTTCATCAGTTTCGGCAATTATCGCTCCCATTTTCATTGCAGCCGCAACTAAAACCGCCGTTTTATATTCAATCATTTTCAAATATTCTGAAATCGTAACATCATCACGATTTTCAAAATCAACGTCCCATTGCTGGCCTTCACAAACTTCAAGTGCCGTTTTGCTGAATAATTTTGCAAGCGATTGGAATATTTTTGGTCCGTATTTTTCAAAATATTGATATGCCAAAATCAGCATTGCATCACCAGAAAGGATTCCTGTATTTAAATTCCATTTTTCGTGAACGGTTTCTTTTCCCCTTCGCAATGGCGCATCGTCCATAATATCATCATGAACTAATGAGAAATTATGAAAAACCTCAACCGCCAAGGCCGCCGGAAGCGCTTCCTTGTAATCAGCATCAAAAATTTCTGCTGTCATCAGCGTCAAAATCGGACGAATTCTTTTCCCGCCTAAAGACAAAATGTAGTGAATTGGTTCGTAAAGACTTTTTGGTTCTCTAGAAATTTTCTGACTTTCTAAATAATTCAAGAAGTTTTCTTGGTAATCGCTGATCGAATGCATAAAAATAATTTTGCGCTAATTTACAGTAATCCGCTCTTATAACAAATAGCATTGCAAATAATTCAAACGAAAACGGTTTCTGTTAAAAAATCGTTAAAAATAAATTTGACATTTTTGTTAAACACTTTTGTACATACCTTTGCGTTGACAAAATTGTTAAATATTTTAGTTAAACAAAAATGGCAACAACTAAAAAAGACGAGGCAACAGAAGAGTTGATTAAAAACACCGCTAAAAGATTATTTTTTGGCGAAGGGAAATTTAATGCAACAACTCAAGAAATTGCTGATGCAGCTGGCGTAAACAGAACTTTGATCAATTATTATTTTAGATCTAGAGACAAATTATTCGACTTGGTTTTTACCGACGCACAAGCTCGGGAACAAGAAAGAACAGAATCTATCATTTTTTCTGAACTTCCTTTTAAGGCAAAAATCGCTGAGTTTATCGACGATACCTTTGAAATCGCAAAAGAATATCCTTATATGGAAATGTATTTGGTGACGCAATTTAACCAAGGCTGTTATTTCAAAGACGAAGAAGGAATGGACCGAATGCTGAAAAAATTCTACGAAGAATTTGAAGTAGCCATGGAAGACGGTCTGATCAGAAAAACAGATCCGATTCAATTTATATTAAACATGGTTTCAATGACTTCTTTCCCAATTGCGATGCGTCCGCTTTTTCAAAGAACGATGCATTTGACAGACAAGGAATATGAAAAAATTCTTTCTGACCGAAAAGCGATCATCATGGATACCTTATTTATCAAGTAAAATCAATCCTAATCAATTATAAATTTAAACAAATGAAGATCATAAGTAGCTTATCAAGGCTTAAAGCAATAGCTTTCATTTTTGTGGCATCTCTTTTCATTTCGCAAAACGTGGCGGCTCAAGGCCAAACGTTGACACTGAAAGATGCGATAAAATATGCATTGGAAAACAAAGCCGATGCAAAAAAAGCCAAGCTTGACGTAGAAAACAGCAATTACCAAATTCAGGAAGTTCGTTCAAGAGCCCTGCCTCAAATTTCTGCTAACGGAAATATGACTTACAATCCAGTATTGCAATTGAACGCACTGGATGTTGGCGCCTTTGCTGGCCCAGGAAATCCAAGCGACATTCAACTTGTAGCACTTGGCCAAAAATGGAGCACTACCGCTGGCGTTACCCTTACGCAAAACATTTTTGATCAAGCGGTATTCATCGGGTTAAAAGCCGCCAAAACCACAAGAGAATTTTACCAAATCAACCAACAGTTAACAGAAGAACAAGTCATTGAAAACGTAGCCAACAACTATTATCAAGTTTTTGTGCAAAGACAAAAACTGATCGTTGTGGACAGTAATTATGTCAATACTTCCAAAGTAAGAGACATTATTAAAGGTCAATTCGACAATGGATTAGCAAAAAAAATTGATTTAGACCGTTTGACCGTGAATTTACACAATATAAATACGCAACGTCAGCAATTAATCAACGCCTTGCAATTGCAAGAAAATGCTTTGAAATTTTATATGGGAATGCCGATCAATACTCCGATAACAATTCCTGAAGAAGAATTTGAAATAACACTACAAGCACTTTCTGAAGCTCCAAATACGGCTACAAGAACAGAATATTTAGCTTTAGAGAAACAAGAACAGCTTTTAAATTACCAAAAGAAATCAGTCATTGCCGGATACTACCCAACACTTTCCATTTCTGGAAGTTATAATTATATTGGTCAAGGTCCAGAAATGCCTATCGGAGGAAAACCATCTGACGGAGTTTACTGGTCAGATTACTCTGCTATAGGATTAAACTTAAATATTCCAATTTTTACAGGGTTTGGAACAAGAGCAAAAGTTCGCCAAGCAGATGTGGAATTGCGAAGAATCAAAGAAGACATGATTGACACTAAACTTTCGCTTGATTTGGCTTATGAAAATGCCAAAACGCAAATCAACAACAGCTTGATTACGATCAAAAATCAAGGCGAAAATGTGCAACTGGCACAGGAAGTTTTAGACAATACAAAAAACAATTATTACAACGGATTGGCGCCACTGACCGATTTGTTAGATGCTGAAAACTCGCACGTTGAAGCACAAAACAATTATACTTCTGCTCTTTTAGATTATAAATTGGCAGAAATCCAGTTAATCAAAGCAAAAGGAGAATTAAGAACACTTACAAACTAATCATACAATGAAAAAACTACTTTATATAGTAATAGGAATCGCGGTCATCGGATTGATTGCTTTTATTTTAATGAATAACAAGAAAGAAAACGAAGCCAAAACAGCTATTGTTGCTGAGAAAAATGCTACGGTTTCTGTAAAAATTGATACGGTTAAAACGCAAGATGTTTCTTTGGATTTCGTTTCAAACGGTAATTTCCAACCGATTCAGGAATTAAAATTTTCTGCTGAAAAATCAGGAAAAGTAATTAAAGTGCTGGCAAAAGAAGGCGATTATGTAAAAGTAGGCCAAGTACTTGCCATTGTTAGAAGCGATGTTGTAAATGTGGAAGCATCAAATGCAAATGCGTCTTACCAAAATGCCGTTACAGATTTCAGCAGATATGAAAACGCTTATAAAACGGGCGGTGTTACAAAACAGCAATTGGACCAGGCAAGATTGGCAATGGTGAATGCCAAAACGCAATTGACACAAGCAAATATCAATGTTGGCGATACAAGAATTAAAGCGCCAATCAGCGGTTTTATCAATAAAAAATACATTGAGCCAGGTTCTATTCTAGCAGGAATGCCAGCAACAGAATTGTTTGATATCGTAAATGTTTCTAAGTTGAAATTGAATGTTACGGTTAACGAAAGCCAAGTGGCAAGCTTGAAAGTGGGCGATGTTACAAAAATCAAAGCTAGCGTTTATCCAGATAAAGATTTCTCAGGAAAAATTACATTTATCGCTTCTAAAGCTGACGAAAGCTTGAACTTTCCGGTGGAAATTGAAATCGCAAACAACGCTTCAAATGACCTAAAAGCAGGTATGTATGGAACGGCTGAATTTGCTTCAAAACAACAAAAAAGCTCGCTTAAGATTGTTCCTAGAAATGCTTTCGTAGGAAGTGTGAGCAGCAATCAAATTTTCATCGTAGAAAACGGAACTGCAAAATTGAAAAAAGTAACTGCAGGAAGAATTATCGGCGACAAAGTGGAAATCTTAGAAGGTTTATCTGACGGACAACAAGTAATTGTGACTGGACAAATCAATTTGCAGGACGGAAGCAAAGTGGAAATTATTAAATAGCCAAAAGAAATTAGGCAAAAGCCAAAAGCGAAAAATTAACTGTTATATAAAAGTATTTGGTTTTTACTATTGCCTTTTGCCTAATGGCTAACAACTAAAATAAAAAAAATGAAATTAGCAGAAATATCCATAAAACGTCCTTCGCTGGTAATTGTATTGTTTACAATTCTGACTCTTGGCGGACTGTTCAGTTATAGCAATTTGGGCTACGAATTGATTCCGAAATTCGAGACAAACGTGATCACCATTGCCACGACTTATCCTGGTGCTTCGCCGAGTGAGGTGGAAAACACGGTGACCAAAAAAATTGAAGACGCGATTGCTTCCTTAGAAAATATTAAAAAGATCGATTCGAAATCTTACGAAAGTTTGTCGACCGTTTCTATCACATTGACTTCGACAGCCGATGTAAATATTTCGATGAACGACGCGCAAAGAAAGATCAACGCGATTATCAGCGATTTGCCAGACGATGCTGAAACGCCTTCGTTGACAAAATTCTCCCTGAGCGATTTGCCGATCATGACCATTGGTGCCAATGGAAAAATGGACGAAGTGCAATTCTATGACTTGATCGATAAAAAATTGGCTCCGATTCTTTCGCGAGTGCAAGGTGTCGCGCAGGTAAACATTATTGGCGGAGAAGAAAGAGAAATCCAGGTGAATCTTGACGCCGTGAAAATGCAAGGCTATAACCTTTCAATTCCTGACGTACAGCAAAATATCTTGTCTTCAAATCTAGATTTCCCAACAGGAAATATCCAAACGCGTGAGCAAAAGATATTGATCCGTTTGGCTGGAAAATATAAAAATGTGGAAGAATTGAGAAACTTGATTGTTTCTTCAAAAAACGGAATCCAAGTGCGTTTGGGCGACATTGCCGACGTTCAGGATACGCAGAAAATTACGGAAAAAGTAGCACGTGTTGATCAAAAAAGCGCGATTATCTTACAAGTAATCAAGCAATCTGACGCAAATGCGGTAGCAGTAAGTGAGGAATTGGTAAAAACAATTGCCAAGCTGGAAACCGATTATAAAGCAAACGGACTGAAACTTGAAATCGCAAAAGACAGTACGATTTTTACATTAGAAGCTGCTGATTCTGTGGTACACGATTTGCTTATCGCAGTCTTTTTGGTTGCCTTTGTAATGTTGTTTTTCTTGCACAGTATTAGAAACTCGCTGATCGTAATGGTTTCCATTCCGGCTTCATTGATTGCCACTTTCATCGGAATTTATTTATTAGGATATACCCTAAACTTAATGAGTTTGTTAGGATTGTCACTTGTAGTTGGAATCCTTGTAGATGACGCGATTGTGGTTCTTGAAAATATTTACAGGCACATGGAAATGGGTAAAAACCGAGTTCGTGCCGCTTATGATGGAACCGCCGAAATCGGAGGAACTGTGGTCTCAATTACCTTGGTTATCGTGGTAGTATTCTTGCCAATCGCCTTAAGTACAGGTCTGGTTTCTAACATTATTACGCAGTTTTGTGTGACGGTAATTATCTCAACATTGTTGTCATTACTAGCGTCGTTCACGATTATTCCTTGGCTTTCTTCTCGTTATGGAAAATTAGAGCACATCACAGGAAAAAATCTTTTCGGAAGAATCATCCTTGGTTTTGAAAGTTATCTGACTCGTTTTATCAACTGGGTTTCAAATCTATTGACTTGGTGTTTAGACCACTATATCAAAACTATCCTAGTTGTTTTAGTATTGTTTTTTGGATCAACTATCGGATTATTGGGCGGTGGATTCATCGGTGGAGAATTCTTCGCAGCTTCTGACAGTGGTGAGTTTTTGGTTCAGATAGAAATGCCAAAAGATGCTTCTTTAGAACAAACCAACTTCATGACGCAAAAAGCAGAAGATTTCTTAAGAAAAGAAGAATTTGTTCACAGCCAAATTACAACGGTCGGACAAACCAGTGAAGGTCTTGGCGCTTCTCAAGCGACTGCTTATAAGTCAGAAATTGACGTTAAAATGGTGGAATTAGACAAACGTAATGAACCTGCAAATGTTTACGCAGCAAAAACAAAACGCAAGCTTGAAAAAATATTAGTCGGAGCAAAAGTAAAAACGGTTCCGGTTGGTATCTTAGGAACTGCGGAAGATGCCACTTTAGGTCTTATCGTTACAGGTCCGAATGTGGAAAGCGCCATGAAATTTGCGATAGCAGCCGAAAAAGAATTGCGTACGATTCCTGGAGCTACAGAGATTGAATTGTCTGTAGAAGACGGAAATCCTGAAGTAAATGTAAAAGTAGATCGTGATAAAATGGCCGCTCTTGGCCTAAGCCTTCAAACGGTGGGTATGACAATGCAAACGGCTTTTAGCGGTAATACCGACGGAAGATTTAGAGCAGGTGAATATGAATATGACATCAATATCAAATACAATGCTTTTGACAGAAAAAGCATTACCGATGTAAGCAATTTGATTTTCATAAATACAGCCGGACAACAAATAAAATTAAACCAGTTCGCAACAGTAACAGAAGGTTCTGGCCCAAGTGAATTAGAAAGAAGAGACAAATCAGCGTCGGTAACTGTAAAAGGTCAAAACGTGGGTGTGGCTTCTGGAACAATCGTAACACAATGGCAAGAAAAAATCGATAAACTAGAAAAACCAACTGGCGTAAATTACATCTGGGGCGGTGACCAAGAAAACCAAAGCGAAGGTTTTGGAACATTGGGAGTAGCATTATTGGCAGCAATTATCTTGGTTTATTTGGTAATGGTTTCTTTATATGACAGCTTTATTCACCCGTTCGTAGTATTGTTCGCCATTCCGCTTTCGTTTATTGGAGCGATGCTGGCCTTGGCTTTGACTAATAATACCTTGAACATCTTTACTATTTTGGGTATTATCATGCTTATCGGTCTGGTTTGTAAAAACGCGATCATGCTTGTAGATTATACGAACCAAAGACGTAAAGCCGGCGAAACGGTAAGAACAGCATTGATCCAAGCGAATCATGCAAGGCTTCGCCCGATTTTGATGACGACAATTGCGATGGTTTTTGGTATGTTCCCAATTGCACTGGCTTCTGGAGCTGGAGCAGAGTGGAAAAACGGACTGGCGTGGGTAATCATCGGCGGATTGATTTCATCTTTGTTCCTTACTTTGATCGTAGTTCCGGTAATCTATGAAATCATGGAGAAAATCGTAAACAGGCTATCTAAAGGAGAAAAAACAGATTATGAAGCTGAAATGGTTGCTGATTATGAGCACAAAGAATTAAGCGAAGACGGTTTTAATCCAAAACACGAAGTGTAATATCTTAATAATTAGTTTTTAGTTGAAAATCCCGACAGGTTCGTTCTTGTCGGGATTTTTTTGTACCAAAGAATAGCTTTATGCTGAAGCATTGAAAACACAGGGAATTTTAGTTAAAGAAAATTTTTAAACTACTTCCCCATTCAAAGGCGGGATCGCACATTAAATAAGCCACCACTTGTCATGATAGGGAATCTTGACAAAAAGCTTCGACAGCGAAATAATTAGTATTGCATAAAAACACAAATCCATCAATGCTATTTGCAGAATTTTTCTTAAAATTTTTCAAAGCATTTATTTATCTTGCAATAAAAACAGCACTTATGAAAAAAATAATTGCCCTATTATGCTTCACAGCATTGCTGTCTTGTGATTCTGACAAGATAGAAACCATCACCATTCCAGGCAAATACACCGTAGAGCTTCCCGGATTTCTGTCAAAAGCCACCGGACTTCATGATGAAGCAGCATTGCAGTACCAGAATGTTTTTAAGGAGTTTTATATCATCATATTAGACGAACCAAAGCAACAGTTTAATGAAATGATGCTGTTATCAGAGACTTCTCCGGGTTTAGAAAGTTATGCATCCATATTAAAAGACGGTTTGGCCGAAGTCATTAAAGATGAAAAATTTGATGATATAAAAGACACGCAAGTCAACGGCATGAAGGCCAAGACTTTTTCAGTAGCCGGTGAAATTGAAGGTATAGACGCCTTTTATAAAATTGCCTACGTCGAAGGAAAAGAAAATTATTATCAAATTGTCACCTGGACATTAGTAGATAAAAAAGACAAATACGCCCCTCAAATGGATCAGATCATCGGCTCATTCAGAGAACTCGGAACATCCAGAGGTGGCGACCGAAGTAAAAAATAAAGGCACAAAAAAAATCCATTAGCTTTCACTAATGGATTTTCTTTTTAAGCGTAATAAAAATTAGTTTCTGTTCGCAACTGCGTCTTGTTTCCAATTTTTAACTTCGGCTACTCTGCTGTCAGAATAGTCAACTTCGCTTAAATTATTGTCTGACCAGAAGAACCACTTTCCTGTTTTTTTACCGTCTGTATATTCTCCTATTGATTTCTTGCTGCCGTTCTCGTCATAAGAGATCCATTTGCCGTGTACTTTTCCGTCTTTGTAGAAACCTTCTTGGCTCACCTGCCCATTTTCATGAAAGTAAGTTGCTTTTACATTATTATCTACGATTTCATATTTGTGGTCGGCTTGCTGTGCAAATGTAACTCCAGATACTAGCATCAGCCCTAATAACATGTACTTTTTCATATCGATAGTATTTTTTAAGTTTAAATTCTTTACCAAATATAAAAATAAGTTTACATTAAAAAAACTTTTACATAACAATTTGGTAACATTGGATGAAAACTTAACATTGGAAATTAATTTTATAGGTATTTTCTGCTATTTATACAAATTAAAAAAATACTCTTTTTAAAAAAAAATTAACGCTGACAGAAGATTCTTAAACATTATTTCCTTACATTTATGATACTAAATTTAAATTATTAATTTTTTATGAAAAAAGTATTATTCGCATTATCAGTAGTTGGGTTAACAACTATGGTATCTTGTAAAAAAGATGAAGTAAAAGTAGAAACTGAAACTACAGATTCAACAACTGTTGCAGAAACAGAAGCACCTGCAGTGGAAGAAACTAAAACTACAACGACTGTTGAAGTTCCTACTTTCAGCAATGATGAAGTGCAAAAAATGGCATCTGATTATGCTAAATACTCAGAAGACGTAATTAAAGCACAACAAGACAAAGATGCTGCTAAAGTTGCTGAATTGCAAGGAAAAGCTGCTGAATGGGCTTCAAAATCACAAGCTGCCGCTGCTAAAATGACTCCTGAAGACGCTAAGAAATGGGCAGATTTTGCTACAGCTATAGCGAATGCACAAGCACAAGCGGTAAAATAATTTCCCGCTTAAACGAGAAAACTAAAGCTGTCTGAAAAGGCAGCTTTTTTTATTTGTATAAAATTTGAATCTACGCTATAAAATTTCTTACTTTTAAAATTCAAGTTTATAATTCATAATTGACAATTATCACTAAATTTGCCTTCTAAAATTTTGATAATGTATAGAAGTCATAATTGTGGAGAATTAAACGCTTCACATATTAATAGCGAAGTTACTCTTGCGGGTTGGGTTCAGAAATCACGCGACAAAGGTTTTATGAATTGGGTTGATTTGCGCGACCGTTATGGAATCACGCAGTTAATTTTTGACGAAAGTCGCACCGATAAAGCTGTATTTGAACTAGCAAAAACCCTTGGAAGAGAATTTGTAATTCAAGTAAAAGGAACCGTGATCGAGCGTGAAGCGAAGAACAAAAACATTCCAACGGGAGAAATTGAAATTTTAGTTACTGAAATGACAATTTTAAACGCAGCTTTGACACCTCCATTCACGATCGAAGACGAAACTGACGGCGGCGAAGACATCAGAATGAAATACCGCTACTTGGACATCCGAAGAAATCCGGTAAAAAATAGCTTGCTTTTCCGTCATAAAGTGGCGATGGAAGTTAGAAAATATTTATCTGATTTGGATTTCTGTGAAGTGGAAACTCCTTATTTAATCAAATCGACTCCAGAAGGCGCAAGAGATTTTGTCGTTCCAAGTAGAATGAACGAAGGACAATTTTACGCACTTCCGCAATCACCGCAAACCTTCAAGCAATTATTGATGGTTGGCGGCATGGATAAATATTTCCAGATTGTGAAATGTTTCCGTGATGAAGATTTGAGAGCTGACAGACAACCAGAATTTACACAAATCGATTGCGAGATGGCTTTCGTGGAACAAGAAGACATTTTGAATGTTTTTGAAGGCTTGACACGTCATTTGCTTTCTACAATAAAAGGCATCGAAGTAGAGAAATTCCCAAGAATTACTTACGATTATGCGATGAAAACCTACGGAAACGACAAACCAGACATTCGTTTCGGGATGGAATTTGGCGAGTTGAACGAAGTTGCTCAGCATAAAGAATTCCCAGTTTTCAATAGTGCAGAATTGGTTGTTGGAATCGCAGCGCCAGGTTGCGCAACTTACACAAGAAAAGAAATTGACAATTTAATTGACTGGGTAAAACGTCCTCAAGTTGGCGCTTCAGGAATGGTTTATGCCAAATATGAATTAGACGGAAGCATAAAATCTTCAGTGGATAAATTCTACGATCAAGAAGATTTAAAAAAATGGGCAGAAATTACCGGAGCAAAACCAGGCGATTTGATCTTGGTGCTTTCAGGTCCGGCAAATAAAACCAGAGCACAATTGAGCGCTTTGCGTATGGAATTGGCGACTCGTTTAGGATTGAGAAATCCTGAAGTTTTCGCACCGCTATGGGTGGTTGATTTCCCTCTTTTGGAACAAGACGAAGAAAATGGAAGATGGCACGCAATGCATCATCCTTTTACTTCTCCAAAACCAGAAGACATGGCTTTGCTTGAAACTGATCCAGGAAAAGTTCGTGCCAATGCATATGACATGGTTTTAAACGGAAATGAAATCGGTGGCGGTTCTATCAGAATTCACGATAAGGCAACACAGCAATTAATGTTCAAATATCTAGGATTTACTGAAGAAGAAGCTAAAGCACAATTCGGATTTTTGATGGATGCTTTCCAATTTGGAGCGCCTCCGCATGGCGGATTAGCGTTTGGTTTGGACAGATTGGTGGCGATTTTAGGCGGCCAAGAAACGATTCGTGACTTCATCGCTTTCCCAAAAAACAATTCAGGACGTGATGTGATGATTGATGCACCTTCTGTAATTGATACTAAGCAATTGGAAGAATTACATATTAGATTGAAATAAAATTTTTCAAGAAAACAACAAAAGCCTCAGAGAAAATCTGGGGCTTTTTTATTTATAAATCGCACGAAAAGCGAAAACGATGTAGTAAAATTGTTAATTGTTTCAAAAAGAAGCTTTAATCAATAAGAAATAGATGACAAAAAAAAATTGAAAATTTCAATAAAAAAAGTCCCGCAGAACATAGAGAAATCCCTTAAATTTTGAAAATCAATCCGTTGCCAATACTGAAAAAATCTGATGCAACAGAGAAATCAATATTTTTTTTTCATTTTTTTAACACTAAACTGTCTTTCGTATTATATTAAATATTACATTTGCTTATTATAAATTATTATTACTATTACAATGCGTACAGGTACAGTTAAATTTTTCAATGAGTCAAAAGGTTACGGATTCATTACAGATGAAGAAACAGGAAAAGACATTTTCGTTCATGCTTCAGGAATCAGAGCGGAAGAACTTCGCGAAGGTGATAGAGTATCTTACGAAGAAGAAGAAGGAAGAAAAGGTAAAGTAGCTGCTCAAGTTGCAGTTCTTGAAGACTAATATATAGCATACTATTTTTAGTTACCTCACAACTAAGACCGCTCAATAGAGCGGTTTTTTTATGCACTTATTTTAACAATACAAAGTATTTGAACTAACATTTTAAAACATTAAATAAATTATTCTAAAATATTTAATCAAAACCATACCATATCTTCAAAAATTTAAATTTTGACAATCTATTATTTTTATTGATTCTAAATTAAAATTAAGCGCATTATAATAAGGTATTGAAAACGTTAGGGTGCGAATTCAATATTGGCTCGTATATTTGTAGATATTTTATAAAATAAACTTAATTTATGAACACAGATCAGGCTAGTTATTTTCCAATATTGATGCAATTTTTGCTTGCTGTTGGATTTGTAGTGATGACTATCATCGGTTCTAGCTTTTTAGGACCAAGGAGAAAATCAAAAAACAAAGATAAAAGTTTTGAGTGCGGTATCGAATCTGTCGGTAATGCGCGTATTCCTTTTTCTGTAAAATATTTTTTGGTTGCAATTCTGTTCGTATTATTCGATGTGGAAGTAATATTTATGTATCCTTGGGCCGTAAATTTCAGAGAAATGGGCTGGATGGGATTAGCAAAAATGGGAATCTTTATGTTTCTTCTAGTCGTAGGCTTTTTCTACGTGATGAAGAAAAAAGGATTGGAGTGGGAATAATAATTTGAGATTTGAGAATTTGATTTTAAGATTTTCAAACTTTATGAATAAATGATGAAACAGATTTAAGCTTCCGATTTTTCTGAAATCTGAAATCTAAGATCTAAAAATCTAGAAAAATGAGTGATTCAAAAGTAAATATAGTAAATGCTCCAGAAGGAGTTCAAGGCGAAGGCTTTTTTGCAACAAAGTTATCTGACGTTGTAGGTTTAGCGCGCGCCAATTCACTTTGGCCATTGCCTTTCGCTACATCTTGTTGCGGAATTGAATTTATGGCAACAATGGCGTCGCATTATGACGTGGCACGTTTTGGTTCAGAACGTATGAGTTTTTCTCCGCGCCAGGCAGACATGCTTTTGGTTATGGGAACAATCGCAAAAAAAATGGCGCCAATTTTACGCCAAGTTTATGAACAAATGGCAGAACCAAGATGGGTTATCGCTGTGGGAGCTTGCGCTTCTTCAGGTGGAATTTTCGATACTTATTCGGTTTTGCAAGGTATTGACAAGGTAATTCCTGTGGATGTTTACGTTCCGGGTTGCCCGCCAAGACCAGAACAAATTCTGGATGGCGTAATGCGCTTGCAAGATTTAGTAAAATCAGAATCTGTGAGAAGAAGAAGTTCTCCTGAATACCAAGAATTATTAGCTTCTTATAACATTTCTTAATACGAAAAATGGCTTTAGAAACCTCTGATATACAAAATAAGCTTGTTGATAATTTTCAATTAATTGCAACAAATTTTGCACAACAGCACGATATTTTTACCTTCGAAGTTGATTCTGAATCAATCATTGAAGTGATGAAATTTTTGAGAGACGACAAGACATTGCGTTTCAATTTCTTAACTGACGTTTGCGGCATCCATTACCCTGATAATGAAATTGACAGGCAATTTGCCATGGTTTACCATATGCACAATTGGATGGACAATGTTCGTATCAGAATCAAATGTTTTTTAAACGGAGAAAATCCAGAAATTGACACGGTTACAAGTTTATTCCTTGGCGCAAACTGGCAAGAAAGAGAGACTTATGATTTCTACGGAATTATTTTCAAAGGCCATCCGCAGTTGAAAAGAATTTTGAATATGGATGAAATGACTTCTTTCCCGATGCGTAAAGAATTTCCTTTGGAAGACGGCGGAAGAACTGATAAAGATGACCGTTTCTTCGGAAGAACAACTGATAATTGCTAACAGCACTGAAAATATTGATATAATATGTCAGACTTATTATTACCACCAGAATTAAGATATGCCGATATCATCAAGCAAAGGCAAAATGAAGACGGAAGCGAGCTATCGATTCTGAATCTTGGGCCAACGCACCCGGCAACGCACGGAATTTTCCAGAACATTCTTTTGATGGATGGAGAACGCATCGTGGAAGGCGAAGGAACGGTTGGATACATTCACCGTGCTTTTGAAAAAATCGCAGAAAACAGACCTTTTTACCAAATCACGCCATTGACAGACAGAATGAATTACTGTTCGTCGCCTATCAATAATATGGGTTGGTGGATGACTTTGGAAAAAGCGTTAAATATAGAAGTTCCAAAAAGAGTCCAATATTTAAGAGTTATCGTAATGGAATTGGCGCGTATTGCCGACCACATTATCTGTAATTCTGTACTTGGAGTGGATACTGGAGCTTTAACAGGTTTCTTATATGTTTTTCAATTCAGAGAAAAAATATATGAAATCTACGAAGAAATTTGTGGTGCTCGTTTGACGACAAATATGGGAAGAATCGGAGGATTTGAAAGAGAATGGAGTCCTGCTGCATTCAAAAAAATCAATGATTTCTTGGAAGAATTTCCTCCAGTTTGGCAAGAATTTGAAAACTTGCTGTTGCGTAACAGAATCTTTATGGACAGAACGATAAATGTGGGTCCTATTTCTGCGGAACGCGCCATGAGCTACGGATTTACAGGTCCAAATTTAAGAGCTTCTGGAATTGATTATGATATCAGAGTAATGCAACCTTACAGTTCTTACGAAGATTTCGATTTCAAAATTCCGGTAGGTCAATCAGGTGATACGTATGACCGTTTCTGCGTAAGAAATGCAGAAGTTTGGGAAAGTATCAGCATCATCAAACAAGCGTTGGCAAAAATGCCGGAAGGCCCTTTCCACGCTAATGTTCCTGATTATTATTTGCCTCCAAAAGAAGACGTTTACACCACAATGGAAGCTTTGATTTATCACTTTAAAATCGTGATGGGAGAAATTCCTGTTCCGATTACTGAAGTATACCATCCGGTGGAAGGCGGAAACGGAGAATTAGGTTTTTACTTAATTACAGATGGTTCAAGAACACCTTTTAGATTGCATTTCAGAAGACCTTGTTTCATTTATTACCAAGCATTTAACGAAATGGTAAAAGGGCAAATGCTATCCGATGCGATTGCAACATTGTCAAGCTTGAACGTAATTGCAGGAGAATTAGACGCTTAAAAAAGATTGCAGATTTTAGATTTCAGATTTTTGCTATCAGAAATCTCAAATCAAAAATCTTAAATATATTTAGAAGTAACAGAATATGGAAGTTTCGCATATCAAACAAGAAATAAATATAACAGAAGCCTTGATGGAACGCATCAACGAGCTTTTGAGCCATTATCCAGCGGACAAGAAAAAATCAGCTTTATTGCCGGTTTTACACGATGTTCAGGATGCGCACGACAATTGGTTGAGCATCGAATTAATGGATAAAGTGGCAGAAATCCTTGAAATCAAACCTATCGAAGTGTATGAAGTGGTGTCGTTTTACACGATGTTTAACAGAAGGCCAATCGGTAAATTTATGTTTGAATTCTGCCAAACGTCTTCATGCTGTCTTCGTGGCGCTGAAAATTTAATGGATTATACTTGTGAAAAGTTAGGCGTTAATTTAGGCGAAACCACTGCTGACGGACTATTTGAAGTCAGAGGCGTAGAATGTCTTGGTGCTTGTGGTTATGCGCCAATGCTTCAATTGGGAGATTTCTACAAAGAAAATCTTACGAAAGAAAAAATTGACGAACTGATTGAGGATTGCAAAAACGGTAAAGTAAGCTTACACTAATAATAGAAATTATGTCAAAGAAAATATTATTAGACAAAATAAATGTTCCGGGGATTAAAACCTATGAAGTCTATCGTCGTGAAGGCGGTTATGCTTCTGTGGAAAAAGCCCTTAAAACAATGACTCCAGACGAAGTTGTGACTGAAGTTAAGAATTCTGGATTGAAAGGTCGCGGTGGCGCTGGTTTCCCAATGGGAATGAAATGGAGCTTCATCGACAAAAAATCTGGAAACCCAAGACACTTGGTTTGCAACGCCGATGAGTCAGAACCGGGAACTTTTAAAGACCGTTATTTGATGGAATATATTCCGCATCTTTTGATTGAAGGAATGATTACCGCAAGTTTCGCTTTGGAAGCACACCTTTCTTACATTTATATTCGTGGAGAATATATGTGGGTTTTCAAAATTTTAGAAAATGCTATCAAGGAAGCTTACGCTGCAGGATGGTTAGGAAAAAATATTTTAGGAACCGGTTATGACCTAGATTTGCACGTTCACATTGGAGCTGGAGCTTATATCTGCGGAGAAGAAACTGCCTTGATTGAATCTTTGGAAGGAAAAAGAGGAAATCCTCGTATTAAACCGCCATTTCCTGCAATCAGCGGATTATGGGCAAATCCAACCGTTGTTAATAACGTAGAATCAATTGCTACAGTTCCTTATATCGTAAATAATTCTGGTCTTGAATATGCAAAATTCGGAACTGAAAAATCTACAGGGACTAAATTAATTTCTGCTTCGGGACATATTAAAAATCCGGGTGTTTATGAAATTGAATTAGGCTTGAGCGTTTATGAATTCATGAATTCTGACGAATATTTGGGAGGAATGTTAGACGACAGACCTTTAAAAGCATTGGTTCCAGGAGGTTCTTCTGTGCCAATTTTGCCAGCGCATTTGATTTATAAAACTGCCAATGGCGATGACCGATTGATGTCGTATGAATCATTAAGCGACGGAGGTTTTGCAACAGGTTCGATGCTTGGTTCTGGCGGATTTATCGTTTATAATGACACTTCTTGCATTGTTAGAAATACTTGGAATTTCTCAAGATTTTACCACCACGAAAGCTGTGGCCAATGTTCGCCTTGCCGTGAAGGAACAGGGTGGCTTGAGAAAGTTTTACATAGAATTGAAACCGGTCACGGCCGTGAAGAAGATATCGACTTGCTTTGGGATATCCAAAGAAAAATTGAAGGAAATACAATCTGTCCGTTAGGTGACGCGGCAGCTTGGCCAGTTGCAGCAGCAATTCGCCATTTCAGAGACGAATTTGAATACCACGTTCGTTTTCCTGAAAAGATTAAAAACAGAGACCATTTTGTGGCTGAACCTTTTGAAAAGGTAAAACATTTGGTAGCGAAGCAAACAGTTTAAAATGGCAATAAGCTAAAAGCAGTAAGCTATAAGTCTTAAAACTTGTGCTTAAAGCTTAAAGCTTAAAGCTTAGAGCATAAAAATATGAAAGTAACAATAGACGGTCAAAGTATAGAAGTAGAACCAGGGACCACAATCCTGCAGGCTGCTCGAATGATTGGTGGGGAATCTGTACCGCCAACAATGTGCTATTACTCAAAATTGAAAGGTTCTGGCGGAAAATGCCGTGCCTGTTTGGTGGAAGTTTCAAAAGGAAGCGATGCCAACCCTACTCCGATGCCAAAGTTGATGGCTTCCTGTGTGACAGGAGTTATGGACGGTATGGAAGTGAACAGCATTAAATCAGAGCGTGTTACAGAAGCAAGAAAATCGGTTACAGAATTTTTGCTGATTAATCACCCATTGGATTGCCCAGTTTGTGACCAGGCCGGAGAATGTGATTTGCAAAACTTGAGCTTCAAGCACGGGAAATCGCAAACGCGTTACATTGAAGAAAAAAGAACTTTTGAGCCAGAAAATATAGGTCCGAATATTCAATTGCACATGAATCGTTGCATTTTGTGCTACCGATGTGTGATGGTTGCAGACCAATTGACTGACAATCGCGTTCACGGAGTTATGGACAGAGGCGATCACTCGAACATTTCTACGTGTATTTCAAAAGCAATTGACAATGAGTTTTCTGGAAATATGATCGACGTTTGCCCAGTTGGAGCTTTGACTGACAAGACTTTCCGTTTTAAACAGAGAGTTTGGTTCAACAAACCTTACAACGCACACAGAGAATGTACCACGCCAGGATGTTGCGGAAAAACGACGGTTTGGATGTTTGGTAACGAAATCCAAAGAGTTACAGGAAGAAAAGACGAATTTCACGAAGTAGAAGAATTCATCTGCAACGAATGCCGTTTTGACCATAAAGACACGAAAGACTGGGTTATCGAAGGACCAAGAAAATTCGAGAAAGATTCTGTAATCAACCAAAATAATTATACTCAAAAATTAGACACGGTTGTTATCGAAACCGAAAAAGGAATCTTGAAAGGTCGTGACCAAGACAGAAAGAAAATCAGTATGCCGGCAATTCCCTTAAAAAGAGAAGAGCAAGAAGCATTTAAGGAAGGTAATATTTAATCAAAATGGATAGCACTATAATTATCGAAAAAGGAATTTTCATTGTCATCATCTTTGCAATTACAATGTTGATGGCGATGTATTCTACGCTTGCAGAACGAAAAGTTGCCGCTTGGCTTCAAGACCGGGTAGGTCCGAATAGAGCTGGAAAAGGTGGGATTTTGCAACCGCTTGCTGATGGTTTGAAATTATTTTCAAAAGAAGAATTCTTGCCAGATACGCCGAATAAATTTTTATTTGTAGTTGGTCCGGCGATTTCAATGAGTGTTGCCTTGATGACAAGTGCCGTTATTCCTTGGGGTGACAAATTGCATTTGTTTGGCAGAGATATTATTTTACAAGCTACTGATATTGATGTGGCTATTTTATATGTCTTCGGAGTTTTGTCTGTTGGTGTTTACGGAATTATGATTGGAGGCTGGGCTTCTAACAACAAATTCTCGCTAATGTCAGCAATGCGTGCGGCTTCGCAAATGATTTCGTATGAAGTTGCGATGGGACTTTCAATTGTGTCCCTAATAATGATGACGGATTCATTAAGTCTAAGAGTAATAGCTGAACAACAACCAGGAATGCACTGGAATATTTTTTACCAGCCATTAGGATTTATTATCTTTTTGGTATGTTCTTTCGCTGAAACAAACAGAACGCCTTTTGATTTGGCAGAATGTGAGGCCGAATTAATTGGAGGTTACCATACTGAATATTCGTCAATGAGAATGGGATTTTATCTGTTCGCAGAATATGCGAGTATGTTTATCTCTTCAACGATTTTGGCCGTTTTATATCTTGGCGCTTACAATTATCCGGGAATGTCTTGGGCAGTTGAAAACTGGGGTGTGAACATCGCAAACGTAATCGGAATCATTGTTTTATTTGCAAAAATCTGTTTCTTCATCTTTTTCTTTATGTGGGTGAGATGGACGATTCCAAGATTTAGATATGACCAGTTAATGAAATTAGGATGGCAGATGTTGATTCCATTGGCAATTGCAAATATTGTGATCACTGGAGTTGTGATTTTGTTGTTTGATAGTATGAAATAATTAAATCTTGATGTCACAAAATGTGATTTCAAGTTTAGAAAATTTGTGGTCACAAATTGTTACCACAAAAAATCAAAGGTGACACAATTTGTGACACCTTAAATTAAAAGCCTAAAATAAAATATAAGCCAATAAATATGAATAAAATTATTGTCCCAGACGAAGTAATCACTAATAAAATTTATTTTATTAGAAATACAAAAGTAATGTTCGATCGCGACTTGGCAGAACTATATGATGTAAAACCATTTCGTTTAAGGGAGCAAGTAAAAAGAAATATTGAGAAATTTCCAGAACATTTTATGTTTCGGTTAGCTGAAAATGAAGTTGATATTATGGTCTCGCAAAATGCGATACCTTCAAAACAAGTTCTCGGTGGTTCTCTTCCCTATGTTTTCACAGAACACGGAATTTTACAATTATCCAATGTTCTGAAAAGCGAAAGGGCAACACAAATGAGCATTAAAATAATTGAGATTTTTGTTAGCTTGCGCGAATTTCTAACCGACAGTTTAAGCCTAAAACTTGAAGTCGAAGAAATAAAAAAGAAGCTTGCAAACCAGAATAAAAACATAGAACTTGTTTTCAGTTATTTGGATGAATTGATAGAAAAACAAGACAACAAAATCGAAAGAGAAAAAATAGGTTATAAAAAATAAATTAAAATTTGATTTGAATCCGATGAATCGCAAATCAAAAATCTTAAATCAAAAATGAGTATAGAAACTGTATCATTATCGGGAAGAAAAACGCAGGTTTCCAATAAAAAGATGACTTTTTTGGAGAGCCTTTATCTTGTTGCGATTGTGAAAGGATTGTTCATTACGATCAAGCACTTATTCACCAGAAAAGTGACGATTAAATATCCGGAGCAAAAAAGAGAAATGAGTCCTGTTTATCGCGGTCAGCACATGCTGATGCGTGACGATGAAGGTCGCGAACGTTGCACGGCGTGCGGACTTTGTGCCTTGTCTTGTCCTGCGGAAGCGATCACAATGAAAGCTGAAGAAAGAAAGCCAGACGAAAAACATTTGTACAGAGAAGAAAAATATGCTTCGATTTATGAAATCAATATGTTGCGTTGTATTTTCTGCGGATTGTGTGAAGAAGCTTGCCCAAAACAGGCGATTTACTTGACGACTTCTAAAAAAATCGTTCAAGCTGATTATAATCGTGAAGAATTCATCTACGGAAAGGACAAATTGGTGATGCCATTAGAGCAAGCTTTGAATAATACTAAATTGAAAACGGCTAATTAATATGTTGACAACTGTATTTTATATTTTATCTGCATTGACCCTGGCGTCAGCGTTTTTGACCATTTTGACCAAAAACCCAATCCACAGTGCGATTTATTTGGTAATCTGTTTCTTTTCAATTGCCGGTCATTACTTGATGTTCAACGCGCAATTTTTGGCGGTTGTTCACATCATCGTGTACTCGGGAGCCATCATGATTCTGCTCTTGTTTACGATAATGCTTATGAATCTCAACAAAGAAGACGAACGACATAAAAGTGGTCTCACGATTATTGCGGCCGTTGCTTCTTTCTGTTTGGTTTGCTTCGTATTATTAGCGGCTTTCTTGAAAACAATGCCAATTATCGAGGAATATTATGTTTCAGGCGAAGATTACCAATCCATTAAAGTTCTTGGACAAGTTTTGCTTGACGAGAAAGAAGGTTTTATGGTTCCGTTTGAATTTGCTTCTGTTTTACTTTTGGTATCAATGATTGGAGCGGTTTTATTGTCTAAAAAAGAAGAAAAAATAAGCTTATAGTTATGCAAAATGTTTTACAAGAAATAGGCGTTGAAAACTATATTTATCTTTCTACAATCTTATTTTGTATCGGGATATTTGGAGTATTGTTCAGACGAAACGCTATCGTAATGTTTATGTCAATCGAGATAATGCTGAATGCAGTAAACCTGCTTTTGGTTGTTTTTTCTACGTATCACCAAGATGCTTCGGGACAAGTTTTCGTATTCTTTTCAATGGCTGTCGCTGCCGCGGAAGTTGCCGTTGGACTAGCGATTTTGGTTGGAATTTACAGAAACATCCATTCGATTGATATTGACAAATTAAAAAATTTAAAAGGATAATCCCTGATGGAGACAAGCTTACTATTAACTTTACTACTAGCCCCATTCGCAGGGTTCTTATTCAATGTATTTTTTGGAAAGAAAGTCAGCCGAAATGTTTCTGGAACCATCGGAACCATTGCTGTTGCTGTTTCTTTCATCGTTTCTTTGAATTTTTTCTTCCAAATAAACAGCACGAAACAGCCGATTCTTATTGATTTATTTCAATGGATGACACTCGGAAATTTCAAAGTAGATTTCGCTTTCTTATTGGACCAATTGTCAATTCTTTGGCTTTTGTTCGTAACCGGAATCGGAACTTTGATCCACATCTACTCGATCAGCTACATGCACGACGATGAAAATTTGAATAAGTTTTTCGCTTATTTGAACCTGTTCATCTTCTTCATGATCACTTTGGTTACTGGTTCAAACCTATTGATCATGTTTATAGGTTGGGAAGGCGTTGGACTTTGCTCCTACTTATTAATCGGATTTTGGTATAAAAACCAAGACTATAATGACGCTGCAAAAAAAGCGTTCATCATGAACAGAATCGGAGATTTAGGTTTCCTGATCGGAATTTTCATTCTTGCTGCATTATTCAATTCTATCGATTTTACGACAATGAAAGAAATTGTGGCAACCGGAAAATCGATTAATTTAGGATGGCTTGCATTGGCAACATTATTCCTTTTCATCGGAGCTTCTGGAAAATCTGCACAAATTCCTTTATATACTTGGTTACCTGACGCTATGGCTGGACCGACTCCTGTTTCTGCATTGATTCACGCGGCGACGATGGTAACAGCTGGTATTTTCATGATTACGAGATTGAATTTCCTATTTGATTTGACGCCAGACGTTCAGATGATTATCGCTGTAATCGGAGCTGTGACTTCATTAGTCGCTGCATTTATTGCTTTGGTTCAAAATGATATCAAAAAAGTGCTGGCTTATTCTACGGTTTCACAATTAGGCTTGATGTTTTTGGCTTTAGGTTTAGGAGCTTACGAAATTGCGGTTTTCCACGTAATCACGCACGCTTTCTTTAAAGCTTGCCTTTTCTTAGGTTCAGGTTCTGTAATCCACGCTTTGCACGGCGAACAAGATATGCGCAAAATGGGCGGTTTGAGAAAATACATGAAAGTGACTTATATTACTTTTCTGATTGCGACTTTAGCGATTTCTGGTATTCCAATTTTTGCTGGTTTCTTCTCTAAAGATGAAATCTTGATGGTGGCTTTCCATGAAAATAAAGCACTTTGGATTATCGCTTCTTTGGCTTCGATCATGACAGCTTTTTATATGTTTAGATTGTTATATCTGACTTTCTTCAAAGAATTCCGTGGAACGGAAGAACAAAAACACCACTTGCACGAATCTCCAAGCTTGATCACTTTTCCTTTGATTGTTTTGGCAATTCTTTCTACAATTGGAGGTTTTATCAGCTTTCCAGGTCACAGTTGGCTGAATCAATATCTAAAACCAATTTTTATCGGAACAAGAGAAGAGCATCATTTAGACGGAACGACTTATATGTTAATGGGAATTGCAGTTATCGGTGCCTTAATCGGAATTGGGATTGCGTATTCAAACTATATCAAAAAATCACAAGTGCCAAGCGAAGACAGTGAAATCACTGGATTCTCGAAGGTTCTTTATAATAAATTTTATGTAGACGAAATTTATACGGCGATAATCGTGAAGCCGATTTATGCTATCGCAAGCTTCTCGAAAAACTTTATTGAAACGGCCTTGTCTGGATTTATTTTCGGATTAGGAAAAGTGACAAATATGATCGGAACACAAGGAAAAGTGCTTCAAAATGGAAGCGTTGGATTTTACCTTTTTGCTTTCGTATTGGGAACCGCTTCCATCATCGCTTATTTATTTTTAGAACATTATCTTTAGACTATAATCATCACTAATGGACATATCTTTATTATTAATTATTTTATTAGTTGGAGCAATTGCCACATTTTTATCTGGAGATAAATGGGCTTCAAAAATCGCTTTGCTATTCAGCTTGGGCGCTTTTGGGACATCAATTTATTTGCTTACCTTATTCAATGCCGGAAAAAATCTAGGTGTAATTTATCCGTGGGTTACTTCGCCAAGAATCTTCTTAGCTCTTGGAGTTGACGGATTGTCAATGGCTTTGGTGCTTTTAACAACCGCTTTGACGCCATTGATTATCTTTTCTTCCTTCGGAAATTCTTATGCAAAATCTAAAAACTTCTATGCGCTTATCCTTTTTATGGTTTTTGCCATGATTGGAACATTCGTTGCCGCAGACGGTTTCTTATACTATATTTTCTGGGAACTTGCCCTGATTCCGATTTACTTTATCGCATTGATTTGGGGTAACGGCGATCCGCAAAGCAGAAGAAAAGCAGTAGTAAAATTCTTTATCTACACTTTTGCAGGTTCGCTTTTCATGCTGGTTTCGTTTATTTATTTGTATCTGAAAGCAGGAAGTTTCTTGATCGGAGATTTGATTCAAGTGAAACTCACATCGCAAGAACAATTTTGGATATTCCTTGGTTTTTTCATGGCTTATGCTATCAAAATTCCGCTTATTCCTTTTCATACTTGGCAGGCAAAAGTGTACCAAAAAGCTCCGGCTGTCGGCACAATGCTTTTATCCGGAATCATGCTAAAAATGGCACTTTACAGCATTATCAGATGGCAATTGCCTTTGGCGCCACTTGCTGCAAAAGAATACATGTTTTACTTGATCGGACTTTCAGTTGCAGGCGTAATTTATGGCTCAATCGTAGCTTTGAAACAAAAAGACCTTAAAAAATTATTGGCTTATTCTTCCCTAGCGCACGTCGGATTAATTGCTGCCGGAACTTACACGATGACTTTAGACGGACTTCGAGGTGCCGTTTTGCAAATGCTGGCACACGGTTTTGTAGTTGTCGGATTGTTCTTCGCCGCAGAAATTATCTCAAGAAGGTTCAGCACCGGAAAAATTGCAGACATGGGCGGCATCAGAATCCAATCGCCAAAATTCACTTCGATGTTTATGATTCTTGTTGTGGCTTCAGTCGCATTGCCAGGAACTTTCAACTTCGTTGGAGAATTTGAATTGCTTTACAGCTTGGCGCAAAGAAGCGTAACAATTGCAATTTTAGGAGGAACAACAATTATTTTAGGAGCTTTTTATATGTTGAGAATGTTCCAAAAAGTAATGCTTGGCGACAAAAACGAAAAACTTTTTACTGACGTAACTGTCAATGAAGGAATCGTAATGGTAGTAATTATCGGTATTTTGTTTTTCTTCGGATTATATCCAAAACCAATCATCGACTTGATCACGCCAAGCCTGAAAGACATCTTAACACTTATCAACAGAATCTAATTAGTCTTATATAAAATGTATACATTAATAGCTATTGCCGGATTAGGAGTTTTATGCCTTATCGCTGAAATTTTCAACGGAAGAAAAGCCATTGTTCCAATTACAATTGTGGGCTTGCTTGCCATATTGGGATTGACTGCAACAGGATTCAACGCAACGGCGGCGACTTACAATAACATGATTGTATTTGACAAGTTTGCCACTACATTCTCTTGCTTATTCATACTTTTGACCGTTTTCTTGATTGCCTTGACGCCAAGTTTTCACGAAAAGCAACTCCAAAAAATATCTGATTTTGTTTCTATAAAATTATTTTTATTGACCGGAGCCGTTGCAATGGTAGCTTTTGGAAATTTATCGATGTTCTTTTTAGGAATTGAAATCCTTTCTATTTCATTATATGTTTTGGCGGCGAGCGATCGCTTGAGCCTGAAAAGTAATGAAGCAGGAATGAAATATTTCTTGATGGGCGCATTTGCTTCGGGTTTTATCTTATTCGGAATTACCTTGATTTATGGAGCAATTGGTTCCTTTGATATGGCCGTAATCCAAGAAGCCGGAACTTCTGCAGACGTGGAAGACTGGTTTTACATCGGAGCAATTTTATTGAGCATCGGTATGCTTTTCAAAATCGCTGCTGCGCCATTTCACTTTTGGGCACCAGACGTTTATGAAGGGTCGCCTGCTTTGACAACTGCTTTGATGAGCACGTTGGCAAAAGTAGTGGCAATGGCCGCTTTCTTTAAATTGGTAAGTGCCATGAATGTCAACCTTCCAGAATCTTCAACAACTGCATTGATGGTAATTTCAATTCTGTCTATGACAATTGGAAATATCATGGCTTTAAGACAGACAAATGTAAAAAGAATGCTTGCATTTTCAGGTATTTCCCACGCTGGTTTTATGATCATGACGCTTTTGGCTGTCGCTTCCTCATCAGGCGTTTTGCTTTATTATACTTCCGCTTATTCTTTGGCTGGAATCGCTGCGTTTTCAGTAGTTTTATACGTAACAAAAGACAAAAACAATGAAGATATTTTCAACTTCAACGGATTAGGAAAAACAAGTCCGCTATTAGCCGGAATCTTGACTTGCGCCTTGCTTTCAATGGCAGGAATCCCGATTTTCTCTGGATTTTTTGCAAAAGTATTCTTATTCGGTCAAATGCTTAATGCCGGGCATATTGCCTTGGTAATCATCGCGGTTGTAAATTCAATAATCAGCGTTGGCTATTATTTTAAATTGATTTTGGCAATGTACACCAAAGACGCTACTGAAGAAGCAAAACCAGTTCCATTCGTTTATCACGCCGTGGCAATCGTCGCCATCGTCTTAAATATCGCAATCGGACTTTATCCTTCTTTTGTTTTAGAAGCAATACTTTAAATTCAAATAACTTATACTAAAAAGGGTGCCTAAAAATTTTAGACACCCTTTTTTATTTCGTTTAAATTCTTAAACTGCGGTATAATCGCCGTTGGTAATAATAACGCTCATCTTTGCGAAAGAAGATTTGTCTAAACTTACAAATAAGATTAACAGCTAACTATTTTAACTATTCATATTTAATTCCAAAGCAAAAAAAAGGATCGCAATTAAGCGATCCTTTGTAAAAATTATATTTAAGTATTAATCGGCTTCATTAATTTTCTCCACTTTATCTTTCCAATATTGCATCATGGCAAAGGAAACGACCATTGACGAAGCGGCACCTTCAATGAATAATCCAAAACAGAATTGGTAAAGCGAAGGATCGCCTCCTCCAAAAACATAACTGTCAGCAAAGGTTTTCAAGAATTCATCGCCACCTTGTGCTTCAATATAAATCATGAAAGCGACAAGCCCTAGAACCAATCCAACAATACCAGTTAAAAAACCCGCAAGAAGATTTGTCAGATAACCGTTGATTCCGTCGTGGTAATTTGATTTTATAGTTCGGTTAATTCCATAAATTACGAAGACAAAATTTAAAAGTCGCAGATAAATTTGGTCGGCAAGCCCTAATGTTTCAATTAACAAAAAGTATAATCCGATACCTATAAAGATGATAATACCGTTGATGAGTAGTCTAGAAAATTTCATAATAATCAGTTTAGTTAGTTTTAGTTTTTTGCCTGCGACACTTTTTCATTAATCGCATTGGTATAACTAAAATTACAAAATTTAATCTAGATTTTGAGCGTTTGACTGCTTATTAAGTTGAGATTTAATAAAATTTTAATAAACAGGTTTTTTCTGACTAAACACTGACTTCGTTAATCTTTAATTACATTTCCTTGATTGTCATAAAGTAAGATCCAATCGTTATGGAAAAAGTAATCCCATTTTGCCTGAGCCAAATCTACATTTGGATCGATCAAAACTTTAAAAGGTTTCTGGTTTATGGAAACTTGGCAGTCTGAAAAAATGCTAACATCGATTCCTTTCAAGGCAAATTCCTTTTTGATTCGCTGTGCCATTTGCCAGATTGCATCAGGTTTGTCAGCAATCATTCCCATTTGTTTTGGCGTCAACTTTGAACTTAAATCATAGAAAATGCGCTGATCGGTCTTTTTATTGTAAATCCTAAAATGATTGAATCCTGATCTTGAACGAAGCATCATTCGCCAGCTCAATCGGTGGCCTTCTTCTGTCCAAAGCACGTCACCTTTGATAAGCCAATGACGCAGCGGAAGGAAAATTTGGATAATAAAATAAGGCAGAAAGAAATACATCAAAACTGATTTGTTTTCATAAACAGGAAGCGTTTCCAAATCCAATTCTGGCTTTTTCTTAAAAAATATCTTCCTGATTTTTTCTGGCGGATAAAAGAAAACCGCAAAGCTCAAGGCAAAGAAAGGAAAAATTCCGATTTGCAAAGTAACGGCATTGAAAAGGTGAAATATCAGGGAAGCGATAAAAGCAACCGTTCTGGTTTTCTTCCAAAGCAACATCGGAACGATAAATAAATCAAAAGCGATTCCAGAATAGGCAATGAAAAGATAAAACCATTTTTGGCTGAATATCTCTTGAATAGCGGGAAACGGTGATTTGTTTGCCAGCAAATTTTTAGTAAAAGTGCCGTCAAGCCAATCGGGATAAAATTTTGAAACCGTAGCAAAAAAGTAAACAATCGCAACTTGAAGAATCATCACCCAAGAACACCATTTTGGCATGCTCAGGCTTTTTATATTCGGATTTTTTTTGGCATCAACAGAAGCATACTTCTCCGCAGGAAGAAAAATCATGATCAGGCAGACCAAAATCAGCATGTAATAATGGTTGTTATATGATGTTTTCTGCATCCAATACGAAATCGTCCAAAGCAACGTGAAAGCGCTCAAACTCCAACGATATTTCAAACCAATCATGACAAAAACGCCCAAAAATCCCATCGTTGCAAAATAAAAATACATGCCATAACCCGGAAGCGGCTGTAGCCATTCCATGCCGATGTGGCTGAAAGTGAACTGCGGATCGATGAAATTAGATTTTACCCAGCCTGTTAAAATGGCGCCGAAGGTTTCTGCAGCGAGCAAAAATCCGAAGAAAATTCTGAAAATAATCAGTGGCGCATTGTCAATCGGCTGGAAAAGTTTTTTCATTTCAAATTTTTTATAAAATCTTTGGCCGTATTTCTGTCGTTTTCCAATTGCAATTTTAACGCATCAAAAGAAGGAAATTTTTCTTCAGACCGAATTCTTTGCAATAATTCTACAGCTATTTTTTTATCATATAAATCTCCTTCAAAATCTAAATAATGCACTTCGATAGATTGCTGTTTTCCGTCAACTGTGGGATTTGTACCGATGTTCATCATGCCATAAACCAGCTTTTCATCGATAAAACTCTTTACGATATAAACACCGTTTTGCGGAATCAGCTTGTACTCTTCTTCGATTTTTATATTGGCCGTCGGGAAATTTATGGTTCGTCCAAGCTGTTTTCCTTGGATTACTTTTCCTGTCAAGAAATAATTATAGCCTAAATATTCATTAGCAAGACTAACATTTCCTGAATCAAGTGCTTTCCTGATTTTGGTAGAACTTATTGAAACTGCATCAATTTCTTCTGCAGAAATCTGCTCTACTTCAAAATTGTAAATTTTCCCAAAGGCAACCAAATCATTTATATCTGCCGAACGGTTTCTGCCAAAACGGTGGTCGTGGCCGATAATTATTTTTTTTATGTGAAACTTGTCGACAAGAATTGTCTTTACAAATTCTTCAGCTTCCATCTGCGAAAACTTTTGGTCAAACGGATGGATTATTAAATTATCAAGCCCTGCTTTTTCTAATAAAACGGCTCTTTCTTCGATTGTATTCAAAAGCTTAATTGATCCGTCGTTCTGCAAAACCATCCGTGGATGCGGAAAAAAAGTCAGCACGAGGCTTTCGAATTTTTCATCAGAAGCGTTTTGGATCAGTCTTTTTATGATTTTTCCATGACCTAAATGTACGCCGTCAAAAGTGCCGAGCGTAGCAATAGTTTGCTTTTTAGACTGGAATTCTTGTATTGTATTGAAAATTTTCAAAATTGTATTTTAGCGGTGTACAAATTTATAAGTATCTGACGGATATATAAAATCGAGATGAATTTATTTTTAGGCCAAATTTAAACTATCATTATTTTTATAAAAGTTATTGTTATATTTGTTAGCCTCTTATAACTAATTTATATTTTTTTAACATGAAAAAAACAATACTATTAACCATGGCATCGTTTTTTTTGGCCATTACTGTACAAGCGCAAAAAAGCACTCCTTGGACAAATGCTCAAAAAAGCGAAGCTACTTCACTGTCAAAAAACACACAAAGAATTACCTTTCCAGAAGATTTTTCAACAGTAAGATTAAATTTAGAAAGCTTCAGACAATCGCTTTCAGAAGCGCCGAAAGTTACTTCATCAAAACCTGGAATTATTATTTCAGTTCCAAATGCACAGGGAAATTTGGAACGTTTTGAGGTTTTTGAGTCGTCAAATTTCACTCCAGAACTTCAGGCACAATTTCCACAAATCAGAGCTTATTCTGGTAAAGGAATTGATGACAAATATGCTCAAATCAGATTCAGCGCTGATCCAAGCGGTATTCAGGCTATGATTTTCAGAACTGATAAAAAAAATGAATTCATCGAGCCTTATTCTGCCGATGGAAAAATTTATGCCGTTTTTAATTCAAACCGCTCAAAAGGGAAACTTCCATTTACTTGCTCAACTCCAGACCAGGCTTTGGCAAAAGATTTATCTGACAAAGTTAGCGCGACGGAAAGATCAAGCGCAGGCCAATTGTTGACTTTCAGATTGGCACTTTCTTGTAATGGGGAATATGCAAATTATTTTGGAGCAACGAGCGATGCACAATCAGCATTGGTTTTGGCTGCTTTTAATGCAACAATGTCTCGTGTGAACGGTGTTTTTGAAAAAGACCTTTCCATTCATATGAATATTATTGCTGAAACTCCAAACGTAATTTACTATAATCCTGCAACTGACCCCTATTCTAATTCATTAAGTGCTTGGAACGGTCAGCTGCAATCAACGTTGACAAGTGTTCTTGGCGAAGCAAAATATGACGTAGGCCACATGTTTGGCGCAAGTGGCGGTGGCGGAAACGCAGGATGTATTGGTTGTGTTTGCGTTGACGGATCAAAAGGAAGCGGTATTACTTCACCAGCGGACGGAATTCCGCAAGGCGATAATTTTGATATTGATTATGTTGCCCACGAACTTGGACACCAATTTGGAGGAAACCACACGTTTTCTCACAATGTTGAAGGTTCAGGCGTAAATGTGGAGCCAGGAAGCGGTTCTACAATTATGGGCTATGCAGGAATTACCTCAAGAGACGTGCAACCACACTCTGACGATTATTTTGTTTATGCAACAATTCAGCAAATCCAAAATAACATGGCAGGAAAAACGTGTCCGGTTAAAACCACTTTAACGCACGGAACGCCGGTTATTACTTTAGCGCAGCAGACCTACACGATTCCAACAAATACTCCTTTTGCATTAACTGGAACTGCTACTGACTCAAACGGTGATCCGCTAACTTATACTTGGGAACAAAACGACACGGCAACAACACAAACTGGCGCAAGTAGCGGTGCTTCTGCAACAAAAACTGGCGGCCCAAACTGGAGATCGTACAGCCCAACAACTTCTCCGACAAGATATTTTCCAAGACTTGCAACGCTTTTGGCAAATCAAACAACAACGCAAGGAACAGAAATCTTGGTTGAAGCCTTAAGTTCAGTAGCGAGAACGCTAAATTTTGCATTTACTGCAAGAGACAATAATCCTGCGGGAGGACAAACGGCTAGCGGACTTGTAAGAGTAAATGTAGTTGCAGCGACGGCTCCATTTATTGTAACTTCTCCAAATACAAATGTAAATTTGGCTGGAGGAACAAATCAAGACGTAACTTGGAATGTTTCAGGAACTAATACAGGAAGCGTGAACACGCCATTTGTGGACATCTTTTTGTCTTATGACGGAGGTTTGACTTATCCAACATTATTGGCAAGCAAAGTCCCGAATGACGGTTCAGAAATTGTTACAATCCCAAATGAATCTCCAACTCCAAACAGAGCCGGAACGCAAAACAGAATCATGGTTAAAGGACATAAAAATGTTTTCTTTGACATCAGCAATGTAAATTTTGCGACAACAGAAGCGGCTTCTACATTTGCAATTCCGTTTTCTGGAATGGAAGGCGAGCAGAATAAATTGATTTGTAAAGGTGGCGCTCCAGTAACATTTACATTTCCGTATAAAACCTATGGTGGTTTTTCTGGAACAACGACTTTTGCCGTTACAGGCCAACCAACTGGCGCAACAGCAGCACTTTCAACGACTTCTTTAAACGCTGATGGAACGGTTACCTTAACAGTAAGCAATACTGCTTCTAGCCCTGCCGGAATTTATACTTTGGCGGTAACGGCAACTTCTGGAAGCACTACAAAGAATTTGAATTTATATCTAGAATTGTTAGACAATAACTTTTCAGCAATCAGTGCGGTTTCTCCTGCAAACGGAGCGCAAATTTTGCCAAGCAATGTTGTTCTAAACTGGACAGCATCAACTGGTGCGACTTCTTACGATGTTCAAGTATCAACTGACAGTTCTTTTGCCACTATTTTCAGTTCAGCAACAGTGACTACGAATTCTTATGCATTGCCACAGCTTTCAAATTCTGCAACATATTACTGGAGAGTATTGCCTAAAAATGAAGGCTGTCAAGGTGTTTATTCTACAGCATCAACCTTTGGAACAACTTATTGCGGTGCATTAACATCTACAAACATTCCTGTTGTAATATCAGAAACCGGAACTCCAACTGTAAATTCAACATTGGTAATTCCAGCTTGGCAAAGTGTTATAATTCAAAATTTAAGCGTAAATGTTGACATTACGCACTCTTACATTGGTGATTTGACCGCAACTTTAATCAGTCCAGCTGGAACACAGATTCAGCTTTTTGCAGCGCAATGTGGCAGCGGACAAAATGCAGTGGCTAGTTTTGATGACAGTGCAACAACTTTAGTCTGTGGTTCTGGTCCAGCGATTTCTGGAAAAGTAAAACCAACACAGCTTTTATCGCAATTAAACGGGATTTCTTCAGAAGGAACTTGGACATTAAGAGTTAGAGACGGAGCAAATCAAGATGGAGGAATAATCAATAGCTGGGGACTTAGTATCTGCAGTCCTCAAGGTCCGTCATTGGCTGTTAACCAAAACTCTTTAGCTGATTTTAATGTGTATCCAAATCCAAACAATGGTAGCTTTAATATTAAATTTACAAGCCAATCTTCGGCAGAAAAAGTTCAAGTTGCCGTATTTGATATGAGCGGCAGAATTATTTTTGACAAAGAATACCAGCACCAATCAACATTTGATCAAAATATACAGCTAAACAATGTACAATCAGGAGTTTATTTAGCAAGAATTACTGATGGAAATAACAAAGAAGTGAAGCGTATTATTATTAAATAATTAAATAAAAATAAAGGGCGATAGTTAATATCGCCTTTTTTATTTTAAAAATAAACAATTATGACTTCTAAATCATTAAATTTGCTTTTATTAAACTATTAAGAACTATTATGAAAAAAATTTTACTTATTGTTCTGGCTTTCTTTGCATTTGCTGAAGGCTTTGCACAATCCCAGTTGTGGTCGAAGACTACGGAGGGGAAATTAAACATTTTGGAAAAGACAGAGCGCGCTTCTTTTCCAAGTGAGTACCAACTTTATCAACTAAATTTTTCTGCATTAAAGTCACAATTGACTGCTGCTCCATCAAGATCTAGCAAAAAAGCATCTGATGTTGTAATTTCTTTTCCAAATGCGGAAGGAAAATTAGAAAGATATAGAATTTATGAGGCTTCTGTTCTTGAAGCTCCTTTAGCTGCGGCGCAAAAAGGAAAAATTCAATCTTATGTTGGTAAGGGAATTGACAATCCAACTGCAACTGTTCGTTTCAGTACTACAATCTTTGGTCTTCATACAATGACTTTTTCTGAAAACGGAACTTCTTACATCGATCCTTACACTAAAGATTTACAAAATTATATAGTTTACAATAAGTCTAGCTTGACTAACTCTAAAAACTTTGCTTGTAATTTTGACGATGAAGGTCATGTTGAAGAAAGTCTTGAAAACAGAGTTTTGGCAACTGATGGTGTTTTCAGAACATACCGTCTTGCAATGGCTTGTACAGTAGAATATGCTGCATTTCATATCCAAAGAGCTGGTATTCCTGCAACTGCAACTTTAGAAGAAAAGAAAGATGCAGTTTTGGCTGCAATGGCTGTTACAATGACCAGAGTTAACGGAATCTATGAAAAAGACATGTCTTTGACAATGGTACTTGTTGCAAACAATAAAAATGCGATTTTTGTTGACTCAGATACGCTTACAAATACTCCAGGTGTGTTGATCAATGAAATTCAGCCAGTAATGGATGCAGCAATTGGATTTGACAATTATGATATCGGACACGCATCTTGTACTGATGACAATGGTATTGCGCAGCTTAACTCGCCTTGTAGTACTAACAAAGCTAGAGGTGTAACTGGTCAAAATTCACCAGTTGGAGATCCTTTTGATATTGATTATGTAGCTCACGAAATGGGTCACCAATTTGGAGCAACTCATACTCAGAATAATGACTGTAACAGAACTGCAAGTACAGCTGTTGAACCAGGAAGTGCAAGCACAATCATGGGTTATGCAGGAATCTGCGCACCAAACGTTCAAACAAATTCAGACGATTATTTCCATGCAGTTAGCTTGAACCAAATGTTCAATTTTGTTCGTGCAGGTGGAAATTGCTCAGTTAATACTCCAAATGGAAATACGGCACCAGAAATTGCTGTATTGCCTACTAGCTATACTATTCCGGCTGGAACTCCATTTGTATTAAAAGGTGGCGCAACTGATGCTGACGCTTCTGCATCGCTTACTTACACATGGGAACAATACAATCCTGGAGCTAATATAAATGTAGCGACTCCTACAACAACCGCTTCAGTTCCTAATTTTAGATCTGTAAACCCAACTACGTCTCCAAATCGTTATTTTCCAGCTCTTTCTAGTGTTTTAAACAACACACTATCTACAACTTGGGAAGTAATTCCAACAGTTGCTCGTACAATGAATTTTGCACTTACAGTGAGAGACAGACAAACACCAAATGGCGGGCAAACTGCTAGACGAAATGTTGGAGTTGTTTTTGATGCTTCAGGAACCCCTTTTACAGTTACATCTCAAAATACTGCAAGCACATACTGGCTTGTTGGAGAAACAAAAACTATTACTTGGAATGTTGGTACAACAAATGTTGCTCCAATCAACACAGCTAATGTAAATATTTTACTTTCAACTGACGGCGGACAAACTTTTACTACATTGTTAGCAAACACGCCTAATGATGGTTCTCAAGATATCACAGTTCCAAGTGTAGCGGCTTCATTAAACTGCAGAATCTTAGTTGAAGCTGTAGATAACGCTTATTATGCCGTAAACACCGCCCCTTTTGCAATTGGCTATATTATCACAACTAGCTGTGAATCTTATACAATCAATACTGCTTACGCTATTCCTGACAATGCTGGATTCGTAATCAAAACGATCAACGTACCAACTGCAGGAGTTATTTCTGATGTTAACTTGACAGCAAACATCTCTCATACAAAATTAAATGACTTGAACATTGCTTTGTTAAGCCCAGCTAATACGCAAATCAACTTGTTCAACAGAGGTTGTGCTTCAACTGCTACAACTGCTACTTTAAACGCAACATTTGACGATCAAGGTACTGCAATCGTATGTGGTACAAACGTTACAGGTAACATTCAGCCTTTACAAGCTTTGTCTACATTTAACGGTCAGTCAAGACTTGGAAACTGGATTATTGGAATCAGAGATCTAGCAGCTGGAAATACAGGAACTGTAAACTCTATCACGCTTAATGTATGTTCGCAAACAGCAGTTTTGAGCACTAAATCTTTCGGATTGGCTGATTTCAAAATCTATCCAAACCCAAACAACGGAAACTTCAGCGTTCAATTTAATTCTAACTCAGGAAAAGAAATCAAAGTAAATGTTCATGACATTAGCGGAAGACAAATCTTGAGCAAATCATTCCAAAACAACGGAATGTTCTCTGAAAACATCCAAATGACTAATATCCAAAAAGGAATTTATATCGTAACTGTTCTTGACGGTGACGTAAAAGAAACTAAGAAAATTGTTGTTCAATAATCTTTAGAATCTGCAAATAAAAAGGAGCTCAAATTGAGCTCCTTTTTTTATAACTTTATTTTTACTTCGGATAATTTTTGATTGACTACTATCTTCGGAATGGAAATCAAAATCGTATTTCCTTTCTTAATAACACTTCCTTCTTTTACTTCGTAAGATCCAGCGTGCCTACAAAAACAGAAAACTCCAAAAAGCACTTTATGATTTTGAAGCTGTTCTCCTGAAATAGAAAAGTCCTTCTGATTTTTATCCATTTCAAATAAAATTTCTTCTCTATAACCCGCATCCTGCAAATTCGGATCTTTTACAATCACATCATAAGTATATCTAAAAACTGATTTATCCGGATTCTCTTCTAGCTCATAATAGACTTTGCCAATTCCGTCAGTTTTCACAAGAATGCCTTTGCCTTCAAGTATTTCGTGTTTGCAATTCACATTGTCTGGGCAAGAATATTCTGTTTCGATAGCGGTTTGTTTTTCTAAATTTTGCGCCTCTTTTTTAGTACTGCAGCAAGAAAACGCAAGCAGTGACAAGGGAAATATAATTTTTCTCATAATTGATTTGTATTGGCTCATATAAAGATAGCAAAAAAGAAGCCATCTTATTTTCCATTAAACGAAGTCATCGTGATTTCAAGTCCGGCTAAGGCAAAAGACTGAATTATTTCTGCTGAAATATCTAATCGCTCTGTAAGTTTAGCTTTTTCTTCCTCATTCCACTCGCCAAGAACATAATCTACTTGTTTCCCTTTTTTGAATTCGTCGCTGATTCCAAATCTAAAACGCGGATATTTAGAGGTATTCAAAGTTTGCTGGATACTTTTTAGTCCGTTGTGACCGCCGTCGCTTCCTTTTGTGCGGATTCTAATGCTTCCAAAAGGCAGATTTAAATCGTCAGTAATAATCAAGACATTAGATGCTGGAATATTTTCTTTATCCATCCAATATTTTACTGCTTTCCCGCTAAGGTTCATGTAAGTATTTGGCTTTAATAGAAAAAGTGTTCTTCCTTTTAATTTGCATTCTGCCATTTGTCCCAATTTAGCCGTTTGAAATTCTACCGATTCTTTTCTGGCCAAATGATCCACGACTTTAAAACCGATGTTGTGTCTGGTATTTACGTATTCTGCGCCAATGTTGCCGAGGCCAACGATGAGAAATTTTTTCATTGGGTCTGTTTCTGTTTTATTTTCTTTTTTGAAGATGTTGGAAAGCCAATTCATTTTGTAAAAATAGTTTTTCTGTGGGAAATTTGGAAGGATTTTTCTTTAGTATTTAATATGGATTTCACGGAGTTTTCACGGAGTTTTCACGGAGTTTTCACGGAGTTTTCACGGAGTTTTCACGGAGTTTTCACGGAGTTTTCACGGAGTTTTCACGGAGATTTCACGGAG
>Ga0247817_10000068_pt1 | contig 103488 bp, 92 predicted proteins | sample UWRJL212509R1_FD_178010 | JGI IMG/M metagenome (GOLD analysis project Ga0247817, IMG submission 178010) | Plant litter microbial communities from Arlington Agricultural Research Station in Wisconsin, United States - UWRJ-L212-509R-1 | ecosystem: Environmental > Terrestrial > Plant litter >... | reverse complement strand
TAATTTTGCGGCTCTTTCACAAAACAATAATTTTAAAATGGGAGTTACGGAATTAAAACGTAAGAGTCGTAGAAATAAAGCTGTGGCAAATAATCGTACAGCAACAATCAAAAACCTTTTGCGTAAGCCAGAAGTAAGAAATGTCGACGTTGAGGCTATCAAAGCACAGTTTGAAGCTAACAAGCAATAATCAAACGCCTCTCCGATACAATGTTATCAACAAGTCCCTGTCAATCTGTTTTGGTAGGGCTTTTTGTTTTTTTGTCGGATTTGCCTTTTCGGGCGGGTTGCTTGCGGACTTCTTTGGCATTTACTTTTCGTAATAACTGACGCATGCTGCGCCTGGTTTCACGGCGAACATCCAGTAATATACGAAAACGTAAAGCTTCTCCGAAAAATATAAGTCCGGTATTGATCAGTACTAGACTATATATTCCAAGCAAAACCCAGACCTGGGTAGGTTCACCGATACGGCGCTGATGGGCTGCTTCGCTAAGTACCCAAAGTCCGCAACTGAACAAAAACAACCCCAAAGGGGCCAGAATCAGCCACTTCGTACGTGTAGACATTCTTTTAATCAGTTGTTTGCCCGGTGGCTTTGGATTTGTAGCTGGAATCATTTTAAGAGATTATTACCTAGTAAGAACATAAAATTATTAATTTTTAATCAATTGGTTTAATGAAAGCCATCATAAGTTTAGTTTTACGTTATATTCCTCGTCCCTATCTGCAACTTATTGGCCATTGGGTAGCCCGTTTTTTAAGTATTTTTTACCTGGGAAACAAGGTTGAATGCCCGGTTTGCAGCAGCCAGTATCGCAAATTTCTGCCATATGGAAGAAACACATCCAGCCGCGATAACGCACTGTGTCCGCACTGTTTATCTTTGGAAAGACACCGTTTAATGGGACTATATTTAAAACGTAAAACCAACTTTTTTACTGCCGACCTGAAAGTTTTACATGTTGCTCCAGAGTACTGTTTTATTGATCGTTTCGAGCACATGAAAAATCTTGACTATATCACCGCGGATATTGAATCCCCACTCGCAAAAGTAAAAATGGATATCCATGATATTCCATTTCCTGACAATACTTTTGATGTTGCTTTCTGCAACCACGTTATGGAGCACGTCGACGATTACATAAGAGCGATGAGTGAACTGCACCGCGTATTGAAACCGGGCGGCTATGCGCTCATTCAGTCGCCCCAGGACATGAAATACGAAACGACCTATGAAGATGCTACAATAACCGATCCACGCGAACGTGAGATTCATTTCCTTCAAAACGACCACTTACGTCTATTCGGAAGAAATTACGGCCGTGAACTTGAAAAAGGTGGATTTACAGTGAAGGAAGACCGCTTTGTAATGGATGAATTGACACCGGCGGAAGTGAAACGTTACGCGCTGCCTGGGGAGGAAATTGTCTATTTCTGCCAGAAAACAGTTTAGAACAAAAAAGGCAGAACTTGCGCTCTGCCTTCCTGATAAAATCTATGACGGATATTCTATCGCCGCACCGGTTTCCCGGTGCGATTTTTTTTCCCAGATTCTCGTCCATCCTTCCTGAATAAAACCAATTCCGTACCCAAAGAGCTGTACAAATGCAGCAATAACGCTCAGGCAGGCTACTTCCATATTTTTTGTTGTTCTGATCGCATCCAGAAACAAAAGTGTTACATAAACTGCAACTCCTGCTAATCCTAAATAAAAGAATGGTTTGAAAAGAAAAAACCAGAACGGAATACTGCACACGCTAACGGTAAATAGTAACGGAAAGGTATGCACCAGTTTTAATTCATCAGGATAAAATCTCGCTATATTAATCCTCGCCCGGCCAAAAAATTTCAGCTGTCTGAAAAACTGAGCAAATTGTGTTCTTCTTTTGTGATAAATAAAAGCTTCGGGAACTAACGCGGACTTAAAGCCTAAACGAAGCGCAGCGATACTGAACAGAATGTCTTCACCCATCCGGCTCGTCAGAAATCCTCCCGTACGCTCCCAAACGGCACGCGAAAGACCCATATTAAAACTTCTGGGATGAAAAGTCCCACCCATGTTATTCTTTTTTCCGCGAATACCGCCGGTGGTAAAAAATGAGGTCATTGAATAACTGATCGCCTTCTGGATTGGTGAAAACGAGGGATGATCCGTATCCGGACCGCCATAAAGATCCACGTAAGATCGATTCAGTTTATCTTCAACAATGGCCAGATAATCCGGCTCAATAAGCGCATCCGAATCCAAAAGAATAAAATAATCTCCGGAAGCTTTTTCAAAACCTGTATTTCTTGCAAAACCCTGACCACCATTTTCCTTGAAAAAATAATGGATATCCAGTCTGCTTTTAAACGATTCAACAACCGTATCTGCTTTAACCTTTGAACCATCTTCTACAATGATGACCTCAAAAGTCTTGTACGTCTGAACACACAGGCACGCCAACAAATCCTGCAATTCGTCAGGCCGGTTATAGACAGGAATGATGACAGAATATTTACGCATTGCTTATCCGATTATTTCTTTTAGAGATTCTTCATTAGCCTGAATAATCTGATCTATATGGCTTTCTTCCAGTGCAGTAGACAAAAACATACTTTCAAATTGAGAAGGCCCCATGTAAATCCCGCGGTCTAACATGGCATGGAAATATTTCCCGAATAACGGCAGATCCGAAGTTTTAGCCGACGGGAAATCCGTTACAGCCTGTTCCGTAAAGAACAAAGTATACATGGATCCGATGCTGTTAATGGTATAATTCAATCCCAGCTTTTTCATTGAATTGGTAAAACCATTCACCAGTTTATGTCCTGACAATTCCAGCTGAGAATATACTTCCGGATGCTCGTTGAGGTAATTCAGCATTGTTAACCCTGCCGCCATCGCAATCGGATTTCCGGAAAGCGTACCGGCCTGGTAAACCGGCCCAAGCGGAGAAACCCAGTTCATAATTTCCGCCTTTCCACCGTAAGCGCCTACCGGCATTCCGCCACCAATGATTTTACCAAGTGTTGTCAAATCCGGTTTAATGCCAAAACGCTCCTGCGCACCACCTTTTGACAAGCGGAAACCTGTCATTACTTCGTCAAAAATGAAAACGATGCCTTCTTCATCACAGATCTTGCGAAGTCCTTCCAAAAATCCTTCTGCCGGAAGCACACAGCCCATATTGCCTACAACAGGTTCCAGGATCAGTGCGGCGATGTGCCCTTTATTTGCATCAACAAGTTTCTGAACCGCTTCCAGATCATTATATGGAGCCGTCAACGTATCATTCGCAACGCCTTTTGTTACCCCCGGGCTATCTGGCGTTCCAAAAGTAACTGCGCCGCTTCCCGCAGCAATTAAAAAGCTATCGCCGTGTCCATGATAGCAGCCTTCAAATTTAATGATCTTGTCACGTCCTGTAAAACCACGCGCAACGCGGATCGCTGACATGGTTGCTTCCGTACCTGAATTTACCATTCTGACTTTTTCGATCGACGGAACCATTGATGTGATCAATTCTGCGATTTCGACCTCTCGTCTTGTCGGTGCTCCGAAAGAAAAAGAGTGCTGAATAGCATCAGCAACAGCCTTTTGAATTAGTTCATGACCGTGGCCCAAAATCATCGGCCCCCAGGAATTGATCAGTTCTATATACTGGTTATCATCTTCATCAATAACGTAAGGGCCTTTTGCCGATTTAATAAAAACAGGAGAACCCCCTACGGCACGAAAAGCACGAACAGGAGAATTAACGCCTCCCGGAATAAAATTTTGTGCCTTTTCAAATAAGGCCTGACTTGTGGAAATATTCATAAATTAATTATCTAACCGGCACCCATTTGTTGCCACTGTATTTTAATAAAGGTGAGATTTGGTTTTCTCTGGATTTGGTGAAATCAAATCCGGAAAGGAGATAGTCCTCATCATAACGTTTCATTTCCAGACCCTTTTTCAGTCCATCCTTGTATTTTGCCAACATTCTGCCAAAGAACAACAGTTGATCGTAACCCTGATAAGAATAGGTCGACGGAAAAGTATTAGTCTGCGCCCAATATGCTTTTTGGAACTCACGGATTTTATCCTTGTCCCGATCCACATAATCGGTTTCAAGTAAATATAATCTGGAACCATATTTTCCAAGACGTGACTGCTGCATATTAAAACTTCCCGAAGTCGCCACAACCGGCACTGTTGTTAAAGTACGTTCATTCAATACCTCTATCAATGCCGGACCAGAATTTCCGTCAGATGAAAAAAGTGCTACGTGCGCAGGTTTTGTAGTTGGAAAACTGGAAACTTTATTTTCCAGCCATTCCCGATCCGAAATAATTTTAAGCATTTCAATCACCTTTCCTCCACGGGATTTAACCTCGCTGGCGTAAGAAAAAGCCATGACGGAATCCTTGGCATTATTTCCATAATAGATCGCCACCGACGGTCCGGGCGCTACGACTTTCATCCATTCGGCAGCCTTCTGAACCTGAAAAGGGATGGAAGGATGTGCCAGAAACATGTTGTCTCCACGTGTTAACAAACCTCCATCGGTCGATAAAGGATTTAACATAAACATATCCTTGCCTGACAAATAGCTCGCTGCAACATCGAAACTCGCAGGATAAAGCGGGCCTATTACAAGATCAGATTGCTGAAATTCCGCATTTGAAACAATATTTTTCATTGACTTGTCGTCATTGCTCACATCGTAGGCGACCAGATTAACTTTTATACCTTCGGTTTCAAGCTGATGCTGCGCCTGCACCAGACCGAGGTAATAGTCGTATGCAAACTGGTTTGTTCTTCTCTTTGAAGTGCTGAATTCATCGAGGCGGAATGGCAATAACACCGCGACATTAAAATATCCTTTTTCCCACTGACCAGCCGTTTTCGGAATACTTTTTTGCGGCCCATCCGTACTGGTAGCATTTTTTTCCTTACTACTTACTTTAAACTGAGCAATGAGCTGGTCGGCAAGTAAAACGTCCGTTTTTGTTGAACCAGGATATTTTCCGATAAACTGCACCAATTCTACCGCGATATCCCGGTCATCCGAAAACTGCTTTTGAAGTTCCTTTAACTTTGCAAGATCCGTAATGGAGCCAAAATAATTTTGTTTCAGCCCCTGAACATCTTTTTTGTAAGATGAATCCTTGATACGATCCAGAAATGCCATCCCTTCTTTATAATTCTCCGTACCAAAATGATCCGCGGCTAATAAATAATAGGCATCATTTATTTTATTCCAGGCCGGATATCTGCTTATTAGCTGAAGAAGCATTTGTTTACTTTCTCTGTAGCGTTTCAGATTATAGGCCGAGAGTCCGAAATAATAATGCGCATAAGGGGAATATGGCTCCTGGATATTGGCGCTGGTAAGGGGCGCTAGTTTTTCAATTGCGGCAGCATAGCGACCCTGTTTTACATCCGAAACGGCTGCTTTGTACTTACTTTCATTTTGGGCTGACGATTGAGCAAAAGAGAAATTGTTCAGACCCGAAAAAATAAATATCATTAAAAGAACAGAAATTCTCATTGGCTTTTCAGTCATATTAAATTTGGTGTGACAAATTACGAAAACCGTTTAAAGGGAAAAAGAAACGGGCAATGTTTCATAACGAAACATTGCCCTCTCTCTATCGGTTGATTACCTTTATTATTTACGTTTCGTACGTTTTTCCAGATCAGCTTGTTTTTTCTTAGCCTCATCAGCAGCCGCCAGCGACTTCTCGAGGTACTTCTGGAATTTCGTTTGTTTCTTTTCACCAGAAGCATTTTTCTTGCGGTTTTCTTCAAGAATATTTCTGATCTTATCTTCGTTAACAAACTTTTTGATCAATAACTGCTGACCGATTGTTACAACATTTGATACAAAATAGTAGAATGTCAAACCAGCGGGGAAAGAGTTAAGAACAAACATAAACATCAACGGCATGATATAGCTCAACATTTTCATGTTCACCGGGCCAGGCTGTGTTGGTGTGATCTGATTGTTGTAATACGCATAACCGATACTTGATATCGTCATCATGATCGTAAACAAACTCACGTGATTTCCATAAAAAGGAAGCGTAACCGGAAGTTTGATAAAAGAATCATATGTGGAAAGGTCACCGGCCCACAGGAACGACTGCTGCCGTAACTCGATAAGGTTCGGGAATAAAAAGAAAAGCGAGAACAAAATCGGCATGGTAGCGAGCACGGGTATACACCCACTGAGCGGACTTACACCAACTTCCTGATACAATTTCATTTGATCCTGCTGTTGTTTTGCAGCATCATCAGGATTTTTTGCTTTAAGCTCTTCCAGCTCCGGCGCCAGCAATTTCATCTTCGCCATACTGATGTATGATTTGTATGTCAACGGCGTAAGCAGCGTTTTTACAAATAACACAAGGCAGATGATAAGCAAACCATAATTAGAAATGAATCCTTCAAGGAAGTTAAACAAAGGAACCAGGAAGAATTTGTTGATCGGTTTCAAAAACGCATAACCCAGGTACACATTCTGATCAAAGTTTTCCGCTTTAACCGTCTGAACGATATGATAATCATTCGGTCCGATGTAGAACTGGAAATTTGCCTCATTTTTCTGAACCGCCGACATTGGAATTGAAGCTGCGACGTTTGCAGTTTTCACAATCGTGGTGTCATTTACGTTAACGTCAGTTTTTACATCGACATTGGTAAACGGATGTTTTTCAGAAATCAATCCGGCAAGGAAATACTTATGTTTGATGGTAAACCATTTAACAGGATCTTCCGCTTTGGCTTCTTCGTTTGCAGTCGGGCTCTGTGTTAAACTGTGCAGTCCGTCTGTATAATAATTGACTGTAATAGCCTTACGGTTTTCAGTCATATCGTTTTCAAGCTTCAATAGATCATTCTTCCAGTCAAGTTTGATAGACTTATCTCCTGCAACAAGACTGTTAGATTTAATACCGTAATCAATAACATAACCTGAGCCATGAACTACATAAGTTTGCTCAACAAACTGATTTTTCCCAAGGTCAGTACGGTATGTAATGATAGCTGAATCTTTCTCAGCCAGTGTCTGTCCTGTTGACGTAGTGGTAAAAAACTTGTCGGCAAGATTTACATTACCTGACTGTGTCGGGAAATCAATTTGAAATTTATTGTGATTTTCAACAATAAGGTAAAGCGGTTTCTTGTCATAAGTTTTGTATTTTTTCAACATCACTTCTTTCAAAACACCACCCTTATTTGTAAAAACAATACGGGAATCAGTTGTTTCGATCACCAAATCCTGAGGGGCAATTTTTACGACAGCGGTATCACCATTTGCAGGGAGCGTCTGTGCCGAATCCGCTATTACCGCTGCTTGTGCCGTAGAGGCCTTCGCTGTGTCCGTATTCACTTGTGCTACCGGAGCAGGTTCAACTGGTTTTGGAACCAGAAACTGATAGCCTACCAGCATTAGCATGATTAGTACTAAGCCGATTACAAAATTTTTATCCATTCTTAACTAAAAATTATTGAGATATTACACCCATCGGGAGGGCAAAGGTAATAAGTTTTTCCTGATTGGCTTTCCTGAATACAGGAATAGATCAAATCAGGACACAATAGAACGTTTTTCCAATGAATAAGTCAGCGCTGCTTTTACGAAATTCACAAAAAGCGGATGCGGATTCATAACAGTACTTTTTAACTCAGGGTGAAATTGTACACCGACATAAAACGGATGCCCTGGTACTTCTACCATTTCAACCAGATTATTATCAGGATTGATACCTGTTGCCATCAGTCCTTTTTCCTCGAAAGCTTTCAAGTACTTGTTATTGAATTCATAACGGTGACGGTGACGTTCCTTGATGTTTAACTTTCCGTAGATACGATTGGCAAGAGAATCCTTTTTCAGGCGGCATGGATAAGCACCTAAACGCATCGTACCTCCTTTATTGGAAACATCTTTCTGATCTTCCATCAGGTGAATTACGGGATGTTCTGTCGAAGCGTCCATCTCAACGGAGTGCGCACCTTCCAGACCAACCACGTTACGCGCGTATTCGATAACGGCCATTTGCATACCCAGACAAATTCCGAAGAAAGGAATTCCGTTTTCACGAACGTACTGGATTGCTTCGATTTTTCCATCAATACCTCTTTCTCCAAAACCAGGAGCAACCAGAACGCCATCCAGACCTGAAAGTTTTTCAATCACATTTTCAGGCGTAAGGCTTTCAGAATGGATCCATTCAATGGTAACCTTGCACTCATTGGCCGAGCCCGCATGAATAAAAGATTCAACGATGGATTTGTATGCGTCGTGAAGCTCTACATATTTACCTACCAAACCAACTCTAATGGCATCGATCGGGTTTTTCAGTCTTGATAAAAACGTTTTCCACGCTTCCAGATCCACATCTTTGTCATTGTAGATGTCAAGCATATACAAAGCACGCTGATCCAGTCTTTCCTTTAGCATCAAAAGCGGCACAGCATAAATTGTATCTGCATCCATTGCCTCGATAACCGAGTTAACCTGAACGTTACAGAACAAAGCGATTTTTTTACGAAGATCGTTTGGTAACGGATGTTCGGTACGACAAACAAGAATATCCGGCTGAATCCCTGATTCCTGCAGCATTCTTACGGAATGCTGTGTAGGTTTTGTTTTCAATTCCCCGGCTGAGTTCAAATAAGGAATTAGCGTCAGGTGAATAATCAGCGTATCATTATGTTCAAGCTCAAACTTGATCTGACGAACGGCTTCAAGGAAAGGAAGTGATTCGATATCCCCTACGCAACCACCAATTTCAGTAATCACGATATCATAATCGCCACTCTGACCCAGCAGAAGCATGTTTCTTTTTAACTCGTCAGTAATGTGCGGTACAACCTGCACCGTTTTACCAAGAAAATCACCGCGCCTTTCTGCTGAAATAACATTGTGATAAACCCGGCCGGTAGTAACATTGTTTGCCTGAGAAGTGCGAACGTTCAAAAAACGCTCATAATGACCTAAATCCAAATCCGTTTCAGCACCGTCGTCCGTTACGTAGCATTCGCCATGCTCGTAAGGGTTCATTGTACCCGGATCAATATTAATATATGGATCAAATTTTTGGATTGTTACTGAAAGCCCTCTGGCTTGCAGTAATTTAGCTAAGGAGGATGCTATAATCCCTTTACCTAATGAAGATGTAACACCGCCCGTAACGAAAATGTACTTAGCGGTCTTTCGTGCTTTGGAAGCCATAAGACTTTGCTTTTTTTCTATGATTACGGGATACAAAAGTACAGCAAAAAAGGCAGAATTTAATGCTGTTGGCTTTAAATATTTCTATACTTCTCCGTAAGAGATTGTAAGTCTTTATGATTAACCGGTAAAAAAATATTATTTGAACATTTCCGAGAATACGTTTATCATGACAAATAACCCCTAAAATACAATTTTATCAATGTTACAGACAGGTTACCATCATTTCAAAAGATGACAAATTTGATTATTTTAGCCAATGACTAAGCCATTTCTTAACCAAAAAATAATCGATGAAAAAATACCTGCTGCTCTGTTTTGGCTGTTTTCTATTCCAGTATGCCCCTGGTCAAACGCAAAAAACTGAACCTTCCATCCCTATACGTGTTATCGTTTTCGGAGCGCATCCCGACGATTGTGACCTGGGTGCGGGCGGAATTGCCACACTTTATTCTTCCATGGGACATAAAGTCAAATTTGTTTCACTTACAAACGGGAATAAAGGCCATCACGAAATGAGCGAAGGTAAACTTGCTTACCGACGACAGCGTGAGGCAAAAGAAGCTGCAAAACGGTTTGGAATAGAATATGAAGTTCTTTACAACAACGATGGCGAACTATTGCCCACGCTTGAAAACCGCCTGGAAGTAATCCGTCAGATACGAAATTGGAATGCAGATATTGTCATTTCGCCACGCACCAATGATTATCATCCCGATCACAGAAATACCGGTATAATCGTTCAGGATGCGGCTTATCTAGTGATTGTTCCCAATATTGCCAGCAACGCACCGCCGCTGAAAAAAAATCCCCTGTTCCTCTATGTGAGAGACCGGTTTCAGCGACCTAATCCTTTTCGTCCGGATATAGCGATTGACATTACCGCCGTTTTACCACAAAAAGTAAATGGCCTGGATGCGCATGTTTCACAATTTTATGAATGGCTGCCATGGACAAACCAGGATCTTGATAATGTCCCCAAAGACCCGGAAGAGCGTAAAAAATGGCTTTTGGCGGCTATGGAAAAAAGATCATCCGTAACGCCTGAAATAAAAATTGCGCTTGACAAATGGTATGGAAAAGAAAAAGCGGATCAGATCAGGTACGTCGAGGTTTTCGAGATCTGTGAATATGGAAAGCAACCGGGCAGTGAGGAAATCAGGAAGCTGTTTCCCATGATACCTTAACAAAATAATTTGACCTTACAGATGCATATAACACCTGTAAGGTCAGGTTTTACTATGATAAACGATCCTTAAAACTTTCGTATCCGTACGAACGTATCAGCCTGAAAGTTTGATCCTTTTGCCAGATACCAATGGAAGGAAGATTAACACCATTAAATGTGGTCGTTTTTACCATGGTGTAGTGAATCATATCTTCGAAAATAATCTGGTCGCCTATTTCCAACGGCTTATCGAAAGAATAGTCTCCGATAAAGTCTCCCGCCAGACACGTCATCCCCCCCATGCGATACGTCGGCTTTCCTGCCTGCGCCTCATGGTATGCCCCCCGGATTACAGGCTTGTAAGGCATTTCCAGCGTATCAGGCATATGTGCAGCAAAAGAAGTATCTAAAATCGTCACGTCTATTCCCTGACTGTCCATAACATCCAAAACCGTTGTAACCAACTCCCCTGTCCTCCATGCAATGGCAGAACCCGGTTCAAGTATTACTTCGATATTGTATTTTTCACGGATTTTCTGAACAAGATTGATCAGCTTTTCAATGTCATATCCTTCCCGGGTCATGAGGTGACCGCCGCCCATATTCAACCATTTCGCCTGATGCAATAAGCCTTCAAAGCGTGATTCCAGCGCTTCAAGTGTTCTTTCCAAAGTAGATGAGTCGTTCTCACAAAGCGAATGAAAATGAATACCGTCGATACCTTCCGGCAAGGTGTCGGGCAACTTATCCCTTGTGACACCCAAGCGTGAACCTGGTACGCAAGGGTTGTACATATCGGTTTCCACCTCGGAATATTGCGGGTTCACCCGAATTCCACAGGATAGTGCATGTTCCGGATTGGCTGATTTAAATTCTTCTACCCGTGATTTGAAGCGTTCCCACTGACTGAAAGAATTAAATGTGATATGGCTGCTGCGCTCCATAATCTCTGTAAATTCCTGATCCAGATAAGCAGGCATATAGGTATGCGCCTGATATCCCATAAAATCATTGATCAGTTTTACTTCATTTAAAGAACTCGCCGTTGCCCCGCTTAGATACTCTTTTACGATCGGGAAAGCGCTGTACATCGAAAACCCTTTCAGCGCAAGGATAATCTTGCAGCCAGCGGATTTTTGAACGTGATCTATTAATGTAAGGTTTTTTCGAAGCAGTTCTTCCTCTAAAACAAAACAGGGAGACGGGATATTGGTGTAATCAATTGGCATTTTTATATACAAATCAGCGATGAATCAATGAGCTAAAAGCAATGTTTATTTACATTTGCACACAAAAGTAAAAGATTGATTTGCGAAAAACGCATTTTACTATTTTCATTTCAAATTAATAATATAGAATTATGTCCTTCCTCGTCCTTGATATTGAAATGACAGGCCCTGAGCCCGGGTGGAATGAAATCATACAAATAGGAGCGGAATTCTTTGACGATCAGTGGCGTTCGCTTGGCACATATCTTCAAAATGTGTATCCGGAAAACGAAGAAGCATTTACTGCAAAATCAGAAGAAGTACACGGCTTATCAATTGACGACCTGGAAGATGCGCCGATGATTTATGAGGTTCTTCCGGAATTTGAAAAATGGGTAAAAAAGTTAAACTCAGGAAAACCAAATCTTTCCAACGTGATCATTTGCGGGCAAAGTGTGATTTACGACATCAACTTTCTGCGTTATGCTTATCGGAATGAAAAAATAAACTGGCCTTTCTCCAACAAACAAATTGATCTGCACACGGTTTCCTATCTGTTTTTTATGATCCTGGAAAAAAACGGACAATCCGTACCAAGGTCTTTAAGTTTGGGATCGGTCGCAAGTTATTTTGGGTTTGAACGCGAAGAAGACACCCATAATGCATTGGAAGATGCACAGTTAACAGCGCGTTGTTTTAAAGAATTTTTCAAACTGATCGACAAAGTCAAGATTATATGATCGATTACAACCCGAAGGAGTGGTTCAAGTATATATTTTATTTTCAGAAAGCAGACACGGTAAGGAAACTTGCTCCGCTCATTCTGACAATAGGCGTTTACTCGACAGTTTTGGCGTATTTAATCCTGATTGTCTGGCGGGTTGGAGAAAACACGGATCTGAAAAACATTTCCCTGATGCACTCGCTGCTGGGCTTTGTAATTTCAATGTTATTAGTATTCCGTACCAATACCGCCTATGACCGTTGGTGGGAAGGCCGTAAACAATGGGGAGCACTAATGAATACGAGCCGAAACCTGGGTTTAAAGATCAACGCGCTGCTAGGGGATGAAAATATAGAAGCCCGTGAATTTTTCCGTTTAATGATTCCCAACTACGCATTTGCCTTCAAAAATCACCTTCGTGGACGTTTTATTGCAAACGACTTTACGGAAACTTCTACATTCAAGCAATCCGATCTGCATCTTGACGATCACATTCCAAATCAGATTGCATCGGCATTATTCGGCAAATCCATTGCCCTGCAAAAAAGCGGAATATTACTGCCCGAGCATGTGCTGCTATTAAATACGGAACTGGAATCTTTTACCAATATCTGCGGTGCCTGCGAAAGAATAAAAAACACGCCGATCCCGTTGTCTTATAGTTCATTTATCAAAAAGTTCATCTTCTTCTATTGCATGACGCTGCCTATCGGTTATGTTTTTAGTCTGCATTTTCTGGTTATACCTTTCGTCATGTTTGTATTTTATGTACTTGCCAGCTTAGAAGTTATTGCAGAAGAAATTGAAGATCCTTTTGGCACCGATGCAAACGACCTACCCATTGATCGCATTTGCGCAGGCATACAAACTTCTGCCAATGCACTACTGCGATAGCCAAAGTCAGAATAATTAACACCTTTTAAGCCTCAATTGTTAGAATTTGATTAGAATTAAAAAAATATTAACTTTTTTTACCGGAAGTGATTTAAACCTATTTTTAGAAAATTTTCTATTTTTCTATCCAACTGACTATAAATTGAAACCTGAATTTCATCTTTTTTAAATATTTTAATATTTATAGCATTATTCTGCTATTCAATATCTTCATTCTTGCATAATGTGCCAATTTGGCTCAATTTGGCGGTTTTAGTTTAATAATGTTTCTTGCATATGATCCTTCGGGGTTGTGATTATTATTCACCAATAAACGCCATTCATATGTATAAGTCATCCATCATATTTGCAGTCGTTTTATCAGCCACTTTACTGATCAATAAATCTGTTGCCCAATCTTCCAGCCAGGTAGATCCGGGAATATCGACTCATAATTATAAACATCCGAACAAGGCGGCAAAAGCCAAAGCGCAACGTACGGACGAAGTTGTGGTATCCAATATCAATACGATTGAAACATACAACAGCAAGCAGCCCAACACACGGTATGTAAGTACAACGCCTAAGTATGCCCCGCGTACAACGCCTTTGGTTGTAACCAGAACATACCAGAAAGAAGGTGTTGAAATCAATCCGCTGGTTTCGCCAAGAAATTACAAAACCTCGGGAAATGCTGATAAAGGCCAGAAACCGACGGTCGCTGTGGTTCAATACCAATCTGATAGTCTGGATTACCCGACTGTGGATTAATATTTCATAAAGTTGTTGAAAAAACCGGAACCGAAAGGTTCCGGTTTTTTTTATTGCACGCCAGTTTAGTTCCAGGATTTTGTAAAAATTATCTGCTCATATTTAATATTCTTCAAAAAATACAATTATCGCCTTTTATTGTTATTGAAATAATACAAATAAATGAAATTTAATTTGAACCAATAGCGTTTATATAGCAAGACTAGGGATACTTATCGACTGAAACCTATTAGATTAACACCATATAGAAATTATCAACTTCTGCGAAATATTATATTTTTTTATTCTTTTAACTAGTTAGAATATCACGCAGAGCAACTTTTATACACATGTCATATACCATTTTAGCTCCTTCTCAATCAAAGAAATATCTCCGGATGGCCGTAGCTGCCTTTTTCTTTGTGCAAGGATTAAGTTTTGCCGCCTGGGCGAGCCGGATTCCGGATATTAAAAATGCACTTCACCTTACCGAGGGAGGTTTGGGAACTGTTCTACTTGCATTACCGCTGGGCCTTATGGCCAGTCTACCCATCTCTGGCTGGATGGTTACCAAATACGGCAGTAAAAAAATGGTCCTTTTCGGTGCCATACTGTATGCTATCACATTAACCTTCATCGGGTTTGCAACAAGAACGGAACAATTGGTGATTGTTCTCTTTGCTTTCGGACTTTGGGGAAACCTTTGTAATATCGCTGTGAACACACAGGCTGTTGCTGTAGAGCAGGTTTATGGAAAATCTATTATGGCGTCCTTTCACGGACTTTGGAGTCTTGCTGGATTTGTAAGTGCTATGATCGGTACTTTTTTCATCTCCGTTAACATTCCTCCGCATATCCATTTTATGGTTATCGCTGTGGTTGCATTCGCGATAATCTTTACCGCATATAAACACACAATGCCCGACAGTGAAAAAAATCAGGATGAAGAACAACCTATGTTTGTAAAGCCGGATCGTGATCTGTTAATGCTTGGTCTGATCGGTTTTTGTGCGATGGTGTGTGAAGGTGCGATGTTCGACTGGTCGGGAGTATATTTTATGGAAGTAGTAAAAGTACCTGCTTCGATGAAAACAATGGGCTACGTGGCCTTCATGGGTACCATGACAGGCGGCCGCTTCGCTGGTGACTGGCTTGCCAACAAAATCGGCAGAAAGAAAATGCTTCAGATTAGCGGTCTTTTAATGGCAGGCGGAATGGGCATCGCTGTGGGACTGCCTTACATGGCTACTGCAACTTTTGGCTTATTGCTGGTTGGCTTCGGGGTTTCATCGGTTGTACCTTTGGTTTACAGCGCAGCCGGAAAATCCACGACCATGTCTGCGGGTATGGCTCTTGCAGCTGTTTCATCCATCAGTTTCATCGGTTTCCTGATCGGCCCTCCCTTGATTGGAATCGTTGCGCAAATGGCTGACCTTCGCTTTTCTTTTGCTGTTGTAGCTGTACTTGCTTTCTGTACAACACTTCTTTCATCAAAAGCAAAATTGATTCAATAGTAACCGTCTGATTTTGGTTTAAACCAGACTTTGGTATATCTTTAGTAGCCGGGATGATAGCCTATCGTTCCGGCTATTTTAATGTAAATGGGTTATGAGAAATATAGCAATAACTCTGTTTCTATGCCTTCTCTTCACAATGCCGCTCTTAGAATATGTTTTAGATTGCATAAACTTATGAAGAGCTTCGGTCTTTAAACTTGTTGAATCTCTCTTCAAACAAGTTTATGAAATTAAATTTCACTGAAATGACCGCACGGGCGGCCCCACGACTCTCAATGCGGTTCCTCTCTGGGACAATTGGTAGAAAATATAATTGACAACAAAAGGGCAAGGCAATATTTTTCACATATCAGACCATGAGGAAAGGTTTGCTTTTTTTGCGCCGTTACTCATTGTTCTGCTGGGGAATATTATCAAAAATCAATAGTCCTCTCCTGTAATATAAGTCAATCTGGCAACGCTGCCAGATTGACTTATATTATAAAAATATGCAGCTGACTGGCACAGACTGATATGCAGTAAGATGATCAATACCATCCGGAAGTCACTTGACAAACCGCAAATGTGTTGCAGCCCCACTTTGCTCGGTCACTAAAAGATAGTAATTTCCCGCTTCGAGCTTGTTGACAGATACTAACTGACCTGCCCGGACATTGCCCAATTTTAATACCTGGCGCCCCCAGTTATCGAAAACGGAAACGCTGGCATATCCCTTCAGGCCCATCAGCTGGATATCCGATACGGCAGGATTGGGATAAACTTTCAATGCCACAGCCCCGTCCGTATGAACAGTTCGAATCTGACTATATGAATATGAACCGTCCAGGTCAATTTGTTTTAGCCGGTAGTAATTTAACCCATTCAGAGGTTGAGAGTCTATGAAGTGGTATGTTAACCTTGTTTCACTATTACCATTAGGCAAGGCAGGCAATACCGATCCCAGCCTGCTCCATGATTTGCCGTTGCTGCTGCGCTCAATTTCAAACTGCCTGTTATTTCTCTCACTGGCAGTAACCCAGTTTAGTCGAACCGCCTCCCCTTCCCGCGTAGCATCAAATGCAGCCAGGGCAACCGGCAAAGGTGTCTGCGATTCGCTGGTCTTGGTCAGCCACGCTCCATCTGCTGTCGGCAATAGGGGAATTGAAGCGGCTGTTGCGCCATTATTGTAGTGAACGCCGACGGCAATTTGCTCGGGAAGCCCGGTCGTCCATGTCGCGCCACCTTGATAATGGGTTATAAACGCATCCGGGTCAACATACATACTACCGTCTGTGGCGGGAGAATTGTGCTGCAGTCCTATGCCCGAAGCCTCTCCGCCGTAAATATGCCAGGCCCGGTCCATCCCCTCCTCCGGGGCGCTTATCGGCAATCCAGAGCCCAGATAGTCCGTCACACTAACGTGATAGTCATTAGCCCCTGTTATATACGCAGGTGTATAATCCCCTTCGGCTATGCCCACGGGGAAATAGGTTGTGGAAACAGCTGCTGAATTCAGCCTGATCAAGTGCCCTGTGATACTGTTCCCCGTACTTACCATTCTATTGGGGCCAAAACCCTGTAATTGGCCAAGCCCACTGGTTGTTAAATCATTACCGTTCAGCAAAATATCACCTCCATCGACCTCGAAAATGAAATCATTTTGAAAGTGAAGGCCCGCAGCCAGGGGACCCGATGGGTTCGTGGTTCCGTATCCGGGGTCCTGAATGTCGGCCAGAATGATATTGTTGGGATTCTGATGCTTGACAATCGCGCCTATCGGGTTACCATTGTTACCATCTATGGTGGTAGGACCTGTCATGTCAGGGTAAAACGGATTGTCATCCGGGTTGGCGATAACGATCGAACCAACACCGTTGAATTCAATAACCGCGGTAGGGGCTATCCATATATATTTGCTGTATATGATGTGCGTTCCGCTAATATTCCAAACTGCATTCGGACCCAGATAAAGCGTTTCTGAATATTCAAAGGTCGTTTCCCCAATCGACGAAGTCCGAACACTATTGTCTAACGTGGCACTTGCGGCCCCGGTTTGTGCGAACGATATGATAGGTACGTTTAGAAGCAGCGTGACAAAAATGATTGTAATATGACGTGAAATATTTTGTGGTTTCATGCTTGTTAGGTTTTATCTGCCGGGAGATTGATTAAATTGATTTGTTGCTGATAGCAAACCAGTTTATCCCAGAGAAATCAGCACCCACTTTGTCCCGTCGCTTTGCAACAGATATTTCTGCCCGAAGTTGGGGTTAGGACTGTTGATACCCATCACGGCATTAGGGATCGTGTTCTGATTGACGCCGGTCGCTACCTCAAAAGAGTAATTTGTTGTGACTGGCTGCGTTCCGTTATTGATGATATAATACATCCGACCTGAGCAGGTGGCAGGATCAGGCAGGCTGATGGTAATGGCGGACGATTGGCGGCACACAACCGTGTAGTCCTCTTCTGTCAGGGTAGCACTTTGCGTGACAGATCTGATCGGCGTCGATACCGAACCGTACACCTGAAGGGTGCTGGATCCTACCACCGACGAATTTTTCCCGATCGAAACATTCCCGGTCTGATATATATTCTCACTATTACTGCTGGCCGGAGAGCTACCCCCCTGAACGTTCCAGGGTTCTGTACCGGCTCCCGCATTCCCGGAAGCTTTAACCCACTGGCTGCCATCATTGTAATAGTAGCCCGGCAGTACATCGTTCGCCGCAGCGGTATTATAGACTACCATACCAGCAATATGTGCACTCAGCGGAGTGGCCATTGATGTCTGCTCCAAAGCTACCCTTGGAAGCAAGAGCCCTTTGTTGGTGCTTTCTAGTTCCAGAACAGCATTCACATTTGGCAATACAGGGCTAGCTACGGTACCATCCTTTATTTTAGTTTGCGCATTCGCTGCAAAGCCGGAAGTAAGTACAATCGTCAATAGTAGGAGATTTCGTTTCATTTTAGTTGTTTAAGTTATATTTATTAATAAATTCGGTTACAAATGGCCTTTTACTTTCTTCTGAAAGAAGCTTACAAAGTACCGGCGATAGCTAGTTTTTGTATCGTACACAAGTAAGGGACCGGCAGCGAGCCATCCTCCAAGTAGTCGGCCAGGTGAGTGATAACCCGGTTTCCACCGAATTCACTTGCTCCTGTATGGTCTTCGGAACTTTCGACGGATACACCCAGCAATGCATGAAGCCGGTCGATAACGCTCTTCCTACCCCTGCAAGCTGGCAGCTGTAAATCAACAGTTCCTATTTCTTAAAGACATAAGTTTTGCTTGCAACTCTCCAAAAGTTTTTGCAATCTATGTTACCTTTTTTTGCCAAACCGTAACATGTGGAATTATTTTTGTTCCAGACCAGGAACCCCTTTGCGGAATATAGAGATGCCTGGATTTCAACATCCTGCTTCCTCATAGCACCAATCGACAGCCAGTTCTACGGCCCTTTGCAGCTGTTCATGCCCTCCTTGCTTTTGAAATTAATCTCACAAAATGAACTGCCATTGACCTTCGCGTTCAGCACGAGATAGTAACGCCTGCATTACTGATCATCGGACAATGCGACATAACTTGTGCTGGCAAAAATTTCGCTTTAAAAGAAGATCAGAAAACCATGGAAAACCTTACTGAACTGGAAAAAACTCATCAGCTTACCAGGAACAGTCAGTTGGTAGACCTGGATAACATTGGCCATTTACCGCATATTGAAGACTTCTACAGGTTCATTAAGCCTCTTATGGATTTTTTGAATAAAGAGTAAATAATTCCTTTATGTAAATTGCAAAAACAGTACGATAGGTAATGTTTTTTGCATGAAAGAATCCCTCAGCGTATATTTATTAGACTTACACACTATAAAACTCAAAATTATGAATCTCAGCTCCCCCCTTTATGACCCAGGAATTATACTTCAAGTTATTTATTTTTATACCCATATCATTAGTAAGTACCTTTTTAGCAACAGTTTATCTAAAATCGACTAGCGCATTTATCATATCAAAAAAGCCGGAATCCATTCTTATTTTTCTGCTTCTGGTCACATTTCTGGTACGGTTACCGTATGTCCTTCCAGTTGAAGTAAATGTAGATACAAGCACATGGCTCGCTTCGGTTATTGCCATCAAGCATTATCCGGACTGGCTCTGGACTTTTTTAAATTACACAGATTCCAGACCTCTTACCGTTTTTCCTCTGATTGCTGCATCCTGGATTGGTATTCCTGTAAACTATTACACGTCCGAATGCCTGGGAATTATTTTCTGGCTTGGAACTGTGTTGTTTCTTTTCAAAATTTTAAATTTCTATTTAACAAAAACAGCCAGTCTCATAATTTGCTGGGGACTATGTCTGCTTATTGGCACCATGTATTTATCGGATTACACTTCCTATAACTCCGAACAATCAGGCATACTGATGATAACCGGTTGCGTCTATGGTTATCTGGCTTATTTAAACCAGCACACCAAAAGCAACCTACTCGTTTTTACAACTGGTTTTGTATTGGGAAATCTGGTATTCGTGAAATTTCAGAACGTTCCTATGGGTCTGCTTATAGCCGGCGCATTTTTGCTCGAAATTATTACCAGAAAGGAATGGAGAAAAGGAGTATTTCTGATCTTGGGAGGAGTTTTGCCAACACTTGTCATCAACTTTTATTACCTGAAAAAAAGTGAATTAGGAGTGTTTTGGGACAATTACTTCTGGAATTACTTTTACTATTCTTACACAACGCAGTTTTCAAATCTACCAATCAGTGAGCGATTTAGTCCTTTAAGGATTGTCAAGTTTATTTATAATTCACAAAATTCACGCATTTACTTTTTTACCATCACAATACTTATTCTTTGTTCAAGTTTTTTGGCTTATAAACCATTGTTGTCATTGAAAAGCAGCTACAAAAAAGCAATCGGTTTCGGGGTTCTTTTAATAGGTGTAAGTCTGTATTCTATTCTTCAATCCGGGAATTCATTTCAGCATTACCGTTTGTATCTGCTTATTCCACTCTCCCTGTTTTTCGGACTGACTCTGGGACTTTTATCAGAAAAACGTCAGCAGATACTGCTGATTATCTTCCTTGTTTGCTGCACATTTATGGCCGGTTATAATCTCTGCACAAGACCTGAAAAAACAGATCTGTCATTTAATGAACTCGACGAAAAAATTATCGGAATTATTACAAAGGCCACTTCTGAAACAGATCCTATTGTAGTCTGGGGATGGCGAGACCAGCTTTATGTACGTTCCAATCGTCCTATGGGTTTTCGTGATGCACATACTTTTCATTTTGCATTGAAGTCAAAACTGATCCCAACGTGGACGGCTGATTTTCTGGATGATATGCAAAGCAACAAACCTGAATTGTTTATAGACGTTACCACACCGCCGGAATATTCTATTTTCAGTCAGATTCTTGTGCCCTACGAACACAATCCGGATATCAAAAATTATATAAACAGCCACTACCAACTTCACGAAAGTATTTCAGGAGTCAGAATTTATAAAAGACTAAAATCCAGTTGATGTAAAGGGTGGAAGATTGAAAACGCAGTAAAATACTGCCTCAATCTTCCACCCTTTGCCATTTTACTCAAAAAAAATTAAGCCAAAAACTGCTTTAAATAGTTTCGGCTCGTAAGAATCGCACTTTGGACATCCGTAATATTTCTTTCATATGCCTTGTCCTCCACTTCAATCACAACCGGACCGCGGTAGCGTACATCGGTAAGCGCCCCAAAGAAACCTCGCCAGTTTACGTCCCCAAGTCCGGGTAACTTCGGCGAGTGATATTCCAGCGGATTTGCCATGATCCCTACCCTGTCCAGTTTTTCTTTATACAATTTTGCATCTTTCAGATGAACGTGATGTAATCTGTCTTTATAACTATAAATCGGTTTTATCTCATCCATCATTTGCCAGATCATGTGTGAAGGGTCATAATTAAGACCAAAAATCGGACTTGGGATAATTTCAAACATTCTATCCCAGACAGCGGGACTGATCGCCAGGTTTTTACCTCCCGGCCATTCATCGTCTGTAAAAAACATCGGGCAATTTTCGATGCCGATTTTCACATCATTTTCTTCTGCTACTTTTACAATAGCTGGCCATACATCAGCGAAACGCGCGAGGTTATCTTTTATACTCCTGGAAGGATCCCTGCCAATGAAAGTAGTCACGACAGGAATATTCAGCTTCGCTGCGCCGCGAATTACCTGTTTGATATGTTCCAGATAAAATTCAGATTTATTCGGATCAGGATCTAGCGGATTTGGATAATAACCAAGCGCAGAAATGAATACCTGGGACTCTTTTAATGTATAATTTATTTCAGAAACCTTACTGTCTGTTAAGGAATTGACATCAATATGCGTAACGCCCGCATAACGACGGCTATCCGCATTATCCGCAGGCCAGCACATCATTTCCACACAGGAAAAACCATTATTCCCTGCAAATTTCACAACGTGCTCAAATCCAAAATCAGCTAATATGGCACTATTAAATCCTAATTTAAGCATAACAAAAAGGGATTAGTATAAAAAACAATTGTAATAAAAAACGCCGGCCTCTTCCCGACTTGTTCACCGTGAAATTAAGGATTCCCTTTTAAAAACCTGCGAAATACCGACACATTCCGGGCAAATACCGCAAAGGTTTTTTAGTAAACTTCTGGTTTCGTACATTTCTGAAAATTGGTACTATGAAAATACCCAAGGCAGCATTTTTATCACATTTCTTTTTCATTTCTGCATTTCTGGCATTGCCTTATATTTTTGCCCCAACGGGCTTTCCGGCATGGGCAGAACTGGAAAAGAATGCGCACGAGCGGACGAATCTGCTCTCCTATTTATTAATGCTGATCTTTTTCTATTGCCATTATTACCTGCTTATTCCAAAACTGTATTTCAATAAAAAATACGTTAGCTACACTGCTTTTGTTATTGGATCTTTTTTAAGTATTATGCTCCTTTTTCATCTGCTGGATCGGGTACCTCCTGCTCATTCCGGACATTTCCCGGGCCGTCCAAAACAGGCGATGCGCTTTGATAAACCTCCGGGTGCTTTTGAAAATAGCCAAACCCTGTTCCTCTTTCTGGTCGGTTTGGTGGTATCATTCGCTTTGCGGATCAATGGCCGTTTAAAGCAATCCGAACAAGAGAAACTTCATACGGAACTTTCCTATCTGAAAGCACAGATCAACCCGCATTTTCTGTTCAATACTTTAAACAGCATTTACTCTCTGGCCATCGAAAAATCTGATCGTACGGCCGATGCCGTGGTAATGTTATCCTCTTTGATGCGCTATGTAATACGCGACGCAAGTGATATGATGGTGCCTTTAGCCAAAGAAATTGATTACATCAAAAACTATGTTGCCCTTCAGAAATTCAGATTGGACGATACGGTTTTGATTGATCTTCAACTTCCGGAGGCCATATCCAACAGGCTGATAGCACCGCTGATACTTATCTCATTTATAGAAAACGCATTTAAATATGGTGTAAATCCCGAGCAAAGCTCAGAGATTGAAATCCATATTTTAATAGAAAATGAAAGTCTGAGCTTATATGTCTGTAATAAAAAAGTAAGAATGAATCACGTAACGGACGAGTCAACGGGAGGTATTGGTATTGGAAATACAAAAACACGTTTGCGATTGCTTTATCCGGGAAAACACGATCTGAAAATTCAGGATAACAGCAATGATTTTATCATTAACCTAAAACTAAATTTATCATGATTCGCGCTATTGCACTTGACGATGAGCCGCCTGCCTTACGTATTCTGGCAAATTTTGGCAGTCGCGTGGATTTTATTGACTTGCAAAAGACATTCAGCCGGACAGATGATGCAATGCAATATCTTCAAAATTTTCCCGTCGATCTGATTTTCCTTGATATTAACATGCCTTCCATGTCGGGTCTGGATTTTTTTCAAAGCATTCCGCATGAGGTTATGGTGATTTTTACAACCGCCTATGCCGAACATGCCGTAGAAGGTTTTAATCTGAACGCAGTTGATTATCTATTGAAACCATTCACCTTTGAGCGGTTTCAGCAAGCTGCGAATAAAGCAAAAGATCATTTTAGTTTTAAAAACCCGACAGATACCTCGCCAAAATATCTGATGGTCCGTGCGGATTATAGTTTACACAAAATTGCGCTCACAGATATTTTGTTTATTGAAGGTCTGGACGACTACCTGAAAATTCATATCCAGCATTCAAAACCGCTTGTTGTCCGCATGACGATGAAGTCCATGCTTCAGAAGTTGCCTGAGCTGGAATTTATCCGTGTTCACCGATCGTTTATCATTCCTTTTGCCCGAATTGAAAATGTCCGTAATAAAATCATCAGTGTGGCAGGAGAGGAAATTCCGATCGGATCCAGTTATGAAGAATTGTTTACGAATCGATTTAAGGCTTAAAAGCAGGTACATACCCCGATGAATAAATGGTCCCCGATCTTTCAGAAATCCTCTGAAAAGCCGGGATTTTTTTTATGCGTGAAAATTTCATCAAGGAATTATGACCTCCATCAATCCCGGCAGCCATTTGTAACTATACTGCACTGATAAATCACATGAATTTTAGTAATATTGACATAAGAAAGCAGGAAACCAGCTGAAATTCGAGGTTAATGCTCCATTTTTTAACATTTATCAATCATCAATATCCAACTGAAACATGGCAGATTCTGATCCTGGTATCGGTAAAAAGATACTAAGCTTTTTTATTAAGGAAAGTACAGAACCTACACAAGTTACACCGGTTTCTGAGACCCCGGCTGAACAGCCAAAACCAGCTCCAAGCCCGGCAACCGTCCCTAATGCCTCGGGTACGGTAAATGTTGACCGCAAGTTTGTGGATCATTTTGTGGATTTGCTTGAAAAAGCAAACCTGCCCGGACCAGATTATTTCGAGTTCAAACAGGCGCTTCAAAGCATGGAAAGTCTTGGGCTCGGCGAAGAGAAACAGTTCCAGGCAGCCTGGGCCAGCTTTAAAGCCATGGGTGGAATTAAGGATAATTCAATTTTGAAAACATCTGCGGATCAGTATCTTGCGATTTTGAACAAAGACCGCGATTCCTTCTTGAAGGATGTAGAAAAAGCAATAAAGGATCGTGTTGGCTCGCTCACAGACGAGGTTAAAAAACTGGAAGACAATAACGTGGCCTATGCTAAGGAAATAGAGAATCTTCAAAAGAAAATTGACGAGAATAAAAACCGGTTGGGACAAATATCGGGTGAAGTATCCGAGCAAAGTTCAAAATTAAATGCAAATCGTGACAGCTTCGAAGTGACGTATCAGAGTTTTGTGGGACAAATAAATTCGGACCTTACTAAAATTAACCAATACCTTAAATAGATACCTTCAACTATGGCATCACCAGACTTTACTCAAATCGGCGGCTCACAAGAGGATATTTCCAAGCGGTCATATTGGAGCAAGCCGGAGGGAATTACTTCACTGCTTTTCATTGGCGGCCTTGGCGCCGCAGGTTTATATTATTGGAACAAACTGGCCGCATTTCTGATTGAGGTCACTCAGAACACTTTGTATCTGGGCGCTTTGCTGGGACTGCTGGCAATTCTGGTCTTTCTTTTCACGAGCAAGGACGTCCGTACCGCTGTTTTCTTTCTATTTAAAACATTGATGCGTAAAATCACCGGTTTGATCATCAAACTGGATCCGATAGCGATCATGAAGATTTACATTGACGATCTGAAAGAAAAAAGAGAAAAAATGCAGGGACAGATTAATATCCTTGCCGGCCAGCTGGTTAAACTGAATAAGAAAATCACGGAAAATAACGAGGAAATCAAGCAGAAATTTGCCGAAGCGAATAAGGCAAGTCAAATGACTGATCGTCCGGGGATGAAAGAAACCGCTTCGCTGGCCACAATAGAAGGTGCTGGTTTACAGGAAATGAACGAGAAATTGTTTCCGCTGCAACGCAACATGAAAACGATTCTTGAATTCATGGAAAAGGTGAATAAAAGCGCCGATTACATAATTAAGGAAACCGAAATTAAGGTAAAACTTAAAGAAGCTGAATACCGGATCGTGAAAGAAAGCTCCAATGCCTTACGCACCGCCGTTAGTATTTTCAAAGGAAACCCGGATAAAAAGTTTTATTTCGATGAATCCATGGAATATATTCAGGATGATATGAGCCTGAAACTTGGAGAGATGAAGCGTGCCATGGATCTGTCTCTTGACTTTATCAATGCTGTTGACGTTCAGAACGGACTATTATCAGACAAAGGTCAGGCGATGCTTGAAGCCTATAATCAGGGAGATTTTAAACTGATACAGCTGGATGCACCCAATCCGCCATCCCGCTCGATCGACCCTCCAAAAGATTCCAGCTATAAAGGTTTGCTGGACTAACCTAATCTAAACTACATTTTTCAATTTACTTTAAATAAACAATGAAAAGACTGACCGTTGCCGGAAGATTATTAATTACAGCCCTGGTTATAGGAGCCATTTTTGTTGGCTATAAATATTTTGGCGGCCAGGAAGCCCTCGAAAAAGTTGCCGAAAAACAAAAAACAGAATCTGATATTGCCGCTACAACCACAGAGCCGGCAGAAAGCAGCGAGACAACCTCTGGTGACAATGAGGCCAGTGATACACCAAAACAAGCATTCCGCTACACAGCACCGGAACCGGTCGATGGAAAACTGAAAGGTGTAGTTGAGCTTGGCGCGAGTGGATTTAACTCGTTCATCATCCGTGTAGACAGTGAAAAACGCTGGAAACTGGAAAAATCAGAGTTTGGAAACAGCCTTGTTACCGAGAATATGGCTACTGACGAAGATGTAAGAATCGGCTTGAAAAAATATATCGGAACCATGCTGGACTTTGGAGTCGGCAAAAAAGATATTCACTTTGTAGTAAGCTCCGGGGCTGCAAAAGCGGACGTAACAAAAAAAATCACGGCAGCATTAAAATCACTGGGTTACGTTGTAAATCAGGTGACAGCCGAGCAGGAAGGACAACTGGCTCTGAAATCGGTTTTACCCGCTGACTATGCAACCAAGGCATTTGTAGTGGATATTGGATCAGGAAACACAAAAATTTCGTGGATCGAAGGAAGTGGTATTAAAGCAATCGAATCTTACGGAGCAAAATATTTCCAGGACGGTACTGACGATAAAAAGGTTTTTGACGAAGTAAGCGCAAAATCAAAACAAGTACCTGCCAGTTTACGTAAAACAGCCTTTATCATTGGTGGAGTTCCTTTTGAAATGGCCAAAGAAGTTCGCAAGGATAAAGAACGTTATACTGTACTGAGCGCACCGTCTGACTATTCAAAATTGTCTAACGCAAAGTCCAAAGCAGGTATCAATATCTACAAAGCTGTGGCGGAATCAACAGGTTGCCAGCAATTTGTTTTCGACTGGGATGCCAACTTTACAATTGGTTTCTTACTAACTTTATAAAATAATATCTGTTAAGTGAAGGGAGGAATGGAGAGCAGGTGAGATTCCTGGCCATTGCTCCCTTTTTTATTTTTAAATTGACCTATGACGCTTCGGGATTTATTCGATCAGGTTTCTACAAATTACTGGCCACTAGCCTTATATTTTATCCTTTTGCCAGCCATTGCATGGGTTGTCGGGCAGCTGGCGAATGGAAGCAGCGACGTGAGATTTTGGGGAATCATTTATGCCATATTGGTTTATGCAGTTTGTATTCCAGGCATCTTTGCCGTCACGCTTAACATTTATCTTTTTCTTTTTGAAAGACAAAGTATCTGGCAGGCTAATATCATCATGCAGTTTCTTCCGGTTATCTCGATGGCACTCACGCTGATGATTATTAAACAAAAGATCCCGTTTGCATTAATTCCCGGCTTCGGAAAACTTTCAGGGTTCCTTACCTTGATTGCAGCACTGATGGGTATAATGTGGTTCGTAGACCGAATTCATCTTGTCGCTTTTACATATGTTCCTTTTGTGTACATTGTGGTTGGTTTTATTGGCGCTTTACTGCTCATCAGATTTGCATGGAGCAAAATGTTTTGAGGAATTCCTACTACATACAAATCTCCGTCAGTGACGAGCAGAAGCTTTACGCGCGGCAACTGGTCGAGTTTTCGCTCGGCCATCACCACGTAGCCAATATCTGGGATCATCATTCCGACAGGTTATCCCAAACCAGAATGCTACGTTTTACCGGCACGCTGGGTGAAATTATATTCGCCGATCTGTATCATTTGGCAAGACCAAAAAAGTCTTTTGGTGCAACGGATGGACAAGATCTGGGAGAAGATTTTTTAATAATTTCCGAGGATCAAACCTTTTCAATTGATATCAAATCCATGAAAAGAAGGTCTGGCAATTTGGCTGCCGATTTCGTTCTGAACATTCCTGCCCATCAGCTTCACAGACTGGGATCGAAAACATCACATTATTTTTGCATTTCCTTCCATCAATCCGAATCAGCGGGTACGGTTGCTTCGCTGATAGGTTTCATTGATAAAAATGCGCTGATAAACGGAGAGATCGGAAAGATTTATAAAGCCGGAGCCAAACGCATCCGAAACGACGAAACTTCTTTTACCTTTTATGAAGACACTTATGAAATTCCTTTCTCGGATATTGACTCACCGATCATCACGGATCATGTCAGGAGCGTAAGTGGTTTCAGGATATGTTATTTGAAAGCTTGAAAAGCATACGTATATTTGACAGCATACGCGCGCTACAAGCATCGAAAGTAGTTTTAGCAAATGAATAAGCAGGACGAAATGCTCAGCAATAACTCCGAAAGAATTATTGTAAAAGTTTTGGTCAAGAATAAGGAAATCGATTACCAGCAGTTAATGGCCTCAAAAACACGCACCTACAATAAGAAAAAACTGCTTGGTCAGGTTTACACCCCCCTTCATATTGTTGAAAAAATCCTCAAAGACACGTGCTTTTATGCCTTAGATTTCAGCATTAGCAAAATTCTTGACCCTGCTTGTGGGGACGGACGTTTTCTGGTGCCTATTGCAGAATACATTCTGGAAAATTCCCCCACGGATCAACTTATCCAAAACCTTGAAAATATTTATGGCTGGGATATTGATGCCGAAGCGATCAGACATTGCAGAGAAAATCTTGATGCGCTGACTGCTTCTGCGGGTTTGGTTGTAAACTGGAACCTGCACGTACAGGATGCACTGGAACAGATCGATCAGCCTGAAAAATTTGACCTGATCGTTGGCAATCCGCCTTACATACGCATTCAGAATTTACCTGCTGCCCAGCGAAAATTTGTTCAAGAAAAATATTCTTTTTGCAGTTCCGGCTCTACCGATGCGTACGTTGCCTTTTTCCAACTTGCTTGTCATTTGCTGAGCGAGTCGGGAATGTGTGGCTTTATAACACCCAATTCTTTCCTGAGCTCCGAAACAGGAAAACCTCTGCGCGCTCATTTTGCAGATACAAAAACCTTAAAACAGATCACAAATTACAGGTCAGTACGAATTTTTGGAAATACGGGCACCTATGCCGCCATTTCGGTTTTTGGTAAAAAGCCGGGTAATTCCTTTCGCTATGAACTAAGTGACTACGATTTTCAGTACGGCAGCAGGGATATCTCTTTTTCGGAATTAAATCAAACTTCTCAATGGCATTTGTCGACCGACAAAGCATCCGAACCGGACGGCGTTACACTGGGAAATATATGCCAAATTTCAGTCGGTATAACAACCTTGTCCGACAGCATTTTTCTCTTTACCATCGTTGAAGAAAAAGATGGAGTAGTAAAAGCTGTTAATAAGAATGGCCATGCCGCCAGGTTTGAGAAGCAAATCTTAAAGCCGATTATTAAAGGCTCAAAATTGAAGACCCGGCACGATCCTGTAACCGAGTATATCCTTTTCCCCTATGAAAAAGATGAGTCCGGGAAACATAAAATCATACCTGAAAATGTCTTAAAAGAGAATTATCCATTGACATATAAGTATTTACGAAAAGTAAAAACTGAATTGATTAAGAGAGATAATGGAAAAAAAAATCCGGTCGCGTGGTATGCATTCGGCCGTGCCCAGGGATTGGATTCTTCCTTTGGCAAAAAAATTATTTTTTCGCCAATGAACCGTTTTCCTAATTTTGTTCTTTATGATAACCCCGATTGCGCTGTTTATTCGGGCTATTTCATAAAATACGACGGTGAATATGAGCAGTTGCTTGATCAGTTAAATTCTCAGCGCATGGCGGATTTCATTGCTGTTGCAGGACGCGATTTCCAGGGTGGCTACAAAGGCTATAATAAAAAGGTTGTCGAAAATTTTATTATTACTGATACCGAGAAGTAATTAAAAGCTTTTCGAAATTATTTCTCCGAATCCTGACGCTGGATTGTTAGCAAGCTGATGTTTCCAAAACATAAACATCTCCAATTCTAAAATATACAAAAAAAGATTTACAATAATTTATAAAATAAACGAACGTTCGTTTATATTTGTAAATATATGAGAACCAGGGATATAAATAAGCAAATTGTAATTCGTAAAAAAGCTATCGAGCTGATCGTAAGTAATGGCTTTGACGGCCTTAGCATGCACAAACTTGCCAGGGCAGCGGGCGTATCGGTGGCGACGATATATATTTATTTTAAAGACCGGGAAGATTTGATTCAGCAACTGTATACCGAAGAAACCACCAAAATGGCAGAAGCGACGTTGGTGAACTTTGATCCGGAAAGCCATTTTGATGAGGGTTTAAAAATACAATGGCTCAATCGCCTTCAATACTGTCTGGACAATCCGCTGAGTATGACCTTTATGGAGCAGGTAAAACATTCGCCTCTGCTCGACAGGTCGGTGATGGACCGGCGCTTTATAGATGCCATGTCAAAATTCGTGCATACAGCCATCGGAAGAAATGAATTAATTCAGCTTCCGGTAGAAATTTACTGGTCAATCGCTTTTGCCCCCCTTTATCAGCTTGTAAAATTTCATATCGCAAAAACCAGTATGCCCGGCCGGCCGCCTTTTGATTTTGACGAAACAAAAATTGACCTGGCTCTGTCGCTGGTATTAAAAGCTTTAAAGCCATAAAATTTCAAACGCCGTTAAAGTAATTCCGAAGCTCATCCGTCCTCATTTTAAACGTTAATAATTCTTCATTAATTTTTAAATCAAATAGTCATGAAAACTCAATATCAGGAAAATAAACATGTACTGGTTTTCAAAACTAACCTGCACCATAGAGATATGAAACGCATTGAACCAGTTTTGAATGCAGAAAGCAAAATCATTACCTGGAATGTGGATCTGACCGACATTGACAATGTTCTCCGTGTCGTATCGCATGAACCTTACATTGAGCCGGTCATTGCCATACTGGTCAATGAAGGATTCATATGCGAAGAACTCATTGACTAACCCTTCAAAATCACAAAAAATGCCTGAAACCAAATCAAATACATTTACTCCATATAAAAAGTTTATTATCGTCATTCTGGCAATAGTACAATTTACCGTGATTCTGGATTTCATGGTTCTCTCTCCGTTAGGCGCCATTTTACTCAAAGAACTTTCCATCTCAGCCGCTCAGTTTTCACTGGTCGTTTCGGCATATGCGTTCAGTGCAGGAGCGGCAGGTTTATTGGCTGCGGGCTTTGCCGACAAGTTTGACAGAAAGAAACTTTTACTTTTTTTCTATGTCGGTTTTATATTCGGAACACTCTTGTGCGGCATGGCACCAAACTATCATTTTCTGCTCATAGCAAGAGTTGTTACGGGAGTTTTCGGAGGTGTTATGAGTTCGATCAGTTACGCCATCATTACGGATCTTTTCGCGATCCAGTTTCGAGGACGCGTGATGGGCTTCGTCCAAATGGCTTTCGCCAGCAGTCAGGTCATTGGCATTCCCTTAGGTCTGTTCCTGGCTAACATGTTTAACTGGCATGCACCTTTTCAAATGATCGTAGGTGTGAGTATTGTAGTGGCCGCATCTATTTTCTTTTATATGAAACCCATTGATGAACACCTCAAACTTCAAAAACAAGGCAACGCCTTTCAGCATCTTACGGCCATTTTTTCCAATACGAATTATCTCAAAGCTTTCGGGGCTACAACGTTACTGGCGAGCGGCGGTTTCATGCTGATGCCGTTTGGAAGCGCGTACGGAGTTCATAATCTGGGTATTGATATCGAACAGCTCCCCTATTTGTACATGGCAACCGGCGTTTGTATGCTGGTCGCAAGCCCTATGATCGGAAAGCTGAGCGACAAAATCGGTAAATATAAAATGTTTATCATCGGCTCAGTCATCACGTCTATCATGACTTTGATTTATTGCAATCTGGCTGTCACACCACTTTGGATCATTATAATTTTGAACATCCTGCTTTTCGTAGGCATTACGGGCAGAATGATCTCCGCAAGTGCCTTGATGACTGCCGTTCCCGAAGCGCAGGATCGTGGTGCTTTTATGGGTGTCAATGCTTCTATACAGCAGATAGCAGGCGGTATGGCTTCCATCGTTGCCGGATTGATCGTGAAAGAAACGGCCTCGGGTTATCTGAATAATTACGGAATCCTTGGCAATGTGGTAATAGTCGCAGTAATCCTGACCACATTTTTGATGTATACACTAAATAAATACGTTCAGGATAAACAGGCGCAATCAACGGTCACACCCGCGGGATCGGCTAATGAAGCCGTTTAATTTATTACCATCGTCTGTTGTTAAAAGAAAATCATAAACATGAATGATGCTATAAATTTCTTCTATCAATCGCATAGAAATTAATTTCTTCAAAATATGTTTTCAAAAAGGGCTTCTATCATGAAAGCCCTTTTTCTTTTCAAAGCATAATAAACTGATAATCAAATTATTTCAATTTTTAACTTTTTATAAATATTATACTTTTTAAAAATATAAAAAGCTTTAAATAAATAAAACTTTAAACACTTTTCATTAGTTCTATCAATATTTTACCTTTATTTACAAATCAATCAGATCATTCATTCTTAACTTTTAATACATATAATACTTTTAAATGAAAATCATCAGTATTGTTAACAACAAAGGTGGTGTTGGAAAGACTACTTCCGCACAAAGTATTGCAGCGGGTCTTGCTAAATTTGCGAATGCACGCGTGTTGGTCATTGACCTCGATGCGCAGGCCAGTTTAACAAAAAGTTTTGGAATTGTACACAGTGGTTTGAAAAAAGACAGCGGCTCTTTTATCACAGGAGAGTACGCTTTTGAAGAAATTGTGAAACGGGTTGGAGATGTTGATATTTTACCGGGTTCGGCCGAAATGAGCCATAAAGAAGATACGATAAAGTCTGCTCCCATATTCCCTTTCAATTTGAAGATTGCTTTGGAAAAAGTGAAGGATCGTTATGATTTTGTAATCATTGACTGCCCTCCGGCCCTGAACGGAAATACCCGAATGGCGCTTGTTTCCTGCCACCAGTATTATGTACCGCTTCAAGCCGAATTTTTAAGTTATGAAGGTTTGCGAAACTTCCTGATTTACTCTGCGGAGATCAAAAAAATCAGCCCGACGACTAATCTTGGCGGCGTTTTCGCAACACGGTATAATCCTAAAATCAGAAAGAAAATCAGTCATGAACTTATCAGTGCAACCAAGGAGCAACTTGGTGACGTATTTATGAATAGCTATATTCGTGACAATATTGCTTTGTCTGAAGCACAGGCGGGCGGCACTAATATCTTCGACTATGCACCAAGCAGCAACGGAGCCGAAGATTATTACAAGCTAACGAAGGAAATTCTGGAACGTATAAACAATTAAAATATGGCAAAGGACAAGAAATTTGATTTCGCACCTCTTCCCATTGTCTCTGACATCAACGACGATTTTGAAGTAAATTCATCAACAACCGAGAATAATTCCGCTCCCACAAAAGTTACATTCGACTGTGACTATATTCTTCTGGAAAAAATGAAGGATTATGGCTACTGGGAAGGACTTACCCAAAAAGATATTATACTGGAAGCGCTAACCCGCTACTTTGATTCGGCGGAGATCAGGCCTCGTCCTGACAAAATCCGTAATAAGACAAAAGTTGGACGCAAACCAAAAACATTGGTGAGCTGATCTTCGTTAAAACTATTGCTGGAAATTATTCCAGCAATAGTTTCCCTGACGTCTGACTATCCCCATTTGACAAGCGATATACATAGGAGCCCGATTCCATTTTATCCGTTGCGATTTGCGTGGACTGGACAAAAGTTTTGCGCAATAATTCCCTCCCGCTTAAATCATACAAAATAAAATTCGAAGGGCCTCCGAGTTTAACTTTGATAAAAACGGATTCTCTGGCCGGATTTGGAAATACCTGCACTGCATTCTGCAAACCGTTATCAACGACTACCAGCGGATCCACGGCCACTTCTGTCCACGCCTTTTCGACACATCCATATCTACTTTTTGCTTCTACCTGATAAATTCCGGCGTTACTTTCCTTTGCGTCAGGGATCACAGGATTTCGTAAAGTTGACCTGAACTGATCAGGGCCTGTCCATAAGTAATAATCATTTGCAGACGCTTTCAATTGAATTTCAGCCCCAACAAAATAGGGCCCCGTATTCGAAGCCGCTATCAACGGCAGCGAGCGAACTACAATTTTATAATTGTCGCTGAAAACATCGTTCGAATGATCTACCGAACATTTGGCCGTAAATCTTGTTGTGCCGGTTGGTGTTACGGTAATGCTTTCAGAAGTATCACCCGTAGACCATTTGATTGGGCCCGGACAACCCGTCGCAGTCAGTATAACACGCTCTCCCGCACACAAAGTATCGGCGGTGCTTCTTATACGAAAATTCAATGGCAGATCCTTCCGTTCCAGTTTCCAGGAAACCAGTTTCGTGCGCCTGGCTCTCCTGTCATCCTGTCTGCTTGTAAAAGTAGAATCAAAAACTGCCGCAGTAAGATTTGATATCCTTGCCGCTAACATCGCCGGAGAAAGAGTTATGCTTGTTCCCTTTGTATTCAGCAACTTATCATCCAGCCGCCACTCCACGGCAAGCGAACTGGGGTTAGGCTTGATGAGATCTAAAATGAACGACTTTTCGGAAAAGTTCATTAACACCGTTTCCGTATTATCAGGGATTAATTTTTCAACCGGATCCACCAGTTCCAGAATTCTTTCGACCGTAGCTTCCCGGCAAACGGCACAAAACTCCTTATGCAAAACCTCCATAAGACAGTTTGTATTGGTTGGCTTAAACCAATGTTCTGCATCACCGCTTCCATGTTTAAAAATTCCGACATCGGGCGCGTTCAGCCAGTTTTTCCATTTTATGGTTGATGCATTTCCATTTTCAGTCATATTGGGAGCCTCCCATCCGTACCCTTTTCCAGCCCAGTATTCATCGTTCAAACGTGTTAATGTATGACCAATTTCATGGATTCCGATTTTATTGGCCTGATCGTGCAAAGTGTGCACAGCCAAAGATCCGCCCGATCCGCCATACCAGGAAGAATTTACGAGTACTATGACCAGATCGTACGTGGGGAAATTTACAGCCAGCACATTCGACAGCGCGGTGTAATTGGATATGGTAACCAGCCTGTGAATATGACTACCAAAGGATGCGCCCAGATACGTGTCCTTTTTTACAACAGGCTGCTCCGGATAAGCATCAGGAGCAGTTCCCGGATTCGTGATGCCACTTTCCTTCGACGGTGTACTGATGGAAACAATATTGAAATAATCTTTGTACCGATTGTATGGAGCATAGCTCAGAAAAAAGTCCGCAAATTTTGTTGCTTCTGATACAAAGACTGGTAACTCTTTATTTGTAAATCCGTCTCCCAATATGACAATGTTAACGCGGTTATCTACCGAGCCGGATTTGTAAATGGTGTCAACCGGAAATTTTTGTGCGTATACGCTTATACTCAAAAATAAAAAACCGGCAATTGTGGTAAAATATGCTTTCATCTTTTTACCAGCAGGCTATAAATTTTGACTGCTCCTTTTTGGGGAGTAACACTGTATAGCTCAATTTTCTGCCTAGCCGGATCTTCCTGAAACCGTATCGAAAGTGATCCCTGTTGCATAAGCTGCGGGCTCTGGGTCAGGCTCCCGTCCTGGCTGAATACCTCCGCCGACCGGAATAAAGGATGTTCATAAAACGTTTCTATGGGCGCCCGCTTGTCATTAAAATAATGAACTGCTTTGATCCGATAAGTGTGAGCAATCCCCTCCGAATCCTGAGCTTTCATTTTTCCGCTCCCTGCTATCCCATTAACCAGCTCCGCTCTGACACTGGACTTTTCTTTGAATATCAGGAAGTCTAAAAAAAGAATATGGTGAGCAACCTTTTTGTCGTAATTCGGAAGTTCCTGAACCTTGACAAAAGACTTGGCTTGCCGGCAATTCATTAACTGCCAACTTAATAACAAAAGAAATATCGTAGAACGTTTGAGCATGTGTATTAACTTGTAAGAAGGTCCTTTATTATGGACACTAAATTACAAAAAAGGGTTGCGACCGCTAACGATATTTACCAAATTATTAAAAACGGTTACAGCATTTTGTACGTCTCATTTAATTCCTGAATCGCAACCGTTACATCAGCCGCTGTAGTTCTGTAATTGACAAACGCCGCCCGGATACATACTTCATTAAGCAACATCGTGGCCGTCATGAAAACTTTCCCCCGCTTGTTTAAAAGATCCAGAAACTCCGATGTTTTTTCTTTTTCTTTCAGCCTGAAACAAACCACATTTAGCCGAACCGGTGCCGTGAGCTCAAACAGTTGACTGTTTTCCAGATATCTTCCAAACAGAGAAGCACAATGAATACTATTTTCCACTATCGACTTGAACCCATCTTTACCATAGGCCATCAGACTGAACCAGGCTGGCAGGGCACGAAACCTCCGGGAGTTTTCAGGCAGGAAATTCAGGTAGGAAAAATTCTCATCCGGGTTGCCCAGATAAGGCGCATTTGAATTTTGAAAAGTCTGAATCTGTAATTTCTGATGCTCTTTTCTGGTTAGAAAAACGGCACTGTCGTAAGGCAGATTCATCCACTTATGGCAGTCTATCGTGATACTGTCAGCAAATTCCCAGCCATTAACCAAATGCTTGTAACGATCAGAACATGCCGCAAAACCGCCAAAAGCAGCGTCCACATGCATCCAGAACGGATATTTCTTTTTTAGCTCTGCGATCGCAGTCAAATCATCAAAGTCGACGGTATTGACAGTTCCCGCACTGCAATTCAAAATTACCGGTTTCCCCTGATAACTTTTCAACTTTGCATCCAGGTCGTCGGTATCCATTGCTTCACGACCCGGAAGCGTCGCGATTTTTACAACATTACTGCTCCCAAAACCCAGCATAGACAACGATTTTATAACCGAAGAATGCGGAGTTGCTGACAATACAACAATTTCACCCGTCATACCGTCCCGCGCAATGTCCTTCCCCAACTGTGCGCCAGCCCATTGCCTGGCTATTGCGATTCCCGTAAAATTCGAAATGGTTGCGCCGGTTACAAATCCTCCGTTAAAATCGTCGGGAAGACTCATTAATTCCCGGATAAGCCTGATGGTTTGAAATTCAATAATGGCAGAGATATCTCCATTCCCCTGCGTGCTTTGTGTATTCTGATCAAAAACCGGTGTAAGCCAGTCGCCGGCCAGGGCAGCGGGTGTTACCCCTCCTACTACAAATCCCCAATAACGTGGCCCAGAACTGGAAACGATAAGTTTTTTAAAATTTTCATTAAAAAACCGAAGTGTTTTCTGAGTTCCCAAACCTTTCGCTTCAAGCGATGTGAAAGTTACCTGCTGATCTGTTCTGGATGTTGGTACTTCATCGATTTCGGCCAGATATTCCAGACTGTTCTTTTTGATTTCTTCCAGTATCGAAGAAATATTTTCCAGATCATTTTTAAGAATTTCGTTCATTCTATTATTTGTAATGCGCCCTGACAAAATTTACTTTTCTTCCACATAAAACTGTATAAATTCCGCAGTCCTTTTTATTCGTTATTTTTTTTGCAAAAATTTCTAACACTGGTCCTCATCGCAGTTTATTAAAAACCTTCAACTTAACGCTGCCTCGACGATTCTGCGATGATAATTAATTTGTCCGGTATGCCAGGACAAATGCATCACCAGATGACTCAGTACCAGGCTATAACTTTGCACCGGATTAACGGTTAGAATTTCGTGCGGATATTCTCCGGACAAATCGTTATCGGATAATCTGCCAATCGAATCGGGAATAATTTCCAGTAGCAGATCGACCTGCTGTAATAACGTTTCTTTTGAAAAAAGCCGAGCAGAAAATTCAGCCTCCCGATCTCTGACATAATGAAAGTTCCCTATCGGCAACCCGATGTAAGTTCTGAGGTTTCCAATCAAATGCTGACAAATAACACCTCCTGAATTAATGGTTCCCGGAATTTTCACCCAAAGCGATTCTTCTGTGGGATAAGCCAGGATTTCATTTTTCAATCTTTTCAGATCTCTCGTGTAGAGAAAAACATATTCATTAATACTCATAGTCTTGCGTTTTATAATTTTTTCTCTTGCAGCCCATAACCTGATTTTACAAGAAATACACCACTCATGGTTACGACAAAAGCGGCAACGGTAAACCAGGTAACATGTTCATGCAGAATAATAAAACCCAGCAGAATTGCCACAAGCGGATTAATGTAAGCATAAATAGACACAAGTCCGGCGGGAAGTTTGGACATCGCATACAGATAAGAAACAAAGGCCAGTATGGACCCAAACGAAATTAAATACACCAGTGCCATCAGCGAAGTGTTATTCATATGTGGGATATTATGCCAGTCTTCATTAAAAATACTGAGTGTTAAAAGCCCCAATCCTCCGGTCAGCATCTGGACACCGGCATTAAAAAAAGCATCGGAACCCGAACGATAGGTTTGGGTATACATGCCTCCGAGGCACCACGATATGCAGGAAACCAGCACCACTATAATTCCAGTCAATCCTTCCGGATTATAAACAAATTCCAGATTATCACCGAAAATGAGCGCCACACCGCAAAAGCCAAGTAGCATTCCCGCCATGATCTGCCAGTTTACTTTTTCGTCTTTTTTCAAGGTCAGGTTTAAAATAATGGTAAAAATCGGAATCATCGAGCAGATTAAAGCGGCCAATCCGCTGGGTATATATTTAACCGCCCAACCCACAATTCCGGTCCCGAAAGTGATCATGCACAAACCGGGAACAATTTGCAGCCGGGTATCCCGCCAGTTCCATTGGGTATTTCGTCCCGTCAAAAACAGAAAAATCAATAATAAACAACCAGCGGCAGTATTGCGGATGCCCATAAACATGAATGCAGGAAAGCCGGCCACACCGATTCTTGCAACCAGATAAGTAGTCCCCCAAAAGAAACAAACGAGAATAAGTGCGGCGTAGGCTTTAAAACTTGGATTCATGATCATTGACTGTTACAATAAATAATGATGCAAAAATCATTCAACTTTTCTATTAAAAACAGATTCAGTTTTTTAAATTAGCAGCATAACAGATAATTTCGCTGTAATCATAATATACCGGATCAACATGACGGAGACTCTAATAAAGGAAGAATTCCTGTACGCAGAAGTTGCAGAACGGTTTGAAAATCAGATCGAAAACAATATACTAAAAACCGGAGACAAACTGATGTCTCTGCGGGCACTTAGTAAGGAGCAAGGCATAAGTATCAGCACAGCTTACAAGGCTTACATTGAACTTGAAAACAAAGGATACATTGAAGCCAGGCCTAAATCGGGTTATTTTGTACGTTTCAGTCCGTCACAATATCTAAAAACACCAGAGTCCCCGTCTGCGGTTTTGCCTGCGATCAAAGCTGATAGCGATGAAATATTAAGACTTGTTTATAAAACCATAAATCAGGAAGGAATTGTCAGGTTGTCGCTTGCCACGCCCTCTGCCGGGCTTATCCCTGAGGCAAAACTGAACAAAGCGATGATGGAAGCGTTGCGGCGCAGCCCAAACAGCTGCACGGCCTATGAAACCCTTCAGGGCAATAGTATACTTCGTAAACAAATTGCTAAATATGCTTTTAACTGGAATGGAAACATTACAGAAGATGATGTAGTTACGACACAAGGGTGTATGGAAGCGTTGGTTTTTTGTCTGAAAGCAGTAACCGAACCCGGCGATACCGTAGCCATCGAAAATCCAACTTACTTTGGCATATTTAATGTCATGAAAAGTCTGGGGCTGAAAATTCTGGAAATACCAACGGATGCCGAAACCGGCATAAGTCTTGAATATCTGGAAACGGTACTGGAAACTGTTTCGGTCAAAGCATGTCTGTTTGTTCCAAATTTCAGTAACCCAACGGGTGGCATGATGCCGGATACCCGAAAAAAGCAACTTGTTGACTTATTGGCAAAACATCAGATACCGCTCATTGAAGACGATATTTATGGCGATATGTATTTTGGCAAAACCCGCCCCAGATGCTGTAAATCCTATGATAAAGAAGGGCTTGTTATGTTATGTTCATCTGTCTCTAAAACGCTTGCACCAGGTTATCGGGTTGGATGGTGCATCCCCGGCAGATTTAAGGACAAGGTGATCAGCATAAAATTGAATCATTCCGTTTCATCCGCTACACCTACGCAGGCAGCTGTGGCGATTTTTTTTGAAACCGGGCGTTACGATCTCCATATGCGAAATTTAAGGAAAGCGCTGCATACACAATGCCTCCGCTACATTCAGGCGATCGCTGATTATTTCCCGAAAGACTCAAAAGTAAGCCGTCCGCAGGGAGGATATGTCCTTTGGATAGAAATGAATAAAAATGTGGATGCATACGAATTATTCGAAAAGGCGATCCGTGAAAATGTGAGCATAGCGCCCGGCCAGGTTTTCAGCACAGATGCACGCTTTACCAATTATATCCGGATCAGTTTTGGTGCGCCTTACACCGATGCTATCGATAAAAGTCTGACAAAACTGGGAAAGTTGATATCCGGGATGTACTGACTTATTGTTTTGCGAAAATATTTTCAAAAGAATTGACTCGTCGCTTTCTGCGTAACATACTCTTTCTTACATTTTTAGAAAAAAAAATAGTGTGGTTAAAACACTGCAACAATATTGCAACTATCTGATTTTCAGTACATGTAACCCTGTTGCACACCTTTACCGGTTATCTTTGCACAGCATTAAGGATTTAACGTTATCCATTTAAATAAATCGGAAAAGACAAAAAGTCATTCTGTTTTACTTCCTCATATGAAAAACGAAACCGCTGTCAAACACGTACACAAAGAAGATGGATGTTGCACTCCGGAGATAAAATCCGGTGATCGTCATAACCATAAACAAGCTTCCTCCCATAATCATAGTCACGACCACGACCATGATCATAACCACGACCACGACCATGATCATGACGGTGATGAGACTTCGGGGTTACTTATTGGCCGCTGGATGTTATGGTTGAGTCTTCTGATACTGGCTGTTTTCCTGATTGCAAGTTATGTTTTCCATCTTGAAATCAACCGGTCTGTGGAAATAGGGCTGATGGTTTCTGCTTATCTTTTGGCTGGCTACAAAACAGTGATCCTGGCCTTTCGAAAAATTGCCCGGGGTGATCTGTTCAATGAATTTACACTGATGACCATCGCAACATTCGGTGCCTTTTACATCGGTGAATTTAGTGAAGGTGTGGCGGTTATGATATTTTACGAGATCGGGGAATTAATCCAGGATCTGGCTGTAAGTAAATCCAAACGTTCCATTAAAGCACTGCTGGATATCCGTCCCGATTCGGTAACCGTAATCCGGAATCATCAGAATATATCGGTTTCGCCCCATGAAGTACAGCCTGGGGAACGAATTCTTGTAAAACCGGGAGAAAAAGTGGCGCTCGATGGGATTCTGTTTTCTGAGCATGGAACCTTCAATACCGCCGCGCTCACAGGAGAATCCAAACCGGGGAATAAAGTAAAAAATGAAGTCGTCCTCGCCGGAATGATCAACAATGAGAAAGCCGTCGAAGTTGAAGTGACGACATTGTTTAAGGACTCCAAGCTTTCGCGTATACTGGAAATGGTTCAGGACGCCACTGCAAGAAAAGCACCTACGCAGTTATTAGTCAGCAAATTAGCAAAAATATACACGCCGATTGTTTTTGGCCTGGCGCTGCTGATCATTTTGACTCCGTATTTTTTTGTGGCGGATTATAATTTTGAGCAATGGCTTTACCGAGGCATGGTGTTTCTGGTCATTGCCTGCCCCTGCGCATTAACGATCTCAATTCCGCTTGGCTATTTTGGAGGTATAGGTCTGGCTTCAAGAAATGGAATTCTGGTCAAAGGCTCCAACTTCCTTGATGTGGTTACCGGTATTGACACACTCGTTTCTGATAAAACCGGAACCCTGACAAAAGGTGTTTTTAAAGTGCAGAAAGTTGAAACCAACCTTGACCAAGAAACATTTATCAAACTGGCTGCGTCTCTGGAAAACTATTCCACCCACCCGGTGGCGAAGGCTGTTGTCAAGTATGCCGAAGGCCGGACGCTAACCAAACCAGCCGATGTGCAGGAATTTGCAGGATTGGGATTAAAAGGTATTGTAGATGAGACAACGGTACTTTGTGGAAACACCAGACTGATGGAAAAGTTATCCGTAAGTTATCCCAAGGAACTTGAAAGTATTGCGGAAACCATTGTAATTGTCGCGGTGAATATGACTTATGCCGGTTATCTGACAATTGCCGACGAAGTTAAGGACGATTCCTTACAAACTATCCGCAACCTAAAAATGCTTGGTATTGAGACAATTATGCTTTCAGGCGATAAGCAAGCGGTTACCGCCTCAGTTGCTTCTCAGCTGGAAATTTCCAAAAATTACGGCGATTTGCTTCCGGAAGATAAGGTTCGTATTGTTCAGGATCTTAAAAATGAGGGCAGAAAAATTGCCTTTGTCGGAGATGGAGTCAATGATGCGCCTGTAATTGCTTTGGCTGATGTGGGCATAGCTATGGGTGGATTAGGGTCCGATGCAGCGATTGAAACCGCTGATATTGTGATCCAGAATGACCAGCCATCAAAAATCGTTTCAGCGATTAAAGCCGGGAAAATCACCAAAACAATTGTATATCAAAACATTACTCTTGCAATGGGTATCAAAGTAATTGTCATGCTCCTTGGTGCGGGGGGAATAGCCACACTTTGGGAAGCTGTTTTTGCAGATGTTGGCGTTGCTTTACTAGCCATTTTAAACGCTTATCGTATTCAGGGAAAAACTTTGTGACGATATTTCCTGAAGAAACTTTTAAGACTATGGAAGTTGGGTTTCGAACCTTGCTTCCGTTTTTTTTAACACAATTTTAGAATTTTTTCTATTCTAAAATTTGCCCGCTTACTCATTTATTTACTAAATTAGGAAACAGATTCTTAATATTGATTCATAAAAAGAAACCAGGATCACAAAAATATCTTCAAACAAGGTACTTTGTGCTGGCATACTAATTGCAACTAAGTTGTGTGACGCAACAACTGCAATAACCAGTCATTAACAAAAAGTGTATGTCGGAAAGAAAAAACAATTCAAAAGTTTCCACCTTCTTTAAGCTGCTTGTTACAGTAATCATTTGTTTATGGACTGTTGATTCCTTTGGACAGCAATACAGAAACTATGCTGTGATCTGGCGCGGAAAAGAGGTAGGATCTTTAAAGGCTACTTCCGAAAGTAAGCCCCACGGACAGTTTTATTCTACGGATAGCGAAATGAATATTAAAATGTTGCTTTCATTTCATATTCAGTCGAACATCACCAATATTTTTTCAAATGCAAAACTTAAAGATGCTCAGGTTGAACGTTTTGTCAATAAAAAGAAAAAGCTTACGAGCACTACACATTTCAACGAAAATCACTACGAATTAAGAAAAGACAAAGACGACGTGGTCAAAATAAAGAATGCTATTCCGGCTACGGTTACCTGGCTGTATTTCAATGAACCGGTACAAAAAAGCGAAATCTACTCGGAAACATTTTTAACGTTTTTGAAATTTAAGGAAATCGCACAATCGGTTTATGAAACGACCCTTCCTGATGGTGACATCATGACCTATACCTACCGGTCCGGTGTTTTACAACGTGTAGAAATCGAGTCAGGCTACGGAGAATTTGTATTTAAATTGAAAATTTAACTCGTTTTCCATCAATTATTTAACTTAAATTATGCAAAACAGGACATTATAATTATTGTGAAGTAAAAACAAAAAAGTGATTTGATGCGTTGTTAATTAGCTGACACCACAAAAAGTCATACGGCCTTATAGAAAGGAATGATTTTTTAGAATGAACTGTAAACCAACCAATCGTTATGAAAAAACTACTATTATGCATGTTTACCGCAATGGTAATGCTTAGCATCAGTTGTTCGAGAGATAAAGCAATGGACAACGATGTGGCAGCGAATAACGAAGTGCAGATACGTATTAAAAATGCCAGTCTGCTACCTTATCAGAACATCGAAGTAAATACAAGCGGAGGAGCGGAAAACTTTGGCAATCTGCTTGACAATCAGCTTTCTGAATACAAAACTTTTAATTTTGCTTACCCATATAGTTTTGTAAAATTGTCTATTAACGGCGAACCGTACATTATTCAGCCGATTGATTATGTTGGGCAGAATAAACTGAAAGGCGGGCGATACACCTACGAAATCAGTCTCGATCCGGAAGGAAATCAAATTTTCATGTCATTATTAAATGATGATTCAGTTAATTGAGTAATTTCAGTGGGGTAACAGTTAGCACAAACTGTGGATTCTGTTACCTTCACGAAGAAATTTATACTCAATTACTAACACATGAAAAGATTTGTCCTGTCTTTAACAATTCTTCTAAGTTCCGCTGCTTTCAGCCAGCAAATTTCAAAAACAAATACCCAAAAGTTATCTGAACAAAAATATAATCCTGCATTTTTTGAGGATAAGGATCGTGTCGCAAAAATAAAAGCCGCGTTGCCTGTCGTTCAAAAGATGTATCGCGACTATGCTGAGAAAAACAATTTCCCAGGGCTTGCATTCGGCGTTGTTGTGGACGATCAGCTTATATTTTCAGATGGATATGGTTATACCGATTTAGCTAACAAGACCAAGGCAAGCGGGAAATCATTGTTCAGAATCGCTTCCATGAGCAAGAGTGTGACAACCATGGCGATCCTGAAACTTCGGGACGAAGGCAAATTAAAACTTGACGATCCCGCTTATTTATATATTCCTGAATTAAAATCAATGCCTTTGCTCACTTCGGACGCCCCAGCCATTACGGTTCGTAATCTGATGACCCATGCAGCAGGCTTTCCGGAAGATAATCCCTGGGGCGACCGGCAGCTTGATACCCGGGATGAAGACATGCTGAATCTGATAAAGCTTGGACTTTCCAATTCCAATGTTCCCGGCGTTCAGTATGAATACAGCAATCTGGGATTTGCCATGCTAGGAAAAATTATTGGAAATGTTTCCGGAATTACCTACCAAAAATATATTACCGATAACATTTTCAAGCCTTTGGGCATGAACAATACGCTTTGGGAATATTCCCAGGCGCCGGCTGATCTTCTTGCACATGGATATCGCCGGGAAGACGGACAATGGAAAGAAGAAGCGTTACTGCACGATGGAACGTATGGAGCCATGGGTGGCATATTGACGTCGATTGAAGATTTTGGTAAATACATGGCTTTTCATCTTGCAGCCTGGCCAGCACGGAACGATCAGGAAAGTGGTCCGGTGAAGAGAAGTTCGGTCCGGGAAATGCAGCAGCCCTGGACTTTTAACAATCTTAATGCCAATTTCAAATATCCGAACGGCAGAACATGTCCTTTGGTGAGCAGTTATGGTTATGGTTTAAGAATAAGCCGTGACTGTGAAAATCGCTTGTTTGCTGGACATACAGGTGGCTTACCGGGTTTTGGAAGTCAATGGTGGATTATGCCAGAGTATGGTATCGGAGTGATCGCAAATGGGAATCTGACATACGCGGGCATGAATACAGTCAATTTTGCCGTCATGGATACGCTCATCTCCATCGCAGGATTAAAACCCAAAACCCTGCCTGTTTCTGAAATTTTGAAGAAACGTAAAAATGAACTGGTCAAACTTTTGCCTAATTGGGAAATCGCGGCTGATACTTCTATTTTCGCTGTAAATTTCTTCCCTGATAAATCACTTGTTATCAGAAAGAAAACGGCTCAGGATATTTTTTCTAAAATTGGTAAAATAAAAACCATTACGGAGCTGGTTCCCGAGAATCAGTTACGGGGAAATTTTTATATTCATGGAGAAAAAGGGACTGCGGAAGTTTATTTTACATTAACACCTGAAAATCCTGCCTTAATACAGCAACTGGATGTACGCGAAGTTTTAAAATGAATCCATGAAAGAAACAGATACCTATTGTCTGCAAAAAGAAGAGCCTGTTAAAAGCTGTCTTTCGGCATTGAGAAAAATTATTCTCGACCGTAACAAGGACATCACTGAGGCATGGAAGCACCGGATGCCATTTTTCTGTTGTCGGGGCAAAATGTTTTGTTATTAGTAGATTGATAAGAAAACCGGCTTTCCTTATCTGGGTATTGTAGAAGGAAAAAAATCGATCATCCCGGACTTGCCCAGGATGATCGATCAAGAATGAAAATTATAAAATTTGACCCAAACGAAGATTTACCGCTGCCGGAAATCCTTGATATACTGGATAGCGCTTTATTACTTTACACAAGTAGCCAGATCAAAACCAAACACTAGCGATTACTTCACTTTTGTACCTAACCAGTTTTTACGCAAGGCCTGCATAGCTTCCGTTACCGGCATATTTAATTTTTCATTGGTTATAACGATCATACGCGGGTTTTCGGAAAGTTTCATCACAGCCATTTTACTTTCGCCGCGATGAGCATATTCAATACTGATTTCGTCACCAGGCTTATGAGCCTCCAGAATATTTTTCACATCCGATTCACTTTTCACTGATTTTCCATCCATTTTCAACAGCTGGTCATCAATATCCAGTCCGGCTTCGTACAAGGGCGTATGGACGATTGTGTTGGCAGCGATAATCAGTTCTGAATTTTCTTTATAACGGATATTTCCTATCCAGGCTTTTCCTTCAAACTCCTTTTTTAGCGTAAATCCGGCTGCTTGGAACAACGGAGCATAATTGAAAGATTCGTGTCCATTGACATATTTGCTAAAAAATGCGTCAGCAAAAGTTTTATCGCCCGATACAGATTCGAGCACCTGCTGCAAATCAGCGATGTGATAAGGTATTTCCGTTTTGCCATATTTTAACCAAACTGCCTTCATGTAATCATCCAGAGTCAGTTTGCGGCTTCTTAATTCCAGATCCAGTGCCAGAGCAATGGAGGCGCCATACGGATAGTACGATGTATATGTATTCGGATAATTCGTTTTATCGACTGCCACACCTGCATCTACAAACACAGCCATACAACTCGCATCAGCAGGAGATAATTGTTGTGCACCCGGCGTATTTTCTTTTGTATTGACCAGGGAAGAAAATGTGCTGGTGATTTCATCCAGATCTTTAAAACCCGATCTTGCCAAAATCAACTCTCCGTAATACTGCGTAAAACCTTCTGCAAACCAAAGCTCGTGACTCATATTGCTTTTTTCGTAATTGAAAGGTTCCAGGCTTTTTGGACGGATACGTTCGACATTCCAGGCATGAAAAAATTCATGAGAAAAAACCCCCAGCAGATTATTGGCACCGGTAAAGTTCGTCGGTAAGGCAATCATGGTGCTGTTGCGATGTTCCATTCCGTCACCTTTTACATATGGATTAATACTCGCAAGAAAAGTATACTGACCATAATCAAAGGTTGGAAACGCTCCAAAAATAGCCTGTGTTTCCTGTGTGATCTTTTTAATTTTTCCTGCAAAATCAGTCGCCAATGAATCGCTTGCATTTGCTTCAAGCGCCAACCGGAACGTGTAGCGTTTTTTATCAGGATTGGATAAAGTCCAGTCCTTCCAGATCAGCGAACCAATCTTCACTGGAGAATCCATGAAATACTGAAGGTTCGGAGCTGTGAAAACATTCGCCTTATCTGTGGGTTTGAGCTGCGTTGCAATTGTCCATTTTTTATTGTCAGGAAGGTTGAAATTCACCTCAATTGCTGCTTTTTCCAATTCTTTTACCCACATAAAAGCCGCAGGAATATTGAGCTGAATGCTGTTCTGGTCAACTCCTGCGTAAGTCCCGTCGGGATAATTGGCGTACAAAGTATATTGAACCCTGGCAAATCCACTGGTCGTTCCAACCTGATAAACATCGCCGTCTATTCTTTGAACTGATACGCTTTTACCTGATTGATCCGTCGCCGAAACGTCATAAACATTTTTCCCAAATTCATGTGTGGCATAACGTCCGGGAGACGACCGGCTCATCCTGAACAGTAATTGTTTTTGCTGTGCGCCGGTAACTGTCACCTCAATACGTGCTTCGTGATGAACAATATTCGGGAACGAAACATTGTAATGGATCTTCTGAGCGGAAACCGACTGAATCGAGAGAGTCAGTGCCAGAAAGTAAAAATACTTTAACATTTTTCGGGCTAATTATTTGAAAGAATAACCCGAAGATCGAAAAAAAGAATTTTCAAACAAGCCAATAACCGCCCGAAATACACAGATTGAAATAAAACTTTAATAAGTTCTGTAAAATCACAATTCTGTCTAAACTATAAATACCACTTCACCATTTGCCGCCAATAACGTGGCCTGTGCGCTTCTTCGTCCCATTCGTATAAATGATGTGGAATTTTTAAATTATTAAGCGCACTGCTCAACTGACGGTTATTTTCAAGAAAAGAATCTTCCAGGCCTATCACCAGAATAATTTCAAGTTTTTTGATTTGCCGCACAATTCTCTTGTCGGAAAGCATGGCGATAAACCGAGTCGGCATATTGTAATAGATCGTGTCATTAAAGTAGCCGTCAAAAAGATCGTCAAAAAAAGGAAGCGAAATCGTAAGGTCATACCGCGCGCTCATGCCCACCACTTTGGTAAAAAGCGTAGGATGCCGGAAAGCAATGTTTACGGCATGATAACCACCCAAACTGCAACCGGCAGAAACCAGCCGCTTGTCGCTGTTATGTTTTTTTATAAAAGGAATAACCTCTTTGAGAATATAATTTTCATACTGGCCGTGTCTTAAAATTCGCTGTTCCGGTTCGGCATCGGAATAAAAGCTTTCATTGTCTATGCTATCGACACAAAAAACATGCAGTTTTCCGGCTTCGATTTTATCCCGCATTGCCTCAATAACTTTCCAGTTTTCAAAATCATAGAAATGAGCACCTCGGGTTGGAAAAAAAATCACCGGCTCTCCCGAATGCCCAAAAGCTAACAGCTCCATCTCTTTGCCAAGTATCTTGCTGAACCACTTATGGTATGCTCTTTCCATTACATTCCCACAATTTATGTTGAGTATTCTTAATTTTTCTGGCTAATATTTCTCAGTATAATTTCCTTCCAGACTGCATAACCGGCCTGGCTAAGATGCAGCCCGTCCGCCTCAAAAAGTTCTTGCCTGGGGAAACCCTGTTCGTTAAGCGTCTCCTGGAAAATATCAATATAGTATTGGTTCTCGTCCTGATCAACCACTGCCTTAATCAGGTTATTGGCCGATTTTATATGCTCGATAATCTCCCATCTTTTAATGCTGGGCTTGATCGAAATAAAATAGCAGGAAATATTTCCGAACTGGCCGCGTATCCTGGAAATCAGTTGCTGGTAAAAAAGACAAACCTCTTCCGGAAGCCGCCCGTCACCAAGATCATTGTCTCCTGCGTAAATAAGAATCGTTTTAGCAGAAGTTACTGGCGTCAGAATCCTTTGATAAAACCAGGCACAAGCCGCCAGTGTTGATCCGCCAAATCCAATATTCATCGGCTTAAATTCTTCAAAATCACTATATAAAGTCTCCCACAAAGTAAATGTAGAACTTCCGTAAAAAATAGTTTCCGGTGAATAACTCAAACGCGACAATTCATTTTCAACCCTTACAACTTCCTCTTCGTACCAAAACATAGAACACTATACTATTTATTAATGCTTACCATTCCTACCAAAGATATAGGAATGATGTTAACTCTGCGTTAAGTTTAGGTCATTAATCCGGAATAATTTCTAATTTTTTTTTGAATCCATGGACCTCAGAAAATATACTGACGACGATTTCAATGTACTGAATAGCTGGATCACCGATGCAGACCTGCTCTTTCAATTTGCCGGAACGGCCTGGACTTTTCCCCTGACCCGGAAACAGATGCAGGATTATCAGGCTTTACACCCCGACAGGCAGTTTTATATTGCCCACCATGACCACCAGCAGCCTTTTGCATTCGGGGAAATTATTATTGGCGATATTAATACGCCACGGCTGGGAAGATTACTTGTCGGCGAAAAGGAAAGTAGAGGCAAAGGGCTTGGCCTTCACTTTGTGAATATGCTGGTTAAAGAATGTAAGCGGTTATTTTCCTGTCATACAGTTTATCTTTATGTATTTGAAGACAATATTGCAGGGCTTCGCTGTTATCAAAAAGCCGGTTTTGAGTTTGACAATGACAAGAAAATCAACTTTACACTCGGTGAGAAAAGCCGCACAGCACTCATTATGAAACGTTTGTTAGCTTAGCCTTCATCCTTACATTTTAATCAAATCCAGTAAAGTTTCAGCTTTTGAGACTTAGTCATTACATTGACCTGTGATCTCACACTTTACTGTAATTCAAAACTACATTAGCTTGAAGAAAACACTTATACTCTGGCTCTTTATAATATTAAAATTCGGGCTTCATTGTGTCATTATTGGCCCGGAATATAATTTACATCGTGATGAATATTTGCATCTGGATCAGGCCAAACATCTTGCCTGGGGCTATATGTCCGTTCCACCATTTACTTCCTGGATATCTTATATTCTTTTACTTTTAGGAAATACTGTGTTCTGGGTTAAGTTTTTCCCGGCCTTGTTTGGCGTTCTAACGCTGCTGGTTGTGTGGAAGGCCATTGAGGCTTTGAAAGGAAATTTGTTCGCGCTTATTCTTGGAGCCTCAGCCATGACCTTTTCCGTGCTGCTGAGACTTAATATGTTATACCAGCCCACTTCCCCTGACGTTTTTTTCTGGACGCTGCTGTATTTTACTTTGATTATGTATGCCGATTCCGGAAAAAGTAAATGGTTATATTTTGCGGCAATGGCTTTCGGATTCGGTTTTTTGAATAAATACAATATTGCTTTTCAAATTATCGGGCTGATACCGGCACTTTTGATCACCGGACAAAGGAAAATTTTCACCGACAAACATCTTTACTTTGCCGCTGGTTTGGCTATTCTAATCATTTCACCTAATCTTTTCTGGCAATATCAAAATGATTTTCCTGTAATTCACCATATGAAAGAGCTGGAACGCACGCAGTTGGTCAATGTAAACAGACTGGATTTTTTAAAAGAGCAGATTTTGTTTTTCATTGGCTCGTCTTTTGTCTTGCTGGCCGCCTTTGTTTCATTTTTCAGTTACAATCCTTTCAAAAAATATCAGGCCTTTTTCTGGGCCTTTATTTTTACACTGGTCCTGTTTGTCTATTTGAAAGCAAAGGGATATTATGCAATCGGGCTATATCCGATCTTTCTTGCATTTGGCTCGGTGTATCTTGAAAAAGTATTCAGTTTTAAACTGAGCTGGCTTCGTCCTGTTTCCATTGCTGTTGTTCTGGCGATGTCGGTCGTGCTTTTTCTGGTTGCTTTTCCAATATACAGTCCGGCTGAAGTCAAGGAAAATCCGAAGTATTATAAAAAACTGGGCTTATTGCGATGGGAAGACGGAAAGGACCACGATTTGCCACAGGATTTTGCAGATATGCTGGGCTGGAAAGAGCTCGCAGAAAAAGTGGATGCCGATTATGAAAAAATAAACGATCCTGAGCATACGCTGGTTTTATGCGACAATTATGGACAGGCAGGCTCTATCAATTATTATTCAAAATATAAAAATATCCGCGCCGTTTCTTACAATGCCGACTATCTGAACTGGTTTCCATTGGAAAATGAGATCAAGCATATCATTCTTGTACAAAATGCGGATGACGATGACAAGGAGCGAAAAAAGGAACAACCGCTCTTTCAAAAAATAGAGTTGACAGGAAAAATAGAAAATCCTTACGCGCGTGAGTCGGGAGCCAGTATTTATATTCTTTACGGAGCAAAAGTTTCCATCAACAAGATTTTGGAAGACGATATAAAACGAGAAAAATCCCAGTAAACAACCATTCTGAAAATTCATGAAACGAACTTATCTTTTCGCCTTTTCTTTGTTAGCTTTCTTTCCTTATTTTTCCAAAGCACAAACAAAAAGTTTGTTTAACGGAAAAGATCTGACGGGCTGGCATGCCGATGTGCCGGATATGGACAAAGATCCGAAATTAAAAACACCGTTTGTTATCCGAAACGGCATGCTGGTGAGTCTGGGAACGCCTGGCGGGCATTTGATCACCAATGCGCAGTATGAAAATTTCAGGCTGACTTTTCAATATCGTTTTGCAGGAAAACCGGGAAATTGCGGTGCGCTGGTATTTGTATCAACACCGAGAGCGTTATATGATATGTTCCCAAAATCCATCGAAGTACAAATGATGCATGAAAATGCCGGCGATTTTTGGTGTATTCAGGAAGATATAACCACGCCCGATATGGAAAAAAGACGCGGCCCAAAAGCTAAATGGGGTGTAAACGGAGATAAGTTAAGAAGGATTCCCAACCTGACCGACGGGAGCGAAAAACCCCTGGGAGAATGGAATAGTATGACTATCGAATGCGTTCAAAACTCCATTAAAGTTTGGCTCAACGGCGATTTTGTAAATTATGGCTATAATGCGACTGCAAAAAAAGGCCAGATCGCTTTGCAGGCCGAAGGCTCGGAAGTTGAATTCAAAAAGATTGAGGTTACACCGATAAAACAGTTGACAAAATAAATAAAACCCTGCACAGCACTTCATTTTATGGATACCGCCGAAATCATTCAATCCAGGCTCGTCAATCAGCAGATTGCACAAAGCCAGTTCCGGCGGCCTGAGGAAATTGTCCGCTACATGGTTGCCTTGCAGGCGCAGGAATATGCGATGGCACGCTGGGCTATTGGCTTGCGTTTGCCTGACATAACAGACGCGGACGTGGAAAAAGCATTTAATGAAGGACATATTTTAAGGACACACATCATGCGTCCGACCTGGCATTTCGTCGCGCCGGAAGATATTCGCTGGATGGTTGCGCTGACTGCACCTCGCGTTAACGCGATCAATGCATTTATGTACCGGAAATGTGAAATTGATATCAAAACTTTCAGCCGCTGCAACGACATCCTGATTAAAAGTCTGGAAGGGGGAAAACATTTAACCCGTCAGGCTTTGAAAACAGAGCTGGATAAAGAGATTATTACCGGCGATGGTGTTAGACTGAGCTGTCTGATGATGAAGGCAGAACTGGACGGAATCATTTGCAGCGGCCCGCGTGACGGAAAACAATTCACCTACGCTTTGATGGACGAACGGGTGCCGGCTACAAAACCACTATCGCCTGAGGAATCTTTGATAACGCTCACCAAACGTTATTTTACCAGTCGCGGACCGGCACAAATACAGGATTTTGTCATGTGGTCCGGGCTGACTGTTAAAGACGCCAGAATGGGTATATCTGAACTGCCGGACGAATTTATTCACGAAAATTTTGAAGGTAAAATATACATCCACCGGCCAGATTTTTTACCAGATTCAAAGAAGTTACAGTCTACCTTTTTGATGCCCGATTATGACGAATATGGCATGAGTTACAAGGATCGCAGCGCAATTTTCAGCTTGCCACCTACCATACTAAAAAACTCCAAATTGAATATTCCTTATAATCGGATGATTGTGGTGGATGGGCAAATCGTCGGGAGCTGGAAACGGACGATAAAAAACAAGGAGTTGGTAATAGAAACCGAATTGTTTAAACCGATTAATAAACGACAGCAAAAAGAAGTGAATTCTGCGATCAGGAAATACAGTACGTTTATTGGAAAATATTTGCCGGAAGGGCTTGAATAAATATCCTGATCTCTTTCTTTCACTTCCTAATTTTCAATTTCACACCAGCCATGACCACTTTTCCCGTTATCAGTTCCATACTTTCTACGGATGCCCTTGCAGAATTTATTCAGCAAGAATATCAGCTTGGAAGTCCGGCAACCTGTAAATTATTAAAAACCGGTATCAGCCATACCTATCAGATCAAGTCAGGCGAGAAAAAATTCGTATTCCGCGTTTATAACTTAAACTGGCGTACTGAAAAAGAAATTCTGGAAGAGATCCGATTGATCAGTCTTCTGAAAGAAAATCAGCTTGGCGTCTCCTACCCCATTGCCGATCCGACAGGCATTTATATTAAAGAGCTGCAAGCACCGGAGGGAATTCGTTTTGGTGTTTTATTTTCTTACGCGGAAGGGAAAAAAGCGTTGAACTATGGCCCTGAAATTCATTTCAACATTGGTGTAATGATGGCCAAAATGCATGTTCTAACCCATAATCTGAAACTGGACAGAGTCATTTATAACGCTGATGTATTACTGGATCAATCATTTGCAAAGCTTTGTTCTTTCCAGCCGGCTCACCATCCGGAAATGGATTACATGTCCAGCCTGAAAACTGAAATCGCAGAATTAATGAATACGGTTGATCCGTCAAAAGTTCGATACGGCGGCGTACATTTGGATATCTGGTTTGATAATATGCATTTTACGGACAATAATGAGGTAATCATTTTCGATTTTGATTTTTGTGGAAACGGTTATCTTGTTCTCGATATAAGCTATTACGTCATGCAGCTTTATCAACTTGAAAAAGAGGAAAGCGTATATCACGAAAAACTCAAAAGTTTCCTTGACGGTTATGAGTCAATTACGAAGATAAGTCAGGAGGAAATGCGGATTCTTCCGGTGATGGGTACAGCGATATATTTTTTCTATCTTGGCGTTCAGTGCCAACGATATGATAACTGGTCGAATGTTTTTCTGAACGAGATATATCTGGAAAGATTTATTAAGTTGATCGTCAAAAAATGGGCAGATTATAATCAGATTTTAACTTCCACAATATAAATCAGAAAGCTTTGAATCTGTACATTGCACGGCGCTGTAAATCAACAAAACTTTAAAAACAATGAAAGTTATAAACCTAATTTTATTCGGGGCCCTTATGCTCCCCGGTATTGCCAAGGCACAAATCCCTGAAAAAATTAAAAATATTTTTCCCGCCGCAACAATCATGCATAACAATCTGGCTTATGCATGAGATACTTTAAAAAGACACAAACTGGATATTTATCTCCCGCAAAATGTCGAGGGAAATGTGCCGCTGGTCGTATGGATTCACGGTGGTGCCTGGAAACTGAACGATAAGTTTGCGGACATGGGCTACATGAAAAATACGGTTAGATCCTTCATTGAACAGGGTTATGCATTTGCCAGCATCGATTATCGTTACAGTACCGATGCCGTTTTTCCGGCTCAGATCCAGGACTGCAATCAGGCAATTAGCTGGCTTTATGCTAATGCTGAAAAATACCATATCAACAAAAGTAAAATTGCATTGATCGGATTTTCTGCCGGCGGTCACCTGGCTTCTTTGTTAGCACTTTCAAACAATAACAAGGTCAAACAATTTACCCAAGGAGGAAAAGATGTTCCATTTAAAATAGCGGCTGTGGTAGATTTTTACGGCCCGTCCAATTTTCTTGCCCTTGTCCCGAAAGTGGAAATTAATGACCCTACGGATGCGGTTACTTCATTGTTCGGCGCAACAATCCTCGAAAGGCCTGATATTGCAGTTTTGGCAAGTCCAACCACTTATGTGGATGCCAACGATCCGCCTTTTTTAATTTTCCATGGTGAAAAAGATGAGTCCGTTCCCTACACGCAATCAGTTTTACTTCGTTCTTATCTGCGCCATGTGAATGTTAAAAGTGAATTAACTGTTGTTCCAAATGCACCGCATTATGGTGAAATGTTTGACGTAGAATCCAACAGGGCAAAAATCACAGCTTTCTTAAAAACCTATTTGAAATAGCTGTCAACGACGATATTTTAACGATGACAAAAAAAATTGTAACCAACGTAGCCATTCTTATCGTATTGATCGCCAACATCGGCTGCGACCAGATCTCTAAACAGATCGTAAGGGAAAAGGTGGATTACTACGAACGCATCAGCCTGATCAGTCATTATTTTACTTTAACAAAAGTAGAAAATGACGGAGCGATGTTAAGTATCGGGAGTGCTTTACCTGCAACAGTTAAATTTATCCTGCTTTCAGGGATTCCTGTTATCGCGCTTGCCTTTGGCGTTTGGTACATGTTTACCCGAAAAAATATTACCAAAATGAGCATGCTGGCATTAAGTTTTGCCATTGGAGGCGGTATAGGAAATATTTACGATCGCATTGTGCACGGCTCTGTAACGGATTTTCTTCACATTGACCTGGGCATTTTCCAAACCGGTATCTTCAATATGGCTGACGTTTCCATCATGGTCGGGATTGGATTATTCTTGCTTCAATCCTTTATTCAAAAGCCCGGGCTGGCACGCTGAACGTGCTAATTCCTGTCAGTTCCGTAGTGCATTTTAAATTTTGAAAGGTCTGGTAGAAATTTCTTTTTTCTGGCCAGTTCGGTTTGATAGATGATCTGGCCGATGTTTTTCATGAACGGATAACAAACTTCTTCGTATTCATATTTTCCGTCATTATAAATTTCATCTTCGTTGGATTGAATTACGGCGGTTAATAAAAACTCAACCTTGTTTTCAAAGTCGACGATGTACGCATTATCAATAATAAACCCGTACGAATCGCCGTATTTATTAAAAATGCGAATGTTCGGATTCGGCGAAATATCCTTGTCTGAGCCGAAAAACAAAAACTTGGCGCTCATTGACCAGTACTTCTCCGGATCATAGTGAGGATAATCACTTTCTGTGGGATACTTGCTCATGTAGGTATAGATAAGCTCATAATCTTCCGCGGTTAACTGAAATCGATCTTTGGCCGGATAAGTCTCAGGAAACAACAGTTTTTTCATCACCGCCTGCTGATCTGTTAAGCTGAAAACATTTCGGTTCGTCATATTAAAAGGCTTGTTGACCAACCTGTCCGAACTATCCAGATACGCTTTCCCCATGATTTCATTGGATAATTTTATCGGATAGTCTAATGTATCAAACTGTCCCGGCTGGCTGTAAACCAATTTCCCATTGTCAAAAAACGAAACCGGATTTGTATGTCTTGACGTACGTTCGGTATCTTTTACCACGTACCTGTTCAGAATCCGGCTTGTCGTTAAGCCATACTTTTTTAATTGCTGATTAACCTCAGCTCTTCCTAAAAATTCATATAACCGGTTGTAGGCATCGTTATCACTGACCAGTAATATCTTTTTGATATATTGCTCAACGGATGGCAGGCCGTTGGCCGCAGAGGAATCCTTTTCAACGATGGTCTGTTTATCGAAATCTGCTCCGGTAACCATCACACTTCTTGAAGTTAATCCAGCAATGTTGAGACGGTTTATTTTTTCCAAAGCAAAAATCAGCGTCGGCAGTTTGACGGTGCTGGCAGGAAAAAAATATCTGTGATCATCCAGATTGTAACTGAAAGTCCGGAAATGAGGCAAGTTGTTTTTGTCGCGATCAATCTGCGTGTACAGAATTTGTACCTGATTTTTTCTCGGATGATTAAGAATTCCGGAAAAGAACTCAGGTTTACTTTTCAGCAGATTTTCAAGAAAAACAGAATCTGGCTTTTGTCCGTGCAAATTCAGACTTAGCAAAACCGAAAATATTATCAAACTGAGCTTTGAAGTCATGGGTTGCCGGATTCGTTATTTAAGTTTCAAAGGAACGACACTTGTATCATGTTTTGTCAGGAAGTAGTCATTGACAAATTTGAATATCAAATTAACACTTAGCCAAATTTGTCTTAGGAATAAATTTGAAGCCGATCGCTGAGGCCGACAGCTCACAGCCCTATTCCTCATTCCAATCCTCTGAATACGATCCTTCTTCGGTCTTGGTAGAGCTTTGTACCGAATCATTTATTTGTTTCAATTCTTCGGCGGTAAGATTACGCCACTTTCCGACCGGGAGATTTTCAAGTGTCACATTCATGATACGCACACGTTCCAGTTTTGTTACCGAATAGCCCAGATATTCACACATTCTTCTGATCTGCCGGTTCAGGCCCTGCGTCAAAATGATTGTAAAAACATAGTTACTTTCTTTTCGCACAAAACACTTTTTAGTAACCGTATCCAGAATTGGAATTCCATTACTCATGCGCGCTACAAAATCCGGTTTTATGAATTTATCGACCGTAACTACGTATTCTTTTTCGTGGTTATTTCCAGCCCGTAAAATCTTGTTTACGATATCGCCGTCACTTGTAAGGAAAATTAAACCCTGGGAAGGTTTATCCAGGCGGCCGATAGGGAAAATGCGCTCGGGATGTTGAATATAATCAATAATATTGCCTTTAATTTGTCGTTCCGTGGTACAGGTTATACCAACCGGTTTGTTAAATGCAATGTAGACACCCGCTTTTTTAACTTTTAAAAGTTTTCCGTCTACCAGCACTTCATCCGCATCTGTGGCTTTGTCACCCAATACCGCCTGACGCCCATTCAGTGTCACGCGCCCCTGCTCTACCAGCCTGTCTGCCTCTCTCCGGGAACAATATCCCGTTTCACTAATAAATTTGTTTATACGGACCAAACTATACTTTTATTGATAATTAACGATGATTTCAAGTTATGAGAATAAAGATTGCAAAAAAAATCGGATTGAAATCAAAGAAACCGGCACATTGGCACTTTCTATACCAACGGTTAATAATTTTCAACAAATTCTTATGCTATACAAGATAAAACCTGATTTCATGAAACCCCGCTTTCATCTTCTGATTTGTTTCCTCTGGCTCACCCTGTCGCCTGTTTTTGCACAACCTGTTGAACGTGCAGTAAAAATTCTCGTCGCTCCCGACCGGGACGACTGGACTTACAAAACGGGTGATAAGGTTAAATTTACCATATCGGTTTTCCGGAATGGAAATCTTGTAAAAAATGCTCCGGTGCGCTACGAGATAGGTCTTGAAAAAATGGAACCTACTATCAAGGAAGCGAAAACAGCTGCAAACGGAACCATAACGGTGGATGCCGGAACGCTTAAAGCTCCCGGTTTTCTAAGATGTATCGCCTGGACGAATGTGGACGGCGGTGAATACAAAGGTTTGGCAACAGCCGGATTTGATCCGCTAAATATTCAGCCAACGGTGAGCAATCCGGCTGATTTTGACGCTTTTTGGGACGCTGCGAAAAAAGAACTTGCCGCCGTTCCCATGGATGCCAGGATGACGTTATTGCCTGAACGCTGTACAGAAAAGGTCAATGTGTATCACGTTAATCTTCAAAATTTCAGACCGAATACCCGCCTTTATGGCATTTTATCGGTACCAAAAAAGGAAGGAAAATACCCTGCCTTGCTCAAAGTTCCGGGTGCTGGTGTGCGTGCGTACTACGGGGATGTTGCCACGGCTGAAAAGGACATCATTACTTTTGAAATTGGCATTCACGGCGTTTCTGTGATCATGGATCCAAGCGTTTACACAGATCTGGGGCAAGGGGCACTGAACGGTTATCCAAATTATAATCTGGACGATAAAGACCGCTTTTATTACAAACGCGTGTATCTGGGATGTATCCGTGCAAACGATTTTCTGACCAGTCTTCCTCAATACGATGGAACAAATCTGGCTGTAACCGGCGGAAGTCAGGGTGGTGCCCTATCCATTATCACGGCAGGAATTGATCCGCGCGTAAAATGGCTCGGCGCATTCTATCCGGCATTAAGCGACGTAACGGGATATCTTAGCGGAAGAGCGGGCGGCTGGCCGCATTATTTTGACAAAAACAGCGTAAAAGTTAATAATACAAAAGAAAAACTGGCAACCGTTGGCTATTACGATGTTGTAAATTTTGCCAGGCGTGTGAAAGTTCCGGGTTATTATATGTGGGGTTACAATGATGAAACCTGTCCTCCCACTTCCATGTATTCCGCTTATAATGTAACAACAGCGCCAAAGGAATTAAAATTATATCTGGAAACCGGCCATTGGACTTATCCGGAAGAACGTGATATGATGAACAACTGGCTGATCAGCAAATTAAAACCAGGCAAGTAATTTTTAGATTATTCACGCTATTATTATTTAAATGTCGTACGACGAAATACTATTTACAAGCGAATTTTTAAAGAAGCACACCGATGACTATGCGCCGGAATTCGGTATAATTCTCGGTACTGGCCTTGGTTCACTGGCCGGTGAAATTGAGGTAGCCTTTACAATATCCTATGCAGATATTCCTCATTTCCCTGTTTCCACCGTCGAATCTCACTCCGGGCGACTGATTTTTGGTAAACTTTCAGGAAAAAAGATCGTTTGCATGCAAGGCCGATTCCATTATTATGAGGGTTATTCGATGCAGCAGGTTGTATTTCCGGTACGCGTTATGAAAATGCTGGGAATCCACTCCTTGTTTGTTTCTAATGCTTGTGGTGGACTTAATCCGGATTTTAAAGTCAGTGAACTCATGATTATCAATGACCATATCAGTTTATTTTTACCGGCAAATCCACTGATTGGAACTAATATCAATGAACTGGGTGACAGATTTCCAGACATGAGTGAGCCCTATGACTCAGGTCTTGTTCAAAATGCACAGCAGATTGCAAAAGACAACCAAATTCCTGTTCACATCGGGACTTATGTAAGCGTAACCGGTCCACAGCTCGAAACCCGTGCGGAGTATCGTCTGCTTAGAAATCTTGGCGCAGATGTGGTTGGCATGAGTACTGTTCCGGAAATTATCGCAGCCCGTCAAATGAATCTGCGGTGTTTTGGTTTGTCGGTGATTACTGATTTATGCATCCCTGAAACGCTTGAAAAAGCTGAAATAAGCAAGATTATTGCCGCTGCCGAAAAGGCCGAGCCCGGGATGACCTTCATTATTAAAGAATTACTGAATTTTTAATTAACCTCACATTTTCAACTGAAAATAATGGATCGCAGGAAATTCATTGAACAATCAGTACTTGCCGGAGCAGCGTTTTCATCTCTGCCTCTTTTAACATCTTTAAAAAGAACTACGCAATACAAAACAGCTCTGATCGGTTCGGGCTGGTGGGGTACCAACATTCTTCGCTGTGCCATTCAGGCCGGCGAATCCAAAGTTGTGGCCTTATGCGATGTGGACGAAAACCAGTTAAAAGTTACCTCGGCGGAAGTATCAAAATTAACGCCCGATAAGCCGAAACTTTATAAAGATTTCCGGGAAATGCTTTTAAAAGAAAAACCCGAAATCGTGATAGTGGCTACACCCGATCACTGGCACGCTCTGTGTTGCATAGCGGCTATCGAGTCAGGAGCGCACGTGTATGTGGAAAAACCGATTTGCCATACGATTCAGGAAGGAAGAGCGATGGTGAATGCGACCAGAAAACATGGAAGAATTGTACAGGTTGGCACGCACAGGCGCGTATCACCGCACAATATTTCAGGAATGGAATTTCTGAAATCCGGGAAAGCCGGAAAAATCGGAATGGCTCGTGCCTTTGTTCATTATGGAGGCGGCCCAGGCCAGAAAGTAGCAAATGAAGAGATTCCCAAAGGACTTGACTGGGATATGTACTGCGGACCTGCACAGCTGGTTCCATACAACAAAACGATACACCCGAAAGGATTCCGTAATTACCTGAATTTTGCCAATGGAACGCTTGGAGACTGGGGAATTCACTGGCTCGATCAGGTTTTGTGGTGGTCGGAACAAAAATATCCCAAAAAGGTATATTCAACCGGTGGGCGCGCCATTCGGCAGGATAATACCGACGCTCCCGATCATCAGGTTGCGGTTTACGACTTCGACGGCTTTACGCTGGAATGGGAACACAGAAACTTTGCTGCTAACAATGCCGAAAAAACACACCCTCAGCAAGCAGTCGGCGTTTATTTTTATGGAACGGAGGGAACATTTCATATGGGCTGGCTGGACGGATGGACGTTTTACCCTACCAATCCAAACAAGCCGGTGATTCATCAGGATGCGCAGTTGAACAAGCCGGACGATCAGAATATTCAGCAGTTATGGGCCAATTTTTTATCCTCAATCAAAACAAATACACCGCCAGTCTGTGAAATTGAGATCGGTCAACGTTCAACAAACCTGGCATTGTTGGGGATGCTCTCGTACAAGTTGGGAAGAAGTATAATATGGGACGGAGAAAAGGAACTTATTACTGGAGATCCCGAAGCAAATAAGCTATTGCGAAGAGATTACCGCGGAGAATGGAAATATCCCACGATTTAGGACAATTTTGATCACGAAAAAAACCGGCTTAATGTTTAAAAAACTTTAAGCCGGTTTTTAATGTCGTCATCAGCAGTTAGTCGATTTTGATAACCTCTGCCGGAATGTTGTATTGGGTAATTATTTCACGTGTAAAACGCACATGACCACGTGGTGCCATTAAGTATAATTTTGCACCTTTCATTCCCGCAAGTTCGCTCAAAAGCTTCCATTTAGAAACACTTCCCCGAAGCTGGTCTGTTTTCATGGACACTTCAAGATAATGTCTGTTGAACATATTCACACCCGTAACATCCGGCGTGAATTTCTCATTATCAGCAGCTCTTTCATATGACTTAGGTGTTTCAAAGCCCTCCATATTGGCCTGAATTTCCTTAAATCCATGAGCTTGTGCCCATTTTACAACAATGGGAATAAATGATTCCTTTTCCATAAATAACAATGAAATGATTTTTTCCCCCGACCAACGGGGAAACTCAACGTAAAATATTAAAACTAAAACCTGAGAAGAGTGAAAGCGTCGTAACCAAAATAGTCGCCAAACAAGCCACATTTCTTACCAATTGGGAAAACTACTACTTTTTTGGCAAACTACAAAATAAAATTGATGGATACAGGTTAATATTCCAGCTCATCCAGAAAAGACCTGTACGCCCTCAGCAGCTCCTGATGTGTTTTGGTATTGTTCATAAGTAACGCCAGATCAATTCCTTTCTGATAAATCCCCTCCGCCTTTTCCGTCTGTTCGAGTTCTGCAAAAAAAGCGCCTGCCGGATAATATGTCGCTAAATAATCCGGATGCTCATCCAGCAATTTGTTGAAAAATAATTCTGCCTTCCCCATATCCGTCTTTTGGTATTCGAGCGCTAGTGCGTAGATATTAAACGGATCATTGGGGTCCTCTTCGTAAAAAGTAATCAGGTTTTGCAACAAGGAAGTTTTCATATTTTTTAATATTGTTATGCTTGCATACTATTTAAGAATTTCTGTATATTCGCCATTATTAATTTATTCTTTAAAAAATTATAACCAATCGATCGTTTTGTCCGGCTTTTCCTTATTATTCCGGTTTACCGGATAAAATAATAGCTGTTCATTCATCCACTTCTTGCCTTGCTCATGAAAATACTCGTATGTATCACCAACGTGCCGGATACGACGGCCAAAATAACGTTTACTGATCTTGACACCAAACTTAATAAAGCCGGTGTACAATATATAATCGGACCGTATGATGACTACGCCTTAGCCCGTGCCGTAGAACTTAAAGAACAGCTGGGAGGTTCGGTTACAGTCCTTCACGTTGGAGAAGCCGACGCGGATCCACAAATCAGAAAAGCACTGGCCATAGGTGCGGACGACGCAATCAGGGTGAATGCCGATCCGACAGATTCCTATTTTACCGCAACGCAAATTGCGCATGTTGCCGGTGAAAACAAATACGATCTTATACTGATGGGACGCGAGTCCATCGATTTTAACAGCGGTGTAGTGCATGGTCTTGTTGGAGAAATGCTCGGCATTCCGTCCTACTCCCCTGTTATGAAACTGGATATTAACGGGACAACGGCGACACTTGCCAGGGAAATTGATGGAGGAAAGGAAACGTTATCAGCCTCTCTGCCACTTGTTTTAGGGTGTCAGGAACCCATTTCTGAATGGAAAATCCCTAACATGCGCGGTATCATGACGGCCCGGACAAAACCATTGCTCGTTTTGGAACCCATCGTTGTTGATGAATTAACTGTGCCGGAAAAATACTCGCTCCCTGCTCCTAAAGGTGCATGTAAAATGATTCCGGCAGCCGAAGCAGAAACGCTGATAAAGCTTCTGAGAACCGAAGCGAAAGTTCTTTAATATATTATTGATTGGATAAACCGCTGGAATCCGTTTGTTCAAAACCGAAAAAATAAACTCATGTCAGTACTCATATTTGTAGAATTAGATAATGGTTCCGTGAAGAAAACGTCACTGGAAGCAATAGCATACGGCTCGGAAGTTGCCAAGTTAACGGGAACCACCGCCACAGTTTTGGCTCTTGGCAGAGCAGATGGAAGCGCTTTGGAGAAAACGGGTGCATTTGGCGCAACCAAGGTCCTGCACGCGACTGATGAAAAATTAACCCACGAAAACAGCCTGGCCTATGCCGACGTGCTGGCGCAAGCAGTGCAGCAGGAGAACAGTAAGATTGTGATCATTGCCAAATCCGGCCTTGGTGATGCTGTGGCTGCACGCGCATCCGCAAAACTTAAAGCGGGAATAGTTTCGGGCGTAACAGAGCTTCCGGTAATTAACGGTGGTTTTACTGTTAAAAGAAGCATTTATACCGGTAAGGCTTTTTCAACTGTGGAGATCAAATCTGACGTTAAAATGCTGGTGATAAACAAAAATGCCATAGAAGTTTCTGAAACAAGCAATACAGCTACGGTCGAAAATTTCACACCAGCACTAAGGGATTCCGATTTTCAGGCTACCATAGGTCAGGTTGAAAAAGCAGATTCTGAATTATCACTGACCGATGCTGATATTATCGTATCGGGCGGACGCGGCATGAAAGGTCCGGAAAACTGGCAGCCTCTTCTTGATTTTGCCAAAGTGCTAGGCGCAGCCACGGGCTGTTCAAAACCTGTTTCAGATCTGGACTGGCGGCCGCATCATGAGCATATCGGACAAACGGGTATCAAAGTGGCGCCGAACTTATACATTGCCTGCGGGATTTCAGGTGCAATACAGCACCTTGCCGGAGTTAACGGTTCGAAGTATATCGTTGTGATCAATAAAGATCCGGAAGCACCGTTTTTCAAAGCAGCCGATTACGGTATTGTCGGGGATGTTTTTGAAATTTTACCGAAGCTTACCAAGGCTGTTGAAGACCTGAAATAACAACTTGTTTTTACAGATAGCCCGTCTTGCATTTTTTTATGCAGGTCGGGTTATTTATTTTTGCATACCGAAAGGAGCAAATGTTATTTAAAATGCAAAATAAACTCTATTTTTATTCAGGTAGACCGCTGATTAACAGCACTATTCTTGAAAAAATAGTGTAAAAATGCCTTTTTTCAGCTTTGAGCCTACATTGGAAGAATCATAGTACCCATTGCGCAAAATCACCCGAACTGTTTACAAAAACGTTGCGTTAGCCCATTAAAGTCCAAACGTGAAAAAAATTAAGTTAGAAATATTGGGGCTTTCCCCAAGCCAGTCTCAGGCCGGTTCCTTCGCTCTTGTTTTGGGTGAAGAATTAGGAAATCGTCGCCTTCCCATTATCATTGGTGTGTTCGAAGCGCAAGCTATTGCCGTGCAGATTGAGAACATCGTTCCAAACCGTCCAATGACCCATGATTTGTTTAAATCCTTTGCGGAAGGAATGAATTATACCTTGAAAGAAATAATCATTTCTGACTTAAAAGAGGGTATTTTTTATGCCAAGATCATTTGCAAAGATAATCTGAGAGAAGTTGAAATTGACGCACGGCCATCCGACGCCATCGCCATTGGTCTGCGTTTTGATATCCCAATCTACACTTACGAAGCCATTTTGTCCGAAGCCGGCATTATTTCCAGCTCTATAACAGAGGAGGACGAAGACGAAGATGAGGAGGAAGCAATCAAAGAGACCTTGCAGTCACGCGGAAGCCTGACAGACCAGCTTCGGGACCTTTCGTATGACGAATTGCAGCGTATGCTGGATGATGCGCTTTCAAAAGAAGACTATGAAAAAGCGGCCAAGATCCGTGATGAAATGGGTCGCAGAAATTAGTCAGTTAAAAATCCGATTCGTTAAAAATAGTTAAGGTTGGCGGCAAAACAGCACCAATGTTATATTTATCCTTATTTTTGCCATCATTACTTCATTCGAAAGATTGAATAAAACCGGTTTGCGAAATACCCCTTTTTATGCCTAAAAAAAAGAAGAAGATTGGTAGTTACCCCAATGCAATGATTGTAATGAGTCTGACGGCCGCATTATTTTTAATTGGCTTTTGCGGACTTTTGGTTATTCAATCTAAAAAGCTGGTTTCTATAATCCGGCAGAATATTGAAGTACGGGTATTTATTGACAAAGCTGAAACCAAAGCCGGTCAGGATTCCATACTCACGGTTCTGAAAAGCAAGCCTTATGTTTTAAATTCACCGGATACGCCGAACCCGATCGCTTTTGTTTCCAAAGAAGAGGCAGCGAAAGAATTCATTGAAGGTACAAAAGAAGATTTCACTGCATTTTTGGGAGAAAATCCGCTTCGTGACAGTTACCGTGTAAGAATCGGTGAAGACTATTTCGAAGAAGCCAAATTGCAGCTGATCAAAAAAGATATCGAAAAAATAAAGGGTATTTACGAAGTTGTATATCAGGAAGATCTTGCTGATAACATTAACCGCAATGTCACCAAGATATACGCAGTATTGGCCACCTTCGCGCTTATCATGCTGATTATTATCGTATTACTGGTAAACAACACCATCAAACTGGCTATTTATTCGCAGCGCTTTCTTATCAGAAGTATGCAGCTTGTGGGTGCCACTAACGGGTTTATCCAGCGCCCTTATATTCTGCGCGGTGCAACGCAGGGAACCATTGGCGGAATTCTTGCCGGAGGTTTGCTTATTGGCTTGCAACAGCTGGCCGTACGTAATGTGGAAGGACTTGCCATGTTGCAGGAATATAATAAAATAATCATTCTTCTCGCAGTGGTACTTGCCCTTGGAATATTGATTGGCATTGCCAGCACGTATCAGTCACTTGCACGTTATCTGCGTATGGCTTTGGATGATTTGTATTAAAAACGATTGAAAATATAGTAATCTATTATCAACAAAAAGTTATGAGCAACACAAAAAACAATCTTCCTTTTGCAGCATCAAACTACAAGATGATGCTGATTGGATTAGCCGTAATTCTTGGCGGATTTTTAATTATGAGTTTTGATACCGAAGAATTTGGTTTTGGTTTGCTTGGGTTGACCGTTGGACCTGTGATTACGATCCTGGGTTTTATAATTGAGTTTTGGGCTATTTTACGTAAACCCGTTAATTCATGACCATCTGGCAGGCCATTATCCTAGCAATTGTTGAGGGAATTACCGAATTCCTACCCGTTTCTTCCACAGGACATATGATTATCGCTTCTTCCTTCATGGGAATTAGCCATTTGGAATTCACTAAAATGTTTACTGTTAACATTCAGTTCGGAGCTATACTTTCCGTTGTTGTTTTGTATTGGAAACGATTCTTTCAATCCACAGATTTTTATTTCAAGTTATTTGTGGCCTTTCTTCCTGCTGCGGTACTGGGTTTTCTTTTGAACGATTTAATTGATTCAATGCTGGAAAATGTAGTGGTCGTAGCTATTTCGCTTTTGGTTGGCGGTATTATTCTGCTTTTCATTGACCGCATTGCCAACAGTGACACCAGAGAAAGAGAGATATCTTATTTCGATGCTTTGAAAATTGGTTTTTTCCAGTGTATTGCTATGATTCCGGGAGTTTCCCGTTCGGCCTCGACGATCATTGGAGGTATGTTACAAGGACTTTCCCGCAAACAGGCTGCTGAATTTTCATTCTTTTTAGCCGTTCCTACCATGGCTGCGGCCGGTGGTTACAAGTTATTGAAAACGTATGATACGATTCAGGCATCTGACATCAAAACATTGTTGATCGGAAATCTGGTGGCTTTTGTAGTGGCTATGCTGGCCATCAAATTCTTCATTAACTTTCTTACCAAATACGGTTTTAAAGTTTTCGGATATTACCGGATTATTTTGGGACTTATTCTGTTAGGGCTTTTAGCGTCCGGTTATAAACTGGATATCGTTTAATTTTTTTGAGAACATAGACAGAGGGGAATTTATTTTTAGATAAAGCAGTAAAGTTTGAGTAACGAGACTACCATACCAGACGAAGGAGAAGTTCTATTGATTGATAAACCTCTCAAATGGACATCATTTGATGTTGTCAACAAGATAAAAAGAGCTTGTAAATATAACAAAATAGGTCACGCAGGAACGCTCGATCCGTTAGCGACCGGACTTCTAATTTTGTGTACCGGGAAAAAGACCAAGATTATCGATACGTACCAGGCTCAGGAAAAAGAGTATACCGGTACATTTGTTTTAGGGAAAACCACCCCATCGGTTGATCTTGAAACTGAATTCGACGCTGAATTTCCGGTTGAACATATTACCGCCGATATTCTCGAAGAAGCCCGGAAGACTTTTTTGGGAACAATTGAACAGACGCCACCCATTTATTCCGCTGTCAAAGTAGACGGTGAGCGGCTTTACAAGAAAGCACGCCGGGGCGAAACTGCTGAAATAAAAAAGAGAAGTGTTGAGATTTCCCTTTTTGAAATTGACAGTACTAATTTCCCCACCATTGATTTCAGGATCATTTGTTCAAAAGGTACTTACATCCGCAGTATAGTAAGGGACTTCGGGATCGCGGCAAATAGCGGGGCTTACTTGAGTGTGCTTTGCCGTACCAGAATTGGCACTTTTGAATTAAAGAATGCCTCCAACCTGACCGATTTCATTTACCAAAAACGTGTTGAATTGAAGTTACCAGTTGACGAATGAATATATACCACAGCCTCGATTCCTTTCACAGCCTGGAATGTGCCGTCGTAACCAGTGGTACTTTTGACGGCCTTCATATTGGCCACAAAAAAATACTGACCAGACTCAAAGAAATAAGTACCCAGTGCGGAGGTGAATCTGTGGTGCTCACCTTTTGGCCACATCCCCGGATGGTGGTTTCAGAAGACAGCCAGGATTTGCAGCTTCTCTCTACTATTGAGGAAAAAATAGAACTTTTTGCTGAAATGGGTATTGAGCACCTTGCTATCATTCCTTTCACCAGAGCTTTTTCGGAATTATCATCTGATGATTTTATCCGCCAGATTCTGGTTGATAAAATAGGAACCAAAAAGCTGGTGATTGGTTATGATCATCGTTTTGGTAGAAACCGTGAAGGAAGTTTTGAGTTTTTACAAAATAACGCAGCCAGCTACGGTTTTGAGGTTGAGGAAATTCCACGCCAGGATATTGAAGACCTTGCCATCAGCTCTACCCGGATCCGCCATTCACTGCTTTCCGGAAATGTAGACGATGCCCTCCATTTACTGGGCCGCCCCTATTCGATCACAGGTGTTGTGGTGAAGGGAAAACAACTGGGCAGAACCATCGGTTTTCCAACTGCCAACATTCAGTTACAGGAAACGTATAAATTAATTCCTGCAAACGGAGTTTATGTTATCAATGCGATTCACAACGGTAAAAGTTATAAAGGAATGCTTAACATTGGCGTTCGCCCAACCGTAGATGGTACATTCAGAACGATCGAAGCTAATCTTTTCGATTTTGACCAGGAAATATATGGCGAAGAGCTAACCGTTGAGCTTCTACACTATCTACGCCCTGAACAAAAGTTCAGCGGCCTGGATGCGTTGATTCAGCAGATAAAGACAGATAAAGAAAATACGCTGAAATATTTTAAAAAATAAATTGTCCAGCAAAATAGACAGATAAAACCCCGGATGAGTTCTTCGCGACTTATCCGGGGTTTTTATTTACATTAAAAATGACGGCATGGGTTCTTTACTTTGTAATTCTCTTTCAGCTGGTACAGTTATTTTTTTATAATGAATAAAACGCTTTATATGAAAAAGATCCTTCAATTTGTTCTGCCCGTTTTCTTTTCGGTAATTACAATAACTACATACGCACAACAAAACAATCTCGTTCTGCTTAAAAATGTTAACCTGATTGACGGAACAGGTGCTGCCGCGAAAGCTAATACGGATTTGCTGATTCGTGACGGGAAAATTGTTTCTATCCAGTCAGGGATCAAAGAACCTGCTGCAACGCAAATTGACTTAAAAGGGAAAACGATTATTCCAGCCCTGATAAGCGCGCATACGCATATCGGAACACTAAAAGGAAACAGTACGGCAGCCGAAAACTATACTCGGGAAAATATTCTCAGACAACTAAAAAGATATCAGGACTACGGTGTGAATACTGTGCTTACCATGGGAACCGACAGGCCATTAATTTTCAATGGTTTCATCGATTCTACACAGGCTGGTCAACTGCCCGGCGCCAGATTGTATTCTGCTGGATATGGATTTAACACGCCTGAAAACGCACCAGCCTCATGGATGAATTTATTACTTCGTCCAACAAGTGCCGGGCAGGTTCCGGCACAAATTGAAGAATTGGCAAAAGTAAAACCGAGAGTTATAAAAATGTGGGTCGATGATCATGGTGGAAAAGCTGAAAAAATTAAACCTGAGATTTACAAAGCCATTATTACCGAAGCGCACAAAAAAAGGATTCCGGTTGCCAGTCATCTTTATAACCTCGAAGATGCCCGTTCACTTACCGAATCAGGATTGGATATCATGGCACATAGTATCCGCGATAAGGAAATTGATGCTGACCTGTTGAAAAAGATGAAAGAGAAGAATGTCGCATACATACCCACACTTTCGCTTGATGAATTTGCTTACATATATTCCCGCAAACCTGAGTGGACAGAAGAACCGTTTTTTAAAGCGTCGCTGGAACCCGGTGTTTACGAGATGATCGTGTCACAAAAATATCAGGACCAGGTTAAAAACTCGCCGGATTTTGAAAGAAATATGAAGGGTTTCAAAATGGCTTTGGTCAACGTAAAAAAAATTCATGATGCAGGTATTTTGGTGGCTTTGGGAACGGATTCAGGCGCATTCCCTATTCGAGCACAAGGTTTTTCCGAACATCTTGAGCTTGAATTATTAGTTCAGGCAGGGTTGACCCCACTTCAGGCGATCCAGACGGGAACAAAAAATGCAGCGACTGTTCTTAAAATTGACAAATTATACGGAACGTTAGAAAAAGACAAGATGGCAGATTTTATCGTCCTGAGCAGTAGTCCCGAAAAGGATATTAAAAATACACGCAAAATTGAAGCCGTATGGAAAGATGGGAAGCAGGTAAGTAAGGGGCCATTATCCAAGTAAAGTTGAATGTTAAAATTTATGGAGACTAAACCTGAGCTGTTTTATTTTAAAGATGATGGAAATATTCCTAATAGCAAATTACCGCTGGCAGTATATCGCAACGCTTTTTCAGCAAGGCAAAATGCAGGAGCTTCCTGGCTCGAAAAAATATTTGAATCCAATAACTGGACAAATGGATGGAGAAACGGAATTTTTCGATTTCACCATTATCACAGCACAAGCCATGAAGTGTTAGGCATTTATGCTGGTGATGCGTTACTGCACCTTGGTGGAGAAAAGGGAGAAAAAGTGCAGGTAACTGCGGGTGATATAATCATTATCCCAGCAGGGGTAGGACATAAAAATATTGAATCTACAAAGGACTTCGCGGTAGTGGGTGCTTACCCGGATGGTATGGATTATGACTTACTGAGAGGCGAATCTGCGGAAAGACCACAAGCGGACCATAATATTACCAAAGTCCCAATACCGGAATTCGATCCGTTATTGGGAAAACACAAGGGAATAAGTCGCATTTGGGGTGCTTGAAAAGTATGAAAGTAATTTGTTGGGTCGTAAAAAAAAGTTTCGCGGAATATTCCACGAAACTTTTTTTACGACCTAAACAGCTTTGATTATTCTATAATGTATTAGTAACCAGTATTTTGCTTCATATAACCCGGAAGGTTGGAAGCGCCATCAATAGCTGTTTGAGGTATTGGAAAAATACGTTTGTGAACATCTGCATTTGTCTTTTCAGTCCACGTTCCTTCGTACTTACCAAAACGGATCATATCTGTACGACGCACCATTTCCCAGTATAATTCAAAACCTCTTTCGCGGAATAATAAATCCAGCGTCAACGAAGTTAACGCAGGCGCAGGCGTCGTTGCGGTTCTCGCGGCTCTTACTGTATTAACGTCAGCCAATGCCGTTGCATCGCTTGCGCTTTTACGCAATTTTGCTTCGGCGCGCATCAGATAGATATCAGCAAGACGCAAGATAGAAATATCAGCTTCTCCCTTATTTCTACCCGTATCCGAAACACGGCTGAATTCATATTTCTCAACACGGTATCCTGAACTGTAACCACTACCAGCCGTTGTAAAATCGATTTTCTCAGTAAAAATAACCGGAAGATCTGCACGGTTACGACTTAGATTAGTCAGTTTACCCACTTTCAATTTTCCATCTGGACATCTTAAAAATGCTCCGTTTACACGGATAGCACCATATTGCTGTCCACGAAGAATTCCGCGGTTTATTTTATAGCTGGCATCAGCGATACAAGTATCGGCCGAGTTCGTGTAAACCGACATATTTTCCTGATAAAAACGAGGATCACGTTTCGGATCAGTTGCTCCGTAAGCCTGAACCCAGCTCTGATAAAAATCAGAAGTGATCGCAGGACCATCGGTACCGTTTGCTGCCGGGAACTGCGCCAGGGGAAACTGATCGCCGGAAAGTGAGAAATAAGCCAGACGGTTATGCCCGTTCAAGTCAGGACGTTGATCAACTGCAAAAATCAGCTCTGTATTATCATGATTCGTATTTCCAAAAATAGAGAAATAATCTGCTGACAATTTATAGTCGCCAAGGCTGATAATTTTATCCGTATACTCGACAACTTTGTCCATGTCACCGCTGGCAAAGGTAAATTGCGGAGCATAAATATCACGATAAACGGCTGCGTTCAGGTACAGTCTCGCAAGCAATCCCCAAACAGCGGCCTTGGTTAGTCTTCCAGGCCCTACGGTCGCTTTGTTTTGAAGTGCCGGCTCAATAGCAAGCAATTCTTTTTCGATGTAAGAAACGGCCTCGGCACCACGAATAATGGTTGACGGTATTCCCGGATCATCTTTTACGAAAACGATTCCAAATAAATCCAGCATCATCATGGAATAGTATGCTCTCATTCCTCTTGCCTCAGCAAGATATAATGCCGAGGTTGCATCCTTCGCTGTTGACAAAGTTGTGATCGCGGTGATGGATCTGGAAATGCTTTGAACGATTTGATCCCAGGTTGCTTTGATGTTAGGATCCGTACTGGTGGATGTATGCGCATGTAAAGCCAGATAAATCCCGTTATCACCCCAGTCTGTTCCTCCCCGATAAGGCAAAATCGCCTCGTCTGTGGAAATTTCCTGTAATGCAAAATAATTCGTGTGTTTGTAAAGTTCCGGCAAAAGCGCGTAAACAGGTGCAATAAGACCGTTGGCCGTCTGTTCGTCTGTAAGCGTAGACCCCAAAGATTCGTCCAGTACTTGTTCCTTTAAATCTGTACAAGCATTGGTAATCATTAACATGCTTGCAACTGTCAGTATGATGGGTAATTTCTTATTCATTGTTGTAAGATTAAAAACCAATATTTAAACCAAAAATTACCGTCTTCGCTTTTGGATAACTCAGGTAATCGATACCATAAGAAGTAATGCCGTTGATCGACCGGTCATTGTTTACCTCCGGATCGTAGCCGTTGTACTTCGTGGCAACAAACAAATTCTGTCCTGTAACAGACACTCTTAAAGTCTGAATCCATTTGTTGATTCCCAATGCGGTTGTGTTCAGGTTGTAACCGAGCGCAAGGTTGTTAAGTCGCAAAAATGAGCCGTTTTTCAGGTAACGCGTAGAAACCGGAGCAGAATTGCTGTTCGATTCGGCCGTGCTGGCTATTGCTTCCGGTGTAACATTGATTCCTTTGGATAATCTTAGTTTATAAAAATTGGAGTTTGCCGTATTGTCATAAAGTTTATTTCCTGAAACGCCGTTGAAATTCGCTGTGAGGTCGAATCCTTTATAACCAATATTACCGCTGAAATTGTACATTTTCGTTGGAAGTGCTGATCCTGCTGCGATGCGATCTTTATCGGTAATGATTCCATCTCCGTCCACATCTCTGAATTTACTGATACCTTTTTCGTCAAAACCGATAAATTCTTTCAGGTAAAAAGTTCCGATTGGTTCACCGTTGAGATAACCGTTAATTGTAGCGGAAGTAAGTCCCGAGCCTTGGGCAGATCCCGATGGGATTACTGAGTAAGGTGAGCCTTTTACATCGTTTTTAATAAAAGTAATGTTTCCTGCCAATCCAAATCTGATGCCGTTCGCCAAAGATTTTCTGTATGCAAGATCAATTTCAAGTCCGCTATTGGTAATTTTCATATTATCAACATTGGTCCAGAAAGTACCAGCCGGCTGAACCGGGTCCGAAGGAATAACTTCCAGAAGAATTTTTTCAGAAACCTTACGGAAATAATCAACCGATCCACTCAATGCACCTTTAAATAAGGCAAAGTCCAAACCTAGATCTGTCTGCGTAGAAACCTCCCACTGGATATCTGGATTGGCAAGACGTGCGTAAGTTGTACCTCCGAAATAAGCACCGCTGTTAAATAGTGGATAGGTTGTTTTATCAGTTACTGAAGTTGTAAAGAAGGCCTGCGTAATCTTGGGAGGAATTTCCTGATTACCTGTTTTACCCCAGCCTGCGCGAAGTTTCAAATCACTGAATGCCGAAGATTTAAGAAAGTTTTCTTCTGAAAGTCTCCATCCCAGAGAAAAAGAGGGAAAAGCACCATAATGATTGTTCGCTCCAAACTTGGTAGATCCGTCAACCCTAACTGTTGCCGTTACAAGATATTTATCTTTAAAAGCGTAATTAATCCTTGAAAAAAACGATTGGAGCTCATTGATCGTTGCCTCTCCAGTCGGCCTGTTATTTACAAGTGTAAGATCCTGTCCGATTCCCGGATTATAAATCGGCTCTATACTGCCGACCGGAAATTTATTAATGCTGTATGTTCTTTTTTGCAAAGAAATTTTTTGGTACGAATGACCAGCCAACGCAGAAAAGTTATGACTGTTTTTCTCGAAAGTATACGTTATGTAGTTCTCCAAAAGACGGTTACTGTTTCTTACATCCCTTGTTTCAAGGCGTCCGTCCTGAAACGGAACCTTATTCGCCAACGATTGAAGATCCTGGGTCGAAGTAGAATTGTCAATACCAAAGTTCAGCTTGTATACCAATCCTTTAATAAGCGTGACAGAAGGAGAAATACTTCCGATTACGCGGTTGGTAGTCGTAATATCCTTTTCCAAAGCCAATGAAATCAATGGGTTCGTTCCGTCAGGATATTGAAAAGGCTGGCCTTTATCATCATAAGCCGGGTATGTGGGGTTAGCCGCTATCGCACTTCCAATCATTATCTGGCTGCTGTTGGAGCTTGATGTCGGCGGTCTTTGATTTTTAGTATTGGTAGCGTTCAAATTTACATCCAGACTAACACGGTCGTTCAATAATTTTTGACTTAAATTGATACGTCCGGTATAGCGATCCAGATTACTGTTTTTAAGGATACCTTCCTGTTTCTGCAAACCAAGTGATGCATAATAAGTAAGCTTGTCGGTGCCGCCGCCAAGTGAAACGTTGTGATTCTGAGTTTTGGCAGTGCGGGAAATTTCCTTTTGCCAGTCAGTATCTCCTTTGCCATCAATCAGCGTACCGCCCACTTTGGTAACCTCGCTACGGAATTCATCGGCAGAGAAAACATCAAGGGGTCTTGCCATCTTTGAAATACCAAAACTTCCGGAATAATTCACCGTTGCAGCTCCTGATTTACCTTTTTTGGTCGTAATAAGTATTACACCATTGGCGCCTCTCGCTCCATAGATCGCAGTGGCAGATGCATCTTTCAGCACATCGATCGATTCGATGTCCTGAGGATTCAGAAAGCTCAGCGGATTGGTTGCTCCACCTGTGCTGCTATTGTCCAGAGCAAGTCCGTCTACAACAAAAAGAGGCGTACTTCCGGTACGTACACCACCCGGACCGCGTACTGCTATGCTCACCGTACCGCCCGGTTCACCCGTGGCAGAGGTTACATTTACACCCGCTACTTTTCCCTGAAACAATTGCTCAGGTGAGTTAATAATACCCGTGTTAAATTCAGAGCTTTTAAGTGACTTTACAGAACCCGTGATATCTTTTTTCGCCGTGCTGCCGTAACCAACCACAACTACCTCACTTAAATCCGAAGCAGATTCTTTCAGTGTAACGAGTACCGAGTTATTATTCGATTCCGTCAGGACAAAATCCTTAACAGATTGTTTTTCAAAACCGATATAACTGAAATCAATTGTGTATTTTTTCCCGGCTTCCAGGCTGCTGAACGTAAACTCCCCTTTCTCGTTTGTCGTAGTACCCTGTTTATTACTTCCATCAGTTCCTGCAATAACAACCGTAACACCTGGCAATCCTTCGTTATTCGCTGTGACAACCTTTCCACTCAGGGGGATGTCCTTCATCGTCTTTACAGACAGGTATGAACTGTGTCGCTTGGTTTCCGCGAGCGCTGTTCCTGCATTGGCATCCAGGCTCAGAACCGCTGTGAATGACAACAAGCAGCAGCAAATACCTTTTTTGCTGACTAATAGAGTTTGTCTCATAATGTGGCTTATTTGTTTTAAGATAGATAAAAAAACTTGTTCAGGAAGGGCTGAAAGTTGGCTGATATCACGTAAGTCACCAAAATTACAAATTGTATTATATATATAAAAAATATAATATAGGTCACACCCCAATGCAAACGTTTGAAATTTTTTGCAAACGTTTGAAATAAATTTTCAATGTCAAAAGAAAGCATTCTGAGCGAGTCCAGGATGTGGCAAGCAAGTAGATAAGCAGTACTGATTGTATCCAAAATAAGGTATCCTTCGTAAACAAGGCGCAAAATTGCACCCTCAATGTTACCTTATGATTAAGTGTATATGAACAAGCCGTTGTGAATCCCCTGTAAAAGAAAAGAGACTAACCATAACGATTAGTCTCTTGTACAATTTAAATAGAAATTTAAAAATAACCTATATACAGCGATTATTGTTGATTGGGTTTGCTGTACACATAAAAAGTTATCCCCCAAGCTTTGTCAAAAACCTTGATCGGCTCCATGCCAGGAATTTTCGTTTCGGTTACCATATATTCATATTTCCCATCTTTAAAATTTTTTAATGCCTCCTGCGTTTGAACACTATGGCTCGCCAGTTCAACCGATTGATAATATATGTCGTAGTCATACACCTTGTTTTTGCTCTCAGAAACATATTTGATCAGTATTTTGTACTGTGCATCGTACTGCCTTTCATCTTCAAATGCAAAGGCGTTGGCAATTATGGGAAGATCTTTTCCTTCCACACCCATTCCGGCTTTTCTACCCAGTAAATAGTTAAGTTTTTTGATCATTTTCTGCTCATCTGTATTTAATGCTTCCTCGCGCAGTAAACAGTTTTTGGATTTGGGTACATAAAATTCAAATTCCGGGTTAAGCAAAAGCCGGGTTTCGGAGGGCAATGAAAGAATCCAGGCCCTTGCGTCATGCATATTCAACTTTCTGTGAACCCCTTTATGATACGTAAAGGCTTCCGTTATATTGGTCGCGGCAATTACAATAACGATTGCCAGGGCAATTTTGAAACCTATCCCTTTAAATCTCTCCACGACAAATCCCAATCCCAGCCCCACGAGAAAAAGAGTAACGACTCCTGCCGGCAGCACATGGGTATCGTAAATCAGGGATGATCTCAATACCAGAAAGAGAAACAGGAAAAGATTGCCAGCCAATAAAAAATAGATTGCTTTTCTGGTTTTGAACAAATTCATAAGCCCAAGCCCGGCCAAAATCAGGATCAGAATATTTACCGGATTTGAAAAATATATACCGATGTATTCTTTATTAAAGAATGTTCCCATAGGTTTATCATTGATTTTGGCAATAATACCTCCAACAAACGATTTCATTACCACCAGGGTATCAGAAATAATAAAAGGACAAAACAGAATGAACGACACTACGATTATCAGCAAAGAAAAAAGGATATTCCTGAATCGGTTAGCGTTCCCCATCAAAAAGACTGCACCCAGATAAAAGGGAAGAAAGAAAGCAAAAATTAATCTCTCTGCCAGAATCAGTCCGAAAATAGCCGAGCAGATAATAATATCCTTTGTAGACAATTTCTCTGAAAAAACGACCCTGGCCAGAAATAATATAAACAAATTGCCCGAAAGAGCTTCCGGTCTTAAAACCGGTGTAGTATCCAGCACCAAGGTTGATGTTATAAACAAAACCGGTAATATAAATTTCACTGCATCAGTAAGCAGATAATGGTTTTGACGGTAAATTATTTGCGTTGTCTGGTACAGAATGAGGCCAACTGCTAATATTTGAAATCCTCTTCCCAGTAAAATAAACGGCTCCCGATCAGTCAGATAATTATACGCCTGATGATCAAAACACTCGAAAACTGAGATAAGACCATGAATATTACCCAGGTTTTCAATGACGGTAAGCAGGCAGGAAATGCCGAAAGCAATGAAATAAAACAACATACTGGGCGCCGCCGGCCAGTCCAGCCCCCTGGGTGTGTTACCATACCATAACAGCACACCTGAATCTGCCACAAAATTTTCATCCGTGGTATAATATCCATGAAAAGGGGGATCAATAACGCTACAATAAAAAATGCAAAATATGACTAAACTTAGTAGTGTGAAAATAATTGTTCTGTGATATTTAGTAAAAATCATGGCTTGAATTTCAATAAAAAAACAAAAATGAAAAAGTAATTCTAAATTTGTGTCTGCGAACATCGCAAAAATAGAATTACTTTATGCTAAAAGTTATTTATAGGTTTATTATTTTTCTGATCATTGTTCTAGGTGTTGCAGAAGCAATACTACGTTTTAAATATGGTTTTTGTAGTGCTCCCTTATATATTTCGGATCCCGATTTTGAATATATTTATGCTCCTAATCAGGAAGTAAAGCGCTTTGGGAACGTTGTTCGTACCAACAACTTCTCTATGCGCAGTGATGCCCTCTCTCCTGCCGACTCCATAGTAGTACTTCTACTTGGCGATTCAGTGATCAATGGTGGCAGCCTGACAGACCAGGACAGCCTAGCTTCCGGCTATCTTGAAAAAAGACTTTCATTAAAATTAAATAAACGTGTCCGAGTTCTCAACATTTCTGCGGGATCATGGGGACCGGATAATATTGCGGCCTATCTGACCAAATTTGGACTTTTTAAAGCAAAATTAATTTGTTTGGTCACCAGCAGCCATGATGCCCACGATATCATGGGACATGAGCAGGTGGTTGGTGTCGACATTAACATGCCGGACAAACAATTTACTTTTGCTCTTGTTGAGCTCTGGGAGCGATATAAATATCTTTATCCTTATTATATTGAATATTACTCCGAAAGAATTCCTTTTTTCTCGACCCAAAAAGAAATAGATCCGGTTGCTCAGAAACCAAAAACTGAAACTTCCGCCGACTCCCTTGGAAAAGAAAAACCAGCTGATACTGCTATTCGGAAATCGGGTATCGGATTTAATAACGGTTATGAACAGTTGGTAAAAATTGCGCGCGATAATAATATCCCCCTTTTCATTTACCTTCATCCGGAGATTTCCGAAATTGAGGCGGGACGATTCAATGATCAGGGAGATGAAATTATGAAGTTTGCCAAAGAGCATAACGTGCGGCTTATCAATGAATTTGATTATGGCGTCTCGACGAAACTTTACCGTAAAATGGATGTTGTACATTTCAACAATACGGGTCAGGTTTTTCTTGCTAACAATTTATATCCCTTATTTCTGGACTATCTTAACAAAAAACAATAATGCGTGTACTGGTTATTCACAATCAATTATGGGCGCATTATAAGTCAAAACTTTTTAGTGAAATCCATCAGTATCTACGAAAAACAGAACCGGAAAGCGTTTTTTCGGTTGTGCATATAGCACTGCATGAAGCCAGCCGCAGCGTCATGAAGGATGATGAAAGTTTTAAATATGAATATCCTTATGAAGTTTTGTTCAACAGGAGCCTGGATTCCGTTGGTTTTAAAGAACGTCTGAGTGCTTTGTTTAAAGCTTTTCATCAATACCAGCCGACTGTTTTAAACGTCACCGGCTATTTTGATTATGCACAGGTAATCCTGATGATTTATGCCAGAATGAAAGGCGTAAAAATTGTGCTTTCGTCAGAATCTTCAACGCTGGACCATAACCGGTCGGCTGTAAAGGAAAATATAAAAAGCTGGATTGTGAACCGTGCTGATGCATTTTTTTGCTTTGGAAAATCTTCTGCCGATTATCTGTTATCACTTGGCATCAAAAATTCACAAATTGCCGTGCGGCATGCAGCTGTCATTGACGAGGATGTTATCAAAGGAAATTTTGATAACGCTAAAAATTTAATTGCCATAGAAAAGTCTTTTGAAACAACGCGGCGCTTTGTATACGTAGGCCGCCTGGCAGAAGAAAAAAACCTGGAATTGCTGATTGAAGCATTTAAAGCAGTTAAGAAAAGTTCCGGAAAAAATAACTGGGAGCTGCTGTTAGTTGGAGATGGCCCCGCAAGGAAAACACTGGAACGATTATCCGGTGATCATATTTTAAATAACAGCATTACATTTGCAGGCGGTCATCCCTGGTATAAAGTTCCGGAATGGCTTGCCAAAAGTGATGTTTTGATATTGCCGAGTAAGTCGGAACCCTGGGGCCTGGTTGTCAATGAAGCCATGGTATGCGCCATGCCTGTTATTGTTTCGGAAAAATGTGGTTGCGTGGACGATTTGGTTGTGAATAAAGAAAACGGTTTCATTTTTAATCCTGATAATCAGAAGGAACTTGAAAATGCCATGCAGTTTTTTGTTGAACATCCCGAACTAATTGAGTCCATGGGAAAACAATCAATTAAATTAATTCAACCATTTTCATCAAAAAACGTAGCCAGAGAAATGGTAGCCTGTTATAAAAGTCTGAGCTGAGATTACAGCCGGATGCGGTGCTATGATATACTTTTAACTTATGCGAATTCTAAATATTTGTGCCTACACGTGGGCAATCGGCGGGCCGGCAAGAATTATCTATGATCATACCACGGAAGTGTTACGTCAGGGACATCAGGTTGATATTCTGAGCCCTATGACTCCGGGAGAAAAAATGTATCCCGCTCCCGAAGGATCCCGGTTGATCCCCTGCAAACGGACCACACCGATCAGTAATTTTTACAGGGAATTTTCCATGGAAATGTACGATTACCTCAAAAAAAATATCCAGGACTATGACATTATTCATATCCACGGTATTTGGCATTTTGGTAGTCTGGCACCGTTTCTGATCCCGCATAAAGCAGCCCTGGTAATCACCATACATGGTTTGCTGGACAAATGGGCCGTGGCACACAGCAAATGGAAAAAAGACCTGGTTACGGCTTTATACCAAAGAAGAATATTAGGAAAAGCTGATCTAATCCAGATTAATAACACTGACGAAGAAGAAGACGTAATCCGTTATCTGGGTCATAGGCCCGCTAATATGGTCATCGTTCCTAACGGAATGAAGGTGTCCGAATATATAAATTTACCTGAAAAAGGGATTTTTCGAAAAAAATATAATATACAACCGGATCAGCACCTTGTGCTGTTTATGGGGCGTCTCAACATAAAAAAGGGTCTGGATTTGCTGCTTCCTGCTTTTCTGGAAGTTTGTGAGAAATTGCCCGACGCAATGCTTATCCTTGCGGGACCTGATGATGGTTATCAGGCAGAAACGGAAGCCTTTATCAAAAAACATAATCTTGGCAACAGGGTTAAGCTTGTGGGAATGCTGACGGATACGATAAAAAAAGAAGCTTTGGCTGATGCCGACCTTTTCGTCCTTCCTTCATATTCCGAAGGTTTTTCCATCGCTGTACTGGAAGCAATGACTTCAAAAGTGCCTACGCTGGTTTCCGACCGTGTGGGTTTTGGAGACTACATCCGGAAGTATAATGCTTCCTATCTTACCCCATTGACCAGCGCAGGAGTAGCCGAAGGATTTCTTAAAATATTGCAAGATAAAAATTACGCAGATGAATTACGAAATCAGGCATTCAGGATGGTAACAGAGAACTTTGACATCAGTGTAGTGGCAAACCAATTATTAGAAGAGTACAAGAAAATTAAAAAAATGTAATTACCTTTGTTGAAATAATACATACACTGAACTTTAATTTTTAAACATTCCCTGACCGAAATATGGTTGATTTGTCCGTCATCATTTTAACGAATAATGAATCAAAACACATAGGGCGCTGCATCAAAAGCCTCTTGCTGATAACGGATAAAATTTACATTATCGACTCTTTTTCAACGGATAACACAGTTGCACTGGCAGAGGAACTGGGTGCCGTTGTTGTTCAAAATACGTGGGTCTCCTATGCCTTCCAATTCAATTATGGGATTCAGAATAATCCGTTTAAGACCAAATGGCTTATGCGGATGGATGCTGATGAATACATAACCCCGGAACTGGCCGAAGAGCTAAAATCATCTCTCGCTGCTACACCCGACGAGATCTCCGGACTCTATGTAAAAAGACGCGTGGTTTTCATGGATCAGTGGATTAATCACGGGGGGTATTATCCAATCTGGCTTTTAAGAATCTGGCGGCGCGGCCTGGGGACATGCGAAGAATTATGGATGGACGAACACATCAAATTAAGCAGCGGCACTACCGCTCAGCTTAAACATGATATTGTAGACCATAATTTGAATAATTTAACCTGGTGGACGCAAAAGCATAATAATTACGCAATACGCGAGGTCATAGATTTATTGAATATTAAATATAACTTTGGCAACAAAGAGACAGTTACACCTAATTTTTGGGGAAGTCAGGAACAGCGGACACGGTATCTGAAGATAAAGTATGCCAACCTCCCTCTTTTCACGCGACCGTTTATGTACTTTTTGTTCCGTTTTATTGTAAAAGGCGGTTTTTTAGATGGTAAAAAGGGACTGATCTGGCATTTCCTTCAGGGATTCTGGTATCGTTTTCTGGTTGACGCCAAAATTTTCGAGGTGTATCAGAAGGTAGGAAAGGATAAAGATAGTATTGTTTCACATTTTAGGACAGAATATGGAAAAGACCTCCAGAGCCCAAACCAGTCTGTCAAGTTATAATAACGATTGGTACAAACCTGGTAATATTTTTAAGCAACTGGCATGGTATATAATTGGCAGGCTGACGATCAATACTTATTTTCCGATACCTATTTTTATTAAGATATCAGTTTTAAAAATGTTCGGGGCAAAAATCGGTTCCAATGTGATTATCAAACCCAAAGTAAATATAAAATATCCCTGGTTTTTAATAATTGAAAATGACATCTGGATCGGCGAAAATGTGTGGATTGATAACCTCACTACCGTTACTTTATGCAACAATAGCTGTATAAGTCAGGGAGCAATGTTATTAACGGGAAATCACGACTTTAAAAAAACGACTTTTGATTTGATTGTTAAGCCCATACGAATTGAGAGCGGAGCATGGATTGGAACCAGAGCCACCGTTTGCCCTGGTGTTGTAGTGCATTCTCACGCTGTTTTAACAGTTAATTCTGTGGCGACAAAAGACTTGGAAGCATATGGAATATATCAGGGGAATCCCTGTACGTTTATTAAAACAAGAAATCTGACACATTGAAAATAAGCATTATAACCGTTGTCTTCAATGGGGCTGCAACAATAAATCATTGTATAGAATCTGTCCTTGGACAGGATTATGACTCTATCGAATACATCATGATTGACGGCAACTCGACGGACGGCACGAAGGAAATTATTGAGTCATACGGAGATCGCATTCATAAGTATCTGAGTGAACCCGATAAGGGGATATATGATGCTATGAACAAAGGCGTTAAACTTGCCACAGGAGATGTCATTGGCATATTAAATGCGGATGATTTTTATGCAGGAAACACGATCATTTCAGACGTTGCGCGGGCAATCGAAAAAAACCAAGCGGATGCATGTTACGGAGATTTAAATTATGTTGACAGCAACGACGAATCAATTGTAAAAAGGAACTGGGTTTCGGGCCGATACAAGCCAAATTCGTTTTTGCTCGGATGGATGCCCCCGCATCCAACATTCTTTTTGAGAAAAAAATGTTATGAAAACTTTGGAAATTTCCGCCTGGATATGGGAAGTGCGGCGGATTATGAGCTCATGTTGCGCATGATTTATAAGCATGGTATAAAACTTGCCTACATCCCTAAGGTGATTGTTAAAATGCGCACCGGAGGTGTAAGTAACAGCAACATTAAAAACAGGATCGAAGCAAATAAGAACGATCAGAAAGCCTGGAAAATTAATGAGCTGAAACCATGGTTTTTTACCCTCTGGCTTAAACCGATAAGGAAAATTACTCAGTTTATCTGATCACTATTATACCCAAAAATACACGCTAAACCTTTTAATAATTACAAAAGGCCATTAAATAAGTATTTTGACATACAGGAAGTTACCCTATCATTATTTCCTAAAAATTCGTCAAATTTGAGAGAGAAATCAGATTTAAATATTTACTGTTTAATCCGGTCATTCAACAAACATCATTATGGAATTACAGCTACCAACATATATATTAAGTGATGCTACATTCAACAGCATGATTCACCATGATGTTTATCAATGTATCTTGTCTTTTCTAATAGCCTGCTTCCTCTCCATTATATCCATTCCGATCATTATTAACCTTTCAAACCTGCTTCATTTAACGGCGAAGCCAGGATTCAGAAGTTCCCATGAGACAGAAACACCCACATTGGGCGGTATAGCTATTTTTGCATCCACACTCATTGCTTATTTCCTGTGGCCGCATTCAGAGAACATCGTAGATTCCAACATCATAAGCCTTTCGATGACTGGTATTATCATCCTGTTCTTTCTGGGTCTGAAAGATGATATTCTGGCACTGGATTCCACGAAAAAGTTGCTTGTGCAGATATGCGCGTCCTTAATTTTGGTGGCTATGGGCAATTTTAAAGTGGATAACTTTTACGGAATCTTTGGCATTCATCAGATACCGTATTTCGTAAGTATTCCTTTAACCGTTTTTATATTCATTGCAATCATCAATGCAATTAACCTCATCGACGGCATCGATGGCCTTGCTGGTGGCATCAGTCTTATTGCGGGTGTGGGTTTCGGTATCTGGTTTATTTTAAACGATCACTTCTCATTCGGGTGTCTTGCATTTGCTATGTCCGGATCTTTGCTTGGCTTTTTGAGATTTAACTTCTCCAAAACAAGTAAAATATTCATGGGTGATACCGGCTCATTGATTATCGGATACTTGCTGTCGATCTTCGCAGTGGAGTTTCTTTCTTTGAATGTGGGATACAAAAACGATAGCTCGGCCTATTTTAATGCACCAATCATCGTGATGGTTCTTCTGATCGTCCCCATATTTGATACGCTAAGGGTTTTCATCGTGAGAATAGTGAAAGGCGGTTCTCCTTTTGTAGCAGACAGAAATCACATGCACCATATTCTGATCGATTCGGGACTGAACCACTTCTGGGCATCCTTCACACTCTGGATGATCACAATCCTGAATACTGCACTTTTCTTTACATTCCACGGTGACATTTCAAACACCGCTTCATTATACATTTACATAGGAATGTTTGTTGCCTACATGGTATTCGCATATTATTTAAAGAAAAGAATTGCCATTGCGAAGGAAAGAAACAAGTTCATCAATTCTTCCGCACTGAAAAATAAGAATTTGGGCCGGTCCAATAAAGCGCTGGAAGATTTATAACAAATCAACTGGTTCGGTAGAATACTTTATAAAAAAGCGGAGTTTGGAAAATTTCCAAACTCCGCTTTTTTATAAATGTCAAAATACTATGGATTCATATTTCCCCATGTGGTATCATACAACTTCGCATGTATCTGTTTCAGTTTTTCTTCCGGCATTTTAATAACCTTTCTGTCGTAGGTCATCAAACCATTAATTTCTACCTCTACATCCGTTGTTTGTGTATAAACCGCAGCTGATAACCCTTTTTTGATCAAAGGCTCGAAACTGTTGATAAACGATTCATATTTTTTGAATAACTCATCTTTACTTTTAAAACTCTGATAACCCCAGTTGTCTTTCTGCTGCCAGGTGTGCTGGTCAACCGGCAAACCCAAGCCACCAAACTCACCCAGTACTACAATCTGTTTGGCTCCGAATAAATCGGGACGTGGCATTACCGGAGCAGGATAATGATGAAGATCCATTATGTGACCGACCGGAAAAAAATTCCCGCCGCTGGCGCTGTTTACAAGCCGGCTTGGATCATAACTCATAGTCCATTTTGTAACTTCTTCTGTCTTAAATTGGCCCCAGGCTTCATTAAATGGAACCCAAACGACTATACTAGGAAAATTATGGTTGGCATCCATAATCGCTTTCCATTCTGTTTTAAAGATACTTTCAGACTCCGGCGTTCGATCACGCTCTGTTTCGTTACCGGTTATTCCGGGGTTAGGTTCCCAATGATTCCCTAAATCTCCGCTTGGCATATCCTGCCAAACCAACATACCAAGCTGATCGCAGTAACGGTACCAGGTTGCCGGTTCCACTTTTACGTGCTTGCGAATCATATTAAAACCCATTTGCTTGGTCTTCAAAATATCGAACTTCAAAGCCTCGTCATTCGGAGCTGTATACAACCCGTCTGGCCACCAGCCCTGATCAAGCGGGCCATACTGGAAAACAAATTTATTGTTCAACAACATTCTTTGAATACCGTTCTGATCGGGTTTCATGGAAATTTTGCGCATGGCGAAGTAACTTTTGACCTCATCGACGACCTTTCCCTTTCTAAGAAGTGCAATTTTCAGATCATACAAAAATGGACTTTCAGGTGACCATAACTTTGCGTTTTTAATGGATAAAACGCTTTCCTCTTCCGGAGAAACCTCTTGCTCCGCAACCATGTTACTGCCATCCCACGCAGTAATTTTTACGATATCACCACCTAACGCATTTTTGATATTTGTCTTTATTTTCACAGATTCATTATCTACATCCGGAGTATGTTTGGTAGATCCTATAAAGCTTGCAGGAACGCTTTCGATCCAGACAGTCTGCCAGATACCCGTCACCGGAGTATACCATATGCTGTTAGGATTTTTAACCTGCTTACCCCGAGGCTGCGGTCCATCACTGCTTGGATCCCATACGCGCACAGCGATTTCCTGATTTTGGCCCTTCACAAGAAAAGAAGATATATCGATTGAAAAGCCGTCATAACCTCCTTTGTGAGATCCTGCTTTTTTACCATTCACAAAAACATCACATTCCCAATCCACGGCTCCGAAATGGAGTAAAGTATTCTGATTTTTCAGTTTTGAAGAGAAACTAACTGTTCTCTTATACCAAAGCACGCTGTCCTTCCCTACCGTCTTTCCCACACCCGATAACGCTGATTCAATTGCGAAAGGCACCAGGATTTTGCCCTGGAACGCGGACGGCTCTGAGTCTGATGCAGACTTAGGAACTATTGCATAATTCCACAGTCCATTGAGATTTACCCATTTCTCCCTGACAAGCTGTGGTCTCGGATATTCCGGATGCGGATTCGCAGCATCAACTTTTTCTGCCCATGGCGTGGTTATTTTTCCTTCTTTCATTTTCCAGTCTGTCGGCTGCTGGGCACTAGCTACCCCACAAGATAAGGCAATCTGAAAAGCCATACCGGCAAGTATTTTTTTCATTATTTAAATATAGTTTAAACAGGGAAATCTTAACAATTTTAAAAGTTGAACCCTCCGCGACTCTACTGTGATGATTTTATGCCAAAAAATTAAAATTGATAAATTAAACACAGCCAAGGCGTTAAAAATGCGGTTTGCAAAAAAGAAAATTATCTCTTGAATCCATTGAACAATTCTGCCATATTGCGGATACGAATTGACTGTTTTATTTCGTTCAAAAGTTACGTACGGACTTCCTAACGAAAACCCTGTTCTTTATGAAAAGCTTTTACAAGATATTTTTTCTTTTTTTTATAACGACTTCTGTTTGCTCGGCTACCCATTTGCTGGGAGGAGAAATCCGTGCTACCAACCTTTCGGGACTGACATATAGAATTTCTGCCAGAGTCTACTTTGATGCCCAAAACGGCAATGCAGCTGCCAATGCCCAGACAAGCATCGATATCTGTTTCGGTGATGGCAATACAGGATCAGCCAAAAGGGTGAGTTACGATCTGTTATCCGGAGATTCCAAGGGATTGGCTGTCGGAATATATGAAACTACATACACCTATCCAACGACAGGTTTGTTTCAAATATCCTCTTCCATTGCTAATCGTTCTCAGGGAATCTTAAATTATACGGCAAATTCCGAGGCACCCATGTTCCTGTGGACTGTTATAAACACGCAATTCGCTAATGAAACCCCGCTTATGCCATATCCCATCTATACATCTGGTGTGAAACAAATTCTGAAAATTGATTTTCAGCCGGCCGCTACGGATTCTGATAGTATATCAGCGCATTTGCAAAAGTTAAGCGTTGCTTCACCAGGTACCTGCGGTGTACGAATGATCGATAATCAATATTCCTTTCCGAACGATGTGAGTAAAGCGGGTACTTTTTTCATTGATAAAATAGAGAAAAAACTCGTCTGGAACGCTCCTGATGCGATTGGGAAGTACCTCTATGCGATGGTAATCGATGAATGGAGAAACGGGATAAAAATCTCTGAAACCTACCGCGAAGGAATAATCGTGATTGTGGACAAACCAGGGCCCACCGTTGAAATTCCTCCTTACGTACCTGCAACGACTTCTGGTGTGATAACAGCCAATCCTGATGCAAATTATGCAGAGCTGACGCTTGCCTTGGACGCCTACCCGGTTCCAACTTCGGATTATCTGAACGTAAAGGTCACAAGTAAATATGCGACAACTTTTAATGTGCAATTGATTTCACTGGAAGGAAGAATTATTCGAGAACTCAAAACGACAGCTCCGGATGTGGAATGGATAAATCAAATGGATCTTCGCCAGATTTCCAGTGGTTTGTATATTTTAAAAGCAACCGATGAAACCGGGAAAGTGGTTACAAGAAAAATTGTTCGCTAGCTCTATTTGTACTTTTATCGCCGTAAAATGCCTTGCTATAAATAGTTGATTTTCACAAGCGTCAAAGTATATTTGTAGCAGGCATATTCATATCTGACAAACGGCAATTTGAAAAAAGTTCTCCCCATATTACTTTTTGGTCTTCTCTTGTTTAACATAACAGGGTTTTCCTTTTATAATATGCTGGAAATGAATACCAAAAAGGCGAGAAACGAATTTGTTGTCACAGAAGATCTTCTGCTAAAATTCCCAATAAACCTCATTCATCACAACGGGCAGCTGCATCCGGAAATTTCTGATGAAGAGATTCTAAAAGGAAACGAATACTACAAAATCGTATCAAGACAAATTGTAAACGATACTCTTTACGTTCGCTGCGAATTTAGCCAAACGGCTCGTGAACGTTTTTGGAGCCTGGTATCGACCTTTGATGATCATTCCAAAACCAGTAAAAATTCTAACAGAGGAGTTCCGCACGCTATCCTGAAAAACCTTTTGAAAGAATATATGGCCATGGGCCGTAAACACACATTTTACTTTTTTGAATGGTCCGAAACAGCTTCATACCATTACTTAACGTGCTCTCTGCTCAACCCGTCCGTCAGCATTTCCTCTCCCCCGCCAGATTCCGTGCTCATTTAGTTTATTGAAAACTTTCCTTTGAAGTCTTGGATGTTCATGCACCACAATTTTGCAAGAACAGACCTATGACTTCTATGAACTATTATATCCTTTCGGCTACAAAAAAACATATCCCATCTTTTCATTTGGGGAAATGAATCTGTTTTGTGAGCCAATTATTTATCGGAACCCTGTTTAAGTATGATCTGCAACAACTTTACCACTAAAAAAACAAAAGCTTATTGCTTAATTTCTGCCAGAGTATTTTCAGTTTCAATACTTTTACTCCTCATAAACACCATAAGTTATGCCCAGACTTCAATTACCGGCCGGGTAATCAGTCATAATGGAATAGGTATTGAAGGAGTGACTGTGCGCCTGGAAGAAACTAAAAAAGGTACGTCGACAGATAAAGAAGGATTTTTCAGTATCGAGGATGTTGACATCAAAGAGCACACATTACAGATATCCTCGATCGGGTATTTTTCGCAAAAAGTCAAAATTAAAGTATTGACCAGTCAGCGTAACTACATTACAATTACACTTCGGGAAGATATAAGAAGTCTTGATGAAGTTGTGATTGAAGAAAAGAAAAATAATATTCTGGTGGATCGCATGCCTGATGTAAATGGTGTCTATTTACCTGCCGGAAAGAAAAACGAAGTGATTCAGCTTGGCGGCGTCAATGCCAATATTTCAGAGAAAACAGGCAGACAGATTTTCGCAAAAATCCCCGGTGTGTTTGTGTATGACATGGACGGCAGCGGGAACCAGATCAATATTTCGACAAGAGGTCTTGACCCCCATCGTTCCTGGGAGTATAATATTCGTCAAAATGGGATCATAACCAATTCTGATATGTACGGATACCCGGCGAGTCATTACAGCCCTGCCATGGAATCCATCGAGCGCATAGAGCTGGTGCGTGGAGTTGCATCTCTTCAATATGGTGCTCAATTTGGCGGTATGGTCAATTATGTAACAAAACAGCCAGATACGACCAAAGCTATCACTTTTGAAACAATAAACTCGGCTGGATCTTTTGGCCTTTTCAGTTCCTATAATGCCATCAGCGGGAAAGTTGGAAAGCTTACCTATTCGGCATATTATCAAAAGAGGCATTCGGATGGCTATCGTAAAAATTCAAAGTCTGATGCCCAATCTCAGTTTGCAAGCCTGACGTATGAGTTCAGTAAATCCTTTAAAGTGAAAGCAGAATTAGGCCGCTCATCTTACATTTATCAAATTCCCGGTCCGCTTACCGACGCGATGTTTGCACAGGATTCCCGCCAGGCGACGCGGGCACGCAACTATTTTAATCCCGATATTTACATTCCTTCCATCATAGCTGATTGGAAAATCAGTAACACAACGAGGTTGCGTCTTACGAATTCAGGTGTTTTTGGAAGCAGAAACAGCGTTATGATTGATGCCTTTGCCAATGTTCCTGACGTTATAGATCCTGCAACAAATCAGTACAAGCCAAGGCAGGTTGATATCGATAATTTTAAAAGCTTCACGTCCGAGCTGCGTCTGGTGCATCAGTACCAAATCGGCGGACTCACTAATTTTGTAGCTGGCGGCGTGCAGTTAATGAAAAATCACCTTCGCCGCAGGCAACTTGGCAAAGGAACGACCGGAAGTGATTTTGACCTGACTCTGACGAATCCGGTATGGGGCAGAGATCTCCATATGAAAACAACCAACTTTGCCTTTTTTGTTGAAAACCTTTTATACATAACACCAAAATTGACAGTCTCTCCAGGATTCCGTATTGAAAGCGGTACTACGGACATGACCGGCACAATAACTTATTATCAGCCTGATGCTTTACCCAACGCGATAAAACATAAATTTCCTCTTTTCGGTATCAGTTCACAATATAAACTGGATACGGACAGCAGGATTTATGCAGGATTTTCACAGGCCTATCGTCCGGTGGTTTTCAAGGATATCATTCCCGGTTCTGTTTTGGAGCAGGTTGATAAAAATCTTAAAGACGCAAAGGGTTATAATCTGGAAGCAGGCATCAATGGCAAAATCGGTTCTACGCTTTCTTATGATGTAAGTGTTTTTCAAATGTTATACAACAACCGCATGGGAACGCTGGCTCTGAATGACGCCCAGGGGAAAGCATACATTCTTCGTACCAATACCGGAAACACGATGACAAAAGGGGTTGAAGTGTATGCAGAATACAAGCCAGTGGCCATAAACGGTCAAAATGGTTCTAAAACCGAGCTGTCTGTATTCACTTCCACATCTTATTTTGACGCACACTATATCAAGGGTCGGTCGATACTTAACAACGAAAATACAGATGTTAAGGGAAATAAACTGGAAGGCGTGCCTGCGTGGATCAGCAGAAATGGATTGCAATTGACTCATAATAAAATATTTGCAACGCTCCAATATAGCTACGTGAGTAAATTGTATTCTGATGCTTTAAATACGGTTGAACCTTCCGTTAATGGTGCAAGAGGAAAGGTACCGTCTTATGGCATATGGGACTTAAACAGCACACTTCGTATAGCCAAAAATTATACACTACGATTGGGTATAAATAATTTTCTGGACAAAAAATATTATACAAAGAGACCAACCATGTACCCGGGAGCAGGGATATGGACATCGGACGGGCGTAGTTTAGTCGTTTCATTCGGAATCCGAATCTGATAAGGCACATACATCCCTACCGGAAACTTAATCATAGGTTAATAATAATGCAGACAAACGGCCAGTCACTGACTGGTCGTTTTCTTTTTCATGATAAATGGTTCTTGGCCTATCAAATATAAAACCTGACATGAATTAAAGCTAGCCTGCTCCTGCTACTTTCTAAATTGGCTTATTATCATTTCAGCAAGTGCCTTAAAATTATTATCGTAGTGGTGCCCGCCCGGAATCGTTAAGAAATTAAGGTTTGGATTGGCTGTTTTTCCTTTAATTTCCTGCTCTTCTTCCGAACCATAGATACATATCGTTCTTAGATTTTTAATCTTGTCAATTTCCGAAACGACATCATATTTCTTGCTTGCGCCCGGTAAGCTTAACATGTCCATAATGTGTATTTCAAAATCTGCTTCAACGGCTGGTGATAACAGGGTCAGCATCTTTACATTCTCCCGTACGTTTTTATTCATCGTATTGTAAACAAAAGGTAAAGCGTCCGCACCAAAAGAATAACCTACGAGTAATACCTTATTTTTCTGCCATTTATCTTTATATAAACTAATCAGTTTCTCTACATCTGCGGTAGTGCTTGCGGGTGTTTTTTCATTCCAGAAATATTTCAAAGCGTCGAGCGACACCACTGGCATCCCCCTTGCAGCCAGTTCTTTACAAAACGATTTATCAAAACTGGTATATCCGCCATCTCCGCTTATAAAAAATACCAGGGGATTTTCTTCCGAGGTAACAGCCGCCGGGACAATATGAACGGGCAACTCCTTTATCTGGCTTTCAATCCGGTCTTCCTGATCCATTATTTCCTGTTTAGACTTTCCTTCTGCAAATTCACCGTAAGCCATCTTCATCTGCGGCACCCAGTTTTTTTTGACAGAAAAACCATGTCCCACTTTATCCAGGCTTATTAATTTTGCCTTGGGAATTTGTTTCAAAAAACTCGCCGTATTCTTATAATCACACACCTGGTCGGTTGTTCCCTGCAAGACATAAAAAGGCTCTTCGAAGTTTGTACTTGCTTCAAGATAAAAACCTTTATCACGCCCGAGAGGACGTACTTTTAGTCCTGATCCCGTACATAACGGTTTGTCAATCTGTAAATCAGGACAAAAACCCAAAGCAATGGCACCAGAAAAAGTGTTGGCGGGAGACTGTGCAAGAATGCCATATATCAAAGTCGCACCGGAAGAGTAACCCAGCAAAAGCGGATTTGTATAATTTTTGTAATGGTATTTTTTCTGAATAAACTTGCTCAGATTTTCAAAATCCGCTGCCGGATAATAACAGGCAGATTTCGTTTTTTGCAGATTTTTCAAATAACTTCTTATATCGATTCCGACGACCGCAGCGTCCATCGCTACAAAATTCATTGCCATATCCACCACACCCTGGTTCCAGCCTCCATCTCCGCTCACAAAAAGTACCAGTTGCTTGGGAGAAGTTGCAGGATGGTATATTTTCAGTTTACCAAAAACACCATAACTCAACGAATCCGCAACGTTAGCGTTTACGGTGCTGGCAGACAAAACAAGAAGGATTAATATCTTGAATTTCATAAACTCCCTTTCTTCATTTTAACAACTTTATTAAGTGCTGACGGAATTCGGATTAAGGCATAGGCATCGTCATAAATAAGATATTTGCTTTTCCATTCCGGCGAAAACTTATTTTTATATTCCCTCAGCGACTTATAATAGCCGAATTGTTTCACATTCTGATAAGCAAATTTGATCGCTCTTTCCGTCATATCTTTGCCTTCCTCAGCACCGGAAAGAGGAACCATACCGATATTCAGATATTTAAAGTCTCTTGATTTGAAGTAATTTATTATCTCGACCATCATCGCATCAAGTGTTGTCCCGGGCGCGTCACTTGTTTTCCGTATCAGGTCGTATGTGCCCTCTCCTTTTACATAGTCAGGAATAATATTCGCAAAAGCAATAATTTTCTCGTCGTCATTTTCCAGTGCGACAATAGTTTGGTTACGTAGTTCATTTTTATCAAAAATGCCCTGCGAAAAGACCATTTCATCATAACCTGTTGTTTCTATCCATTCATCACTCACTGATTTTAACCGTTGCAGGACACCATCTTTTACAGGTGCTTCGTAAATCTTTGTTTTAAAACCTTTATTTGCTATGTTTTTGACTGCATTTCTCAACGATTTTTTATCACCTCCTTCCAGAGAAAATTTCGTTAAGTCAATCACTGCCTCCTGGCCTATAATGATTGAATTTTTACCAAGTGACAGAAACAAGGATCGGGTTTCCAGATCACAGCGGTAATACGTACATTCAAGATCATTATCCCGGCAGTATTGGTCAAATTCCTTGATCAGAATTTTCATTGATTCATTGTCAGCGCAAACTGGTTTTTCAAGAACTACTGCAAAACCGACACCAACCCGGTACGCAACAAAACCCTCGGTCTTTTTGCTAAAAAATAAAAGCTTGTCATGATATGTTTTAAAATAATCCAGCGACGAATTACCATAAGCTAAAACCAGATTTTGCGCTTTCAACCAGTTTTCATCCTCCATTTCCGGCTTAAAAATGAAAGGTCTGATAAAAACATAGATCAGAAAAATGATACAAAGTCCTCCAAGAAAATTCAGTGAATATAAAAAATCCCTGCCGAAAATCGTTCCCGGTTTCAGGTTATTGCCAATAAGACCAAAATATAAAAGTGTATTTTCAATAGAGGCAGCCATAGAAAAATCAATTCCAAAGTGAATGGTATCCAGAAAATAAAAACCAACAATGCCATAAAGCAGAACAGCCAAAATAGCGATTGCGATTGTGCGGATTCCAAAAAGCTGAAACCGTTTATTACCCTTTCTAAAATATTGCTGTCTGGTAAAAAGTAAAACCAGAATTACAAATGCTGCAATTGAAGATTCTTCATAATCTATCCCTTTGGTGATATGACCAATAAATGAAATTACCGAAAGGGACAATGAAAAGTAATATGCCGTTTTATATCCTTTCAGGAGAAAAACAGACATAAAAATGAGTACAACGCCTGTGAGTAAAACAAAATAGTTGGAAACTGCAATCAAATTCGGAGGCAGAAAATTTTCTAACGCAAGCACGCGTGAGGAAATGGACGGCGTCAGAACGGAAATTATATTGACCAATCCGAGGATCAATATCAGGAAAGCGGGTAAAATCCGTAAAATCAGATTATTTTTCTTGAATAAAAAAGTAAGCATACCTACAACCAAAGGCACCCAAAATTCAAAAAAGCGATAAACCATGGTAACCGAAATTGCCATAATGCTATCCATCCCATACTGAACAAGCAGAACACTCAACGAAAGCTCAATAGCACCTATACCTCTCAAAAATGGTGATAGGATCAGAAAAATCGTGGCTACGAGATACCCCATGAATGCTGCTTCAAAAGGGGCGGTCACATCCAGTGCAAAAAATGCAATGTACAGGTGAAGAATACCGACAAGATCAATAAGCACAGAAAAAACCAGGCAGGAAAACACGTCTGATCTGGAAAAGCGCCCATCGGCCATCTGCTCCATCACCACGTCCAGATCGGGCTGATATTTCACCAAAAACTGGTAAAACCGGCCCCGGTTAACAAAGGAGTTGATACCAAGATATAGCAGGATAATCAATAAAAAAAGCCCTCCGAAAGCATACATTTCACTTTCGGAAACTGAATTTTGAAACAATAACCATATTACCGCCGGAATTGCTATCACAAAAACAGAGACGATTCCGCATACAGCGTAAATAGAAGAAGCAAGATGAATTTCGGTCTTTGTGGCTCCCTTTCTTTCTGTTTTTGATGTAAAAAACGCAAGGGAGGAAATACCGCCGGCTGGTAAAAAAACACTTATGAAGTTTCTACGGAGGAATAATTCTGTTAAAGTTATAAGATCGATATTCTTCCCTAATGCACGGAAAGAAAACTGATACATAAATCCCTGAAAAAAAATGTAAAGCCCTGTCACCAGCAGACCTGCCAGAATATAAACAGGAGAAGCTGATTGAATCAATCCATAAACCTTCCTGACCTCGGCCTCTTCGTGGCGGATAAACCAGATGGCCATAAGAATACATATCGTGCCGATAAGGCCCCGTACGATAATTCGTTTGTTTTCGGTTAAAAAATTGAAGCCTGACCTCAATAAGTTAGAGCCATTTTGCATAAAACAGTAGCAGCAAGTAACGGAGGATAGGCAGTAAGGTAATGATATTTGAAAAAATATCAAAAAAAGACAACAGATTATCAGTTGTCTTTGGTTAAATCAATTGCGGATATTTTTTCTTTAAAAAGCTGGCTTTTGAGTAGCATCTCTTTAATCATTTCCAAATGGGTATATGTGATCATGTGGCCCGCGTTGTAAAGAAATATATACTGGGCTCTTTTACTTTTAATATGTTTCTTTGCGAAATCAATATTGGATGGATCCGCAATCCAGTCGTTACCACCCTGAATGACCGTGGTAGGAATATGCAGATTTTGCCAGACTGGTAATAATTTTTTCAATTCATCAGAATGACTGTATTTCTCAGCCGTTGCGGTGTTGAAATCGCCGGGTAAAAAAAGCTGCACCAGTGCATTTCTTCCCCACTTGGAAAACCAGTAGAATTTTTCCTTATCGGGATCAATGACCGGAGAAACCATAATAAGCTCTTTGACTTTTTCCGGTATAAGCGAAACCATTTTAGCGGCAATCGGCGCTCCGTAGGATCGCCCCAAAACAATAACTTTCTGATCAGAATGGTTCAGGGAAAAAACAGGTAAAAGAGCTTTGGCCTGCGTTGCAATTGAGGTCACATATTTTCGTTTCTTTTTCATTTTCAACCTGGACTTTCCATAACCAACCCGATCCACAGAAACGATGTGGAAATGCTTTTGCAAATCCTTATCATCCATTAAATTCATATATCCCCACAAAGAACCCGGTGCTCCGTGAATCAAAAGAAGCATTGGAAGTGTATCAGCACCCACACTCGCAATACATAAGGAAAGCGTATCATTCTTTATAATCTGGATCTCGGGTTTTATATCCTTTGAAGCATAATGCTTCCGCACCTGTTTTTCAGAAATAAGATATCTGGAAAAACAGGATGTAAGTAAAACTGAAAGTATTACTATGATAAAACTGGATCTAAAAAATTTCACACTAACCATAAGCCTCAGTATTGTTCCAAAGAATTTATAACTTCACAGCACAATTTGATACACAAATAGAATTTAGTCAAAAATCTGATTGAGGACAAAGATTTTAAAAGAATTAATGAAAAAATAATCTTTCTTATCGTTTTTTTGTTCCCACTATACCGTACACAAAAACAGTGCCGTATCTGATTAAAAACTACCAAAAAAATAAAGAATAATGACAGACCACCAGCAGGAGTTATTTTTTCAACGATTAAATGAGCAGAATTTAACCTTTCAATACACGCTACCATCAAGACAAGACGCTGGCCTTTTCATTCAAAGGCTGATTAATTTTTTGTTTCCGATAAGCCACGATTGTCAGCAAAATGATCGAGGCAAAGATATGCAGGGCGCATTTACTGAACTTCGTAACAGGCTGGACTGTATGCTCACGCCACTTATACCTCAGTTGAAGCAAAGCAAGGAGGAAGTTCTGGATGCTGTTTTTGGGCAAATTCCCGATATTTATGAAATGCTGTTGCGGGATGCGAAATCTATAACAGAAAATGATCCTGCATCTGTAAGCATGGAAGAGGTTATTGCACTCTATCCTGGGTTTTCTGCTATTGCAACGTATCGTGTAGCACACAGTTTTGTAAAGTGTGGAATTCCATTGTTGCCTCGGATGTTAACAGAATATGCCCATAGCCAGACCGGTATTGACATTCATCCCAACGCTGTTATCGGACATTCCTTTTTTATCGACCACGGTACGGGTATCGTAATCGGCGAGACGACAAATATTGGTAACAACGTCAAACTTTATCAGGGGGTTACACTGGGCGCGACACATGTATCCAAATCGCTGGCTTCTAAAAAGCGTCATCCCACAATAGAAGATAATGTGGTGGTTTATGCCAATGCCACAATACTTGGCGGTGATACCGTGATAGGTCAGGACTCCATCATCGGTGGTAACGCCTGGCTAGTGCGTAGCGTACCTCCCTATTCTATGGTTTACCACCAGAGCAAAGTTGAAGTACGCCCGCAAGCTGCGTCTGCTACATAATACTTTTTATAAATCTCCTGACACCTTCCATGTAAATCGGTTCCGCCTGGGCGAAAGCGTAACGTGGCTGGGTTGTCATGGTGATCGAAATAAATCCATACGTCAGACACCACCATTCGTAATAGGTTTTGGTAACGGCCTCACCCGATTTCGGGCGTAAAACTGCAATCATTTCCCAAACCGGGTTATCACGAATGCTCATAGCCTGCGAATAAACACGCTTTGAATCACAATAAGCGCCTTCAAGGTTGAACATGACCTGAAAAATCTCGGGATTTTCCACAGCAAAAGTCCAGATGCAACGTGCTACTTCTGTCAATTGTTTTTCCGGATTCCTGAAATGGCTTTTGATCTTTAAAAATTCAGCCTGAAGAAAATCAAACCCTTCAATCCGTATTGCTTCAAGTAACTTATCTTTGCTTTCGAAGTATTCATACAAAATAGGTGGGCTATACTCAATAACCTCAGCGATTTTCCGAATCGAAACGGCGGTCCACCCATCTTCCCGGGCTATTTCTTTGGCTGTCTTTACGATATCGGAACGGACCTGATTTCTCAGTCGTTCTCTTCGCTCTACTATTCCCATATTTCGTATTCCTGTTTGTGTTGAGAGACAGTTATATACTTTCAAATATAGTCATATCCTTTTTACATCTCAAGAACTTATACAAGCGTTAGGAAGAAAAACGTTGGTAAATTCCCAGTGACTTATTTTAAATTATAGCCTGCTGAATTCAGAAACGCATTTATGGAATATACGTTTTGAGGATAATTTCTTAGTAAAATTTATAAAATAATTAATCTTGCTTCCTGAGAGGTCCGCCGCGTTCGAGTCGTTCGGTCAGGCGATAATTAGCATCCTGAGCCCGTACCTTGGGTGTACTGGAGTCATATGGCGCTCTTAAATTATTCTGATACAAATCCAGCCTTACAGCCTTTTGATTATCATTAACGTAGTTTTTCAATACCTGCCGCATCTGCGCTTTCAGCAGATCGTCCAAAACGGGGAAACATATATCAATCCGGCGATGGAGATTCCGATAGGTCCAGTCACAGGAAGAAAGATATATTTCATCATTACCCCGGTTTCCGAAATGAAATATCCGCGTATTTTCCATGTAGCGGTCCACATGGCGACTCACGATGATGTTGTCACTGATCGAAGGAAGTCCGGGAATCACACCGCAACTTTCGCTGATGATCACATGAATCATTACGCCAGCCTTGCTCGCCTGATAGAGTTTATCTATCAAAGTATGATCCTGAATCTGATTGAGTTTAATGGTAATGAAGGATTTCAGGCCTGCATTGGAGTTTTTAATCTCTCGGTCAATGAGTTCAACCAGTTTTTTTTGTATCGTAAATTGCGTTACCTGCAAAAAATTGAATGGCAGGTATTTATATTTTTTTGGCTCGTCCTGGGTATAAAGATAGCCGAACAACAATTCAAGCTCATTGGTCAATTCCCTGTGACTTGTAAGTAAGGCATGATCCACAAATTCCCGGCTGGTCAAACGGTAAAATCCGCCCGTGCCCAGATATGCGTAACGTTCCCAGCCTTTTTGTACGCGACGTTTTATCAATGCCATTTTTGCGTGTACTTTTAAACCCGGCACACTGAAAATAATCTTGACACCTGCGTCCCGCATTTTTTTGGACCACAATATATTTTCCTGAATATCCAGCTTGGCATTCAGTTCTACATAAGTTACCACGCGTTTCCCATTTCGGGAGGCACTTATCAATGAGTTAAGAATGAATGAGTTAGCACTAATTTTGTACAAAGAAACATGTATTTCTTTCACATACGGATCAATGGCTGCCTCGTTAAAAAACCGCACGATCGGATCATAGGAGTGATAGGGCAAATGTAAAAGCTGGTCCGCTCTCTGAATCGTCTCAAACACGGATTCCCGCTCTTCAAAATCGGCATTTGTTATTGGCCGCTGATAGGGATAATCCAGTTTTTTGGAGAACGCAGGGAAATTGAGCAAATCCTGCATGAAGATATATTGTCCGCGTTCGTGAAACTCATTCATGAGCATGCCAGCCCTATGCGACAAATATTCCTTTACATACAAAGGCATACCAGACTCATAAAAGAACTGCATCGGCTGCACAAAATTCCGTTTTTCCAGTTGTTTTAAAATTCGCTGCGCCGTCACCAGCGGATATTCATCCTCAATCGTAAGTTCGGTTTCCTTTTCAGCTCTTAACGCATAGGAATCTATGACTTCATAGCCCGGAAAAAGAACAGGCAGGTTCTCCCTGATGATATCTTCAATAAAAGCGACATGTTTTTTCCCTTCAAGTTCGGGCAGTTCAACAAACCTTCCAAAGGGCTCCGTGGGAATATTGACAATGGCATACCAGTCGTCGTCCGGCTCTTCTTTTCTGACAAGCTGAATAACCAGATATAGTTCTTTGGATTCAAAAAAAGTCACCTTTGAGTTTCTTCTTCCATCCAGAAAAACTGGTTGCAGGTAGCGAAACAATTTATCTATAAAAAATTTGCGGACAAATGATAAGTGTTCCTGAGCAAAGGGCTCCTTATAATACAAATGAATTCCCTGCTCACCCAATGCCGGCAAAATTCTGGAAACAAGGATCTCGTTAAATTCCCGTAATTGATTGTCAACGGTTTCGTAAACATGTTCCAGCAATGATTCGGGATAAACATTTAATTTGGAACGAATATCTTTACTAACCTCCCCCATTGCCAGAAGATTCGGGATACGCACCCTGAAAAATTCCTCAATCTGATACGAATACTGCCCCATAAATTTCAAACGCTCGCGCACAGGGACTGTTTCGTCGTCTGCTTCAAGAAGTATTCTGAAATTATTGGAAAGCCAGCTTAAATTGGTATCGAAATAGGGGTAAGAAACATCAATCATTTAAAATTCTAATTTTTCCACAATATAATAAATCATTGAATCATACAATGAGAGAATGACAGAATGTTGGAAACTCCCATCATTCTGTCATCCCATTCCTGTCATTCAATTATTATATTATTTTCCCCACTGATCGGGCTGAATGCGCCACGCGCTTAAACTTTTTACTTGTTCCTGAGTGATATAGTCATGCTCCAATGCCGAACTGATCAACGCATTATAGTTACTGATCACACTAAGTTTTACATTTTTCTCAGCGAAATTTTTCTCAGCAATTTCAAAACCGTATGTAAAAATAGCAGCCATACCTGCCACTTCAATGCCTGCATTTCTCAAAACATCCACCACTTTTAGGGAACTTCCACCTGTGGAAATAAGATCTTCTATAATAATGACGGATTGTCCCTTTTCGAGACGGCCTTCGATCTGATTTCCCATTCCGTGTTTTTTTGGCTCGGGGCGGACGTAAGCAAACGGAAGTTCCAGTAAATCAGCAATAAGAGCACCCTGCGCAATACCGCCCGTTGCAACGCCAACAACGGCATCAACATCAGGATATTCCGTTTTTATAAGATCTGCCAAAGCCTTTTTGATAAACGTTCTTGTATCAGGATATGACAATGCTACACGATTATCACAATAGATTGGTGACAACCACCCTGAACTCCATTGGAACGGTTTGTCCGGGCTTAATTTAATCGCTTTTGCTTCCAAAAGTAATTCTGCTACTCTGCGGGATATTTCGGTTTCCTCTGCCATTTTATTCGTTTGTATCTTCTTTCTTATTATTAGTGATCAGTAATTTATCAATTCTGCTTTTGTCCATATCAATAACCTCAAAATCAAAATGTTTCCATTTAAATTTCTCACCAGTCTTAGGAATATTTTCCAGTACATGAAGTACAAAACCTCCAAGTGTATTAAATCCAATAAATTCTTTTCTATCGGATTCCTGCATATTTAAATCAAAATATTGAATAAAATCATCAAATGGCAACTGTGCATCAATAAGATAGGTCCCGTCTTCTCTTTTCACAATTTCGGATTCTTCTTCATCTTCTTCGGAAATATTACCCACCAGCGCATCCATGATGTCGTGCATTGTGACAACGCCGAGCAAACCGCCATATTCATCGACTATAATTCCGAAATAAACTTTTTGCTCTTTGAACTTTTCCAGAGCCTGATAAGCTCTGTTACTTTCAGGAAGGTAAACCGGCTCACGCAGAATATCTGTCAAATCTGCAAGCTTTACTTCCAGATCGGTCGCCAGAAGATCTTTGATATATATTAATCCGACAACATCATCTACTGTATCCCGACAAACCGGATAAATAGAATGCCTAGATTCCAGCACCTTAGCCTTGTTTTCTTCAACGGTATCTTCGACATCAAGCCATACAATTTCCTGGCGATTGGTCATCAGAGAAGTGATTTTACGGTCGCCAAGCTGGAATACGTTGTGAACGATCTCCTGTTCGATTTCTTCAAAAACACCACCTGTGGTTCCTTCCTGGATAAGACTTTTAATCTCCTCCTCCGTTACTGAATTTTCACTTTGTTTAATATTCAGAAGCCTGATAATTAAATCGCTGGAAAAACCCAGGAGAGAAATAAAAGGTGCCGTAGCCACTGAAATTATGTTCATAGGCCTTGCCATGAACTTGGAAATCGCTTCCGGATTGGCCATTCCAATACGTTTTGGCACCAGCTCTCCCAACACAAGAGAAAGATATGTGATAAATACCAATACCGTTCCCACGGCCAGTGTATGGCTGTACGGAAGTAAAACAGGTACACTGGCTATGATCTGCTCAAAGTCGGCAGTGATGTTGTCACCACTGTACATACCTGTAAGCAGGCCAATTAATGTAATACCTATCTGAACGGTGGAAAGAAATCTTGTGGGGGAATTGGCAAGGTTTAAAGCTGCCTTTGCGCTGGAGTCGCCGTTTCGGGCTGCCGCTTCAAGTCGCGATTTTCTTGATGATACCAGTGCGATCTCTGACATGGAAAATATACCATTGAGAAGCACTAAAAATAGGATGATAAGGAGTTCCAAGAAATTATTATTTATTATTACTGCAAATTTATCAATAATAATCACTGTCTAAACTAAACTCTTTACTTAATTTTGCTCATCGACATCCGTACCAACAACAAATGATTATTTTTTTCGACGACCGTCCCTTCCGAAT